>Ga0116227_10002273_pt1 | contig 43725 bp, 97 predicted proteins | sample S1TSphgellanicum_FD_89693 | JGI IMG/M metagenome (GOLD analysis project Ga0116227, IMG submission 89693) | Host-associated microbial communities from peat moss isolated from Minnesota, USA - S1T2_Fb - Sphagnum magellanicum MG | ecosystem: Host-associated > Plants > Peat moss > Unclassified... | reverse complement strand
TTCACCATCCTTGTTATAATAAATTATCCAATCACTTGGACTTTCACTTGATAATAAAACAAGTTGATAACCATCAAATAATTCAACAATTAACTCCTTAAATCGTTCTTCTTGATTTTTCATACTACAACTTCATTAATTAGTGATTTTGTAAATAAAGATAATTCATCAAAATGATCAATATATTTATTCCATATTTCAGAATTTTGATGTGGATTTTCCCAATTTTTATCAGGCAAACCAAAGTCATTCATTTTATCTACTATTTGTTTTATTAGATTATTAATTTCAAAAGATTTTTCATCATTTAAAAAAAAATTTAATAAACTAAATAATTTAAATAAATCAATATTATCATCTATATAAAATGTTTTGAATTCAAAACCATGATCTGTATCTAATAAATCTGTATGAATTTTTTTAAAAATTCCAGCTCTTCCTTTTTTTGCCCAAGTCCATGATCGATCAACATATTCTTCAGAAAACCCTTCTTTTATTCTTTCTTTATCAATAAACAAAAGTTGTAAAATCATAAGAATATGATAATGTTTTTTTTCTAATTCAACACCTCCTATAGTTATATGTAACGCATGCTTACCACTTGGTATTAATCCACTTTTTCTTAATAATTCAATTTGATTAATTAATAAAGTTAAATTATATACAGGAGTAAATGAAAATTCATAATATTTATCTCTTCCTCTTGGAATACCACAAGCTATTGTTTTTTCAAGATTAGGCAATATATTTTTTTCTTCTTGTAATATAAGATCAGAAATTTTTTGTTTCATTTCTAAACCATATTTATTAAAATGTTTATTTTCAAAATATTCTTTAAAAAGTTTTGGAAAAAAATATCTAAATTTAATTTCTATCTCTATTCCAATAGAATATTTACAAATTATATCAGGCAATATTTTGTAATTAACATTAAAAACATGTTGTAAATTTTTAATTGTGTTAAAAGCTAAGTTATCAAATTTATTTGAATAAGCGTTTGAAAAATTCATTAATAGATTATTTTTTTATTTTTTCAAAATGATTACTATATGTTTTTGATTGTTCACAAAAATCCATTAATTTACTAGTAGGCTCTATTTTTTTAAATGAAGGATAAAAATACCATACAGTAATACCAAAATTAACATATGTATTATCAGAATCAATACATTCAAATTTTTTCTTAAAAAAACCTAAAAATGTTTTTTCAATAGTCAAAACAAGTCTATTGGCTTCTATTCTATAGTTCAACAATTTATATTTCATATTTTTTTATGTTTTATAATCATATATAGGAGTATAATGTCTAGTATATTTTTTCAAACAATAAATACATACACCATTTTTATTTTCTACTATTATATTATATTATATTATAACAAAAAGTTATTAAACCAATAAATCCTTCTTGATCAATAACCTTTTGTCCAATATATAATTCTTCAAAAGAAAGCTCTTTCATGATTTTTAAATATTATCAGGAATTATATTTTTTAAAAAATCTTTTTCTTGTGTAAAAATAGGTGGTTCAATACTTACCCATCTTGTTCTTATCACAGAACCAGTTTTAAATTGTTTAGAATTTTCATCTAGTTCTTTAAGATATGTTTCTTTTATGATAAGTCTTCCTCTTTTATACTTAGGAGCATAATCATTCCAATTAACACCTTTTTGAAATATTAATTCTTGTAACTGTTCTGAATTCTTACCATTAAGTTCTTTATGAGAATATAAAGATTGGGCTACAGATGATATACTATTTCTAGTTGTGTCTTGTTGTCTCCATATAAAATAGTTAATAACTTCTGTTTTTTGAGAAATTTGAAATACTCTTGAATCAAATTCTGCCCATTTCATGTTTTCTATTCCTAATCTTTTTAATCTAGCTTCATTAAATGATCGTGTTGCCATAGAAGCAGAAACACTACACATTTTCTGTAAATTATTATCAAACCATGATTGAGTTGTAATAGAATCAAAATCTGTCAAAAGTATTGATATTTCATCAGATTGAACAAATGCGAATTTAGCACCCATGATATTTTTACATAAATAAGCTGCAGTAGCATCCATATCATTAATTAAACCATCATCAAAAGGTTTTATTAAGCCTCTTACATAAGAATGAAAGGCTTTACCATCAACCCTAATGATAGTATAATTTCTAAGAGGTAATAGATATCTTGTTCTATCCTCATATGCTGACTTCATCCTATCTCCTAATTGATCTTTCATAATTAATTATTGTTTACAATTTCACTAATTTCTGATAATTTTTTTGTTAAATTTTGTATAGTTTGTTTTAAATCAGTTATTTCTAATTGGGCATTAAAATTTAATTCATCATATTTTTTTATATATAGTGATTCAATATCATCTCCAAATCTATTTTTTAATATTTTTGTACATCCATTTTCATCTACCAATATTACTACATCATTATTTTGAATAGATAGATGTACACTATTCATACCTATATCCTTTTTATTTAAAAAAACTGCTTTTATTTCTTGCATATTTTTTTAATTTAACAATTATAACTTACTTTAAAATATTTTCCGTTTTTTAATTCAAATAATAAATAACCAAAATAAGAGTCTTCAAAATTACTTGTTTGCCATATATAATAATATTTTATTCCTTTAATATACTCATCCATAGATACTTTCATATAAAGGTAATTATTTTCCCTCTCTACTCTCACGCATTGATGTGGTGAATATCCTTGTTTTTGTTCATCTGTAAAAATAATATCTACAATACCTTCTGGTGTCCAAGAATTATTTTCATCTAACCACTTCCAAAGGCCTGATATATTAATTAATCCTTTCAGTTGTTTTTTAAATTCTTTTTTTTTATTTAAAAGTATTTGATCAAATTTTTCTTGCTCTTCATAAAATTCATTCATCAAATCTTTATAAAATTCTTCTTGTTCTTTATTTATTTCTTCCATAATTAATAATTTCTCCTAAATCAAAAGAAGGCTTGCTATAAATCCATTTTTCTTGCTCATCATCAAAAAAAATTTTACAATCATCTGAAAAAATATATTCTCTTTTATTTTTTACTATAAAATAAGGTACATATCGACCATAAATTATGCAAGCTGTAAATAAATTCATTGGTACAATAAATAATGCTTCAGAAAATTTAAATTTAAGGTCTAATTGCATGTTTTTAATTTCATCTAATGATATATTTAATTCATCAGACAAATAATATTTTAATTGATCTATATGCCTTAAAATTTGATATTTAATTTCATCTGAAATTGGATAAATTTCATATTGTTTAATTTGTTCTTGAAATTTAAAAATAGATTTATACAATTGCATAATTTTATTTATCTTGTTTATTCCACCACTTAATAAATGATATTACTCCATTTAATGTTTTTTTAAAATCAAACTCTATAGCACCCTTTCTCATTAATGTCATAGCTTCAATATAAGGCCATGCTGAATCGTTAATTCTTATATGATTCTTCACGATCTGTTGACATACTGGCATTAACCAATCCCATGATTTATCATATTGTAAATTATAAATATAATTTTCATAGTTTATAGATGACCAACAAATTTTTTCTCTACTAAATTCATTTTCTTTATTAGAATTAGGGTTAAGAATTTCTTTAAAATGATATTGATCATAATCTTCATAATCATTAGATAAAATTGGAACTTTAGAAAAAACTTCATAACGATCATATATACCACCACAATCAGAAAAATCCATATCTATGCCTTTGTGATAATAAATATATCCCATGTAATAAGCTATCAATTTATTTTCTTCAGACTCTATATGCTTTTTCATTGTTTTTTTCTATAATTAATATTACCTGAATATTTTATCCAATATTCATGATATGGTTTAATTTGGCTTTCAATATCAAGAGATAATCCAAAAAAGCTTCTATATACAGAAGTTAAAATAATTCCACTCATATCATCAGCATGATAAATTTCCAAATCATTAAAATATTTTACAATTGCTGGAATTTCTTTTGGCCAATCATCATAATTATGATTTTCACACCACCATAAATTCCAATCATTTCTTATGTTTCTACCATAATAATTATGTCAACTAGATATAAAACCGTCTTCATCTTTAGAATATTGTTTCAATATCTCTATTGAGTCTGGTTCTGCAGCTATATTATCTAATATATATGTTATTGCTTCATCTAAATTTTTTGGCTGGAATTCTTCCATAATATTTTTTTTAAAGTATACTACTATAATTTTTATATTCTTCTAATCGTAAAGAAAAATGTTGAACCATATACTGAGATTCTAAAATCATCATATGTATTTCTTTTAAATTATTATTACTAATAAAGTAATACCATTTTTTTTTCTTATTTAACTTATTTTGTTTTTCAATCAAATAAGATAAATGCTTTTTTTCTTTCTGTAACATTATTTCCACTCTAGGAATAAAGTTATTAATTAAATCTTCTTTAAATGTCATAAAATTAATATTTAACATTATTTACAAATTCAATACCTATTTTCTTTTTAGATGTTGCAACTATATATACAGCATATATAAAATACATCATAATAATAAAAACTACAATTAAAGAAATATATTCACCAAAAGTAATTTCATATTTGATATGTTTTTTTTTATTTGTCTTCATATAATATTACCATACAAATATTAATTTTTTTATTAAACAAATAATTGGTTTTTTATTTTCTATTTGAGAAATAAAAACATAGTTTATTTTGTCTTCTGTCTTAAAAACAAATTTTCTTATATTACCTGTAATTTTATTTTTAATAATAAATTTTTTCTTTCCATTAGGAAAGACAATTTTTTGATTTCGTTGAATATAATACAAATCTTCTTCATCAGCACTAAGAACATTTGATTCATTATCATAAATGAAATCATCAATATTATATTCAATATAATTACCCATTTTTTAAACAAAATTTGCTATTCTATTATTAATAATATAGTGACTTTTACATTCAAATCGTTGTAAAATAGATGGAGTAATTGTTGGTTTATTATTTTCAATTATTAAATTCCATTCATTTTCTTTTATAGGTAAATAACATTCATGACCACAACCACATAAACATAAATGATTGGAAGATTTATATTCTGAAGAATAATAAAGAATACCAAATTCCATATTTTCTGGTATTGGCTCTCCTAACTTTAATATTTTAATTGAAATGAGTACTTTTTTAAGTGTTTTCATTACTTTTTTCTTTCAATATGGGTAATGAAAAAAAACCGTCTTTCATACAATATTTAAAAATTATTCTAGGAGAAAACCTTGTATTATAAAGAGTTGTTAAAGTCTCTTTACAATATGGACAAAGGCCAATTAGTTTTGCAAATTCTTGATCTAATTTATGATTTCTTGTTATCATTATTATTTTTTATCAATTGTTTCAATTTTTCTCTTTTTTCACTAAGCATTTTTAAAATTAAACTATATTCCACATAACTTTTCATTTGCATAAATCCACCACTAATTATATTACCAGTAAAAGCATTAGTATAAGGCAAAATTTCTAAAAGCTCTATTTCTGCTTTTAAACTTATTGACTCTTTTTTTATTAAATCTTCCATAGAAACTTATTAAAATATCATTTAATATATTCTTTAGCTAATTGTGATGCTAATTTTTTATCAATTAAATTTCCATATTGAGTCAAATCTTTCATCAATAAGCCAATATTATTTGCTCCATTTGAAATAGCTTTTTGTATTGCTTGTATAGTAGCATTTTCATCCATTTTTTGTGGAATAAATTTATTTAAAATATCTAATTCAAATTTTTCAATGTCAACCAAATCTTGTCTATTACCTTTTTCATATAACAAAATAGCTTCTTTTCTTTGTTTAGACATTGTTTCAATTAATCTTATAATTTCATCATTTGAAACTTCTTGATTATTATTATTTTTTTCAGCTTTAATAATTTCACTCATAATTGATCTATAAGCAACCACTGATCCATTATTTTTTTCTTTCATGCTATTTTTAATAGCTTCACTAATTTGTATTTTTAAAGTACTCATATTTTTTTTTATTAATTTATATCATCAAGTGAATATTTTCTATCTATATTTCTTTTCCAATCATAAAAAATATCTAGATATTTATTTTTTTTACATGGAACACAACAGCCACAATCAATAAATGTCTTTTCTTTTTTATTTATAATAGGCTGTTCACATGAAAAAACTTCTTCAAATAAATCAATTGGTAAGTTTTCAATAATATACTCTTTTGAAGTTTTATATAGAGGAAACTTCAATTTTGGTAAACTACTATTAATTGATTTATATGATTTCCAAATTTTTTTAAAATCTTTTAAATAAGAAATAGCATCATCATTTTGAACATATCCAATATAAATTTCATCAGTAACAGCATATAAACTAGCTTGTATCCACAAAGGTAATTGTTTAAAATCTAAATTATTAGATTCACAATTAATATAACAAGTATAATGGACTGTATAATAAACATTTTCACCTTTTATATTTTCAGCATCAACTATTTTATTATTTTCATCATATTTTTTTAATAATGAAATAATTTTAGGTAGTTGTATTTTTTCAACTTTAATTTTTTCTACATTATTTTGTATTTCTACATAAATTAATTTTATGGATGAAATATTTGGATCTTTTAATAAAGAATAAACTAAATATGTTGAATCTAATCCTCCTGAAAATAAAATACTAACTGATTTTTGTACCATTTTTTTTGTCTACATTTTTTTCAAATTTACAATAATAATATTCACATTTAACTTGTTTATATCTATATCCAAATCTCAAAAACAGATTGTCAATAACATATATATTATTTTCAAAAACTGAATTATTACCACACTTTTCACATAATTTACCTATTCTATCGCCTTCTTCTGTAATCTGAATCATACATTAATTGTTAAAGATTTAATTTCAAGTTTTGTTTTTGGAAACTGTATTTGTAAAATATTTTTTTTATCCTCAGCTCCTTTTTCATGAAGCATTTGAACTATATCAGGAATAAAATTTGTAAAATTTTCATGTCTTGAATAATATTTACCAGAAATAGAATCCAAAATTAAATATACTTGTCTTTTCATTTTGTGTTGTGTTGATTTTTGTATCAATACAAATTTAAACGTAAAAATTAAAAAAATGTTACATAATACTTTATAATATTATATTTTCATAAGTTTCAAATCTTTATTAAGTGCTATAATATTTTTTATATATGATTTTAATTTATATTCTTCTTCAAAATATTTTATATGTTTATTTCCATTACTTAATATTATTTTTACATGAGGTTTATGATAAACTGTTTTATCTTTAATAAAAAACCTATCATCAGTTAATATATCTTTTTCAGACAATTTATTAATAGAACCAAATAATGATTGTTGATTAATATCATACCAATAAGCTTCATGATAAATATCTTTTCTGAACCATCTTTTTTCAATATTTGATTCTACCCAAAAATATTCTATTGCTTCTTTATCAATATATGTTATAATTTCAGCAATTTGTAATATATTAATTTCTGTAAAGATCATAAATTTTAAATATGTATTTATTTTTTTTGTGTTAAGTAAAATGCATCAATTAGTGTAGATATATTACCATATTTTTTAGCATCATATGTTAAACTTATTCTATAATTAGAAATACTATTACATAATTTCCAACTATTTTTTGTTTCAATTTCATAAATTACATCTATATTATTAAGAAAATTTTTAAATATTTCCAATTGAGTTGATGAATAATCTAAATTTAGATATCCTTGATGTAGTCTTAACTGTTCAGATTCCACTTTTTTAATCTTGTAAATAAATTAATTCACTTTCTTTTGCTAATCTAAATCCTAATTCATTATTAAGACTAGTATTCCATTTATATCCATCCATAGAACGATATATATATCTTTTATATTCATTAGGTGTATTAATTCGTTCTCTAACATAAACATCTCCTTTTTCATCTTCATAAACTTTTCTAACAATTAATTCATGAAGACCTAATGGATATCTAACAATATCATCTTTCACAATTTTTTTCATATTATTTTTTTATTTATTAAGTTCTTTAATTATCTGATCTGCCATTCTAACACATTGTGTACTCCATTCATCATAAGATTCTTGTGTTTGTTGTTTTCCAACATATTCTTTAGGTGGTGAAATACATTGCATGGCTATTCCAATATAATATTCACGTTTTGTTAAACCTTTTATTATACGTTTTGTTAAACCTTTTATTATAGTTTTTTTTCTTTTTCCATTGTTATATATCTTACACACAAAAATAAAATAAAATTATGAATAATAAAAAAAATTAAAAAGTCACATTTTTAAACTCATAACCATGAAAATAATTTAAATCCACATAACCATTTATACCTCTAATTTTTCCTTTACAGCTATATTGCCAAAAAACTGCAGGCTTAAAATATTTAGAAGAAATCATACTTGTTGTATAAGAAGCTTCCCAAATAATAAAATTATCTGTATTAAAATATGGACCATAATAACAATCCCAAAAATAAACAGATGTGTATATTATAGGCAACTTTCCAGTTTGATCATAGACTTCATTCATAAACTTATTTAAATTGCTTAAATAAGTGGTTCTACGTGTTTTTCTAATAGACCTAGTATATTCTACATCCACTACAGGAATTAAATCTCCTGGTTCAAAATTAACTACTTTTAAAAACAATAAAGCCTGCTGTTTACCATCAATATTTGGCCTAAAAAAATGATAAGCTCCACGAGTTATTTTAACATTTTTACTACACTCCCAATTATATTGAAATTTTGGATCTGTGATTGTAACTCCTTCTGATGCTTTAATAAACACAAAACTTATGTTTTGAGCTTTTACAGTATCCCAATTAATGATTCCTTGATAATAAGAAACATCTATACCATCCAACTTTTTAACCAAAATAGCATCAGAATAACTTATATAGATAGATGATGTATCAAAATAAATCTCTTTATTAAAGTTCTCGCTGTATTGAGCAGAAACCTTCAATCCAAAAACTATAAAAAATGCAAAAATACATATAATTTTTCTTAGCATAATTATAAATATTCTTGGAATTTTGAAAATATATATTTTATAATATTTATAAACTAAAAAGCACAAAAAAGCCTTAAAACAACTCAAAAATACATGAAATACGGTCCCCATTTAACTCTTGATCTCGTAGGTTGCAATCCTCAAAAAGTATCAGATGTCAGATTTTTATATAAATTCCTTAGTGAACTTCCAGGAGTTATAGGAATGAATAAAATGGGTGAACCACACATTGATATGTATAATGGAATACATCCTGAATGGTTTGGAGCCTCTGGTTCGATTCACATCCAAGAAAGTCACATGACCTTCCACGCTTTTGATTGGGGGTTTTTATTTTTAGATATTTTTTCCTGTAAAGATTTTGATACAGATAAAGCCATAAAATACATTATGGAAACTCTTGAAGCTGATCAACATTTACCAAGCTTTGTAAACCCAGAAAGTGAAGAAAGTTTGAAAGCTGTAGAATTTTTAAAAGACAAAAAAAGTAGCCATCAAATTTGGAGTCGTGGGATTAATTTTCCTCCTTCTTTGAAGTAATATTTATTTTTCATAATCTTTTGTTAATTTTTATAATTAAACAAAAGATTTTATGACAACATTAGAAGACATCAAAAATTATATGATTAACTCATTATCCTATGAGCCAAAAGAGGCTGAAAGTGATTATGAGCATCCATATGATAAAGATAGACATTGTAGTGATTCTCTTTATGAAGAAATAAAAGGATTTTGGTATAATTTTAATACAAATCAAAATTTTGAATATGTTGTTTCTGGTAGATTTTTATCTGATGGATTTGATTTAAATGGTGGTAGAAGCTATTTATTAAATGATGACAAATTAATTGACATGTTTTTTGATTACATGCATAATACATTGGATCTTACAGATGATTTAGAATATAGGTATAATGAATTGGAAAACAATAATATGCCTGAACCTATTAAAGTTAAAGAACCAATAATAATAAGCACCATAAGAAATTGACATAAAAATATAATAGATAATGAAGATGATAAAGAATTTGATTATATTCCATATGTTGTTAAATATCCTAAATCAAGAAAATTTGAATTAGATAAATATGGATTACTTGATTTTTTAGGAGATTCTATAATAGATAAAAATTTTATCTGTTATAGAATAACTTCTTTAGGAGTTAAAATACCAAAAGGTTATGAAATTTTAAAATCAGTAGATAGCTATTTATTTGGAACCCAATAGAAGATTCGAACTCCTATCCCCTGATCCGTATTCAGGCATTCTTCCATTGAACTAATCGGGCTTTTAGTGAGAATAAAAGGATTTGAACCTTTGACAATTTGCGTATCAGGCAAGCGCTCTACCAGGCTGAGCTATACTCTCATATTTTTTGTAGGAATAGAAGGACTCGAACCTTCGACATCTAGTATGTAAAACTAACGCTCTTCCAACTTAGCTATACTCTCATCTTGTTTTCGGAGGTAGATTCGAACTACCATCAACAGATCCAAATTCTGTTATCCTGCCTTTAGACGACCCGAAATTATATTTTATAAACAAAAAACCTAGATCACTTAACTTGCAATCTAGGTTTTGTAATTTTTAAATTAGACAATATCTACCCAGATCGCTTTTCTAAGCGAATAATAATTTGTTGGACTTGGACTAATTTTAACATAATTTTATTTTTATAATTTTAATATTTTGAGCGAATACTCGGAGTCGAACCGAGAACCCCAGATTGGAAATCTGGTGCATCAGCCAAAATGCTTTACTCGCTTTTGTCAGGATGGATAGATTCGAACTATCGGACCTCTTGTTCCCAAAACAAGCGCTCTAAACCTGGCTGAGCTACATCCTGTTATTTTTTTATAAGTGGGTCCTGCAGGGATCGAACCTACCATGCCCAAAGACGGCTGATTTACAGTCAGCTGCGACACCATTGTCGCCTAGAACCCATGTTAGTGGAGGATAACGGATTCAAACCGTTGACCTCTGCAGTGCAAGTGCAGCGCTCTAGTCAGCTGAGCTAATCCCCCTTATTTATAATATCTATAATAATATTCCATTTATTTTTTATTTCTTTTAAATTCTTCTATCATTTTTTCCATGTATTTGTATTTTTTTTCAGATACACGATTATTAAATTCTATTAAAAGATTTTCTGGTATGTTTATTCCTTTTGTTTCAAATTGTTGTAGTATTTCATATTTAGTAAAAATACCTTCTGCAATTCCTTCACTCCATTGTTGACACCACAAACCCCAACTCTTCTTCCCAACAATAACACCTTTTAATATGTTTGGATGATAACTTTCTATTACATTCTTATTTTTAAACTGTCCATTATCATATTGCCTAAACCCTAATAAACAATCAGAGCTTTCAATATTTTTTGTGACTTTAACATCACTGCCACAGAAATTTAATATTCCACTTCTGTAACTTTTTAAGAAAAAATTAAAAATTTCAATGAATTTAGGAGTATAAGTTTTTAACCTTTTTTCCTTTCTTGAACCTTGTTCTTTTTTTCTTAACTCAATTCTTTCTACTTTAGAAAGAATATAATCGCTTGGCAGCAGTACTCTTTTTTCATAAGATCCTCTTTTTTAAATTACTTCTAAATTTTTGCATATACTCTTCATCTTCTTCTGTTAATATTTCTGAAAACGTTTCACCTTCACATCTTTCTCTTAAATCTTTAGCTCTAAGTTGTGCTTTTTTAATTTTCAATCTAGTCTCTTCTGAGACTTCAATTAATCTAGTTTCTAATCCCATTTTTATCTTTTTTATAAAGTTCAGCAATAAATTTTTGCATATGTTCTTTATCTTCTTTTGTTATAATATAAAAACCGCAATCACGTTTTTCTCTTAAAGCTTTAGCTGCATCTTTTGCTTTTTCAATTGCTAATTTTAATTCATCTTCTTTTGATAATTCCATAATTTAAATTTTTTTCAATTTAAATTTTTTTCAATTTAACTTTTTTTTAACTTACTCATTTTATTTAACATTTGCAGAACATATGGGAGTCGAACCCGCTCCTCTACCCGTGACAGGGGTGAATCTTAGCCCTTTGACCTATGCTCTATTTAATTTTTATTGAGGGGCTGGTTAGATTCGAACTAACACCTTCCTAGTTAACAGCTAGAAGCTCTACCCTTAAGCTACAACCCCATTTTAATTTCATTTATTAATATTTCATTTTCATAAACAAAAATATTATTTTTGTTTTTTTTAATTTTAATATTAAATACAATAGTTCCAATCAATCTTCTAGATACTCCATATTTATCAGCTATTTGTTGATGTGTAAAAATTCCTGTTTTATACATTTCAACAGCTTCAATTCTTTGTTCTTTTGAAAATATGTCATATTTACTATTTTTATTTTTTTCTCCTAACATTGAATCTTTTAATTTATTTTAAAGCTTTCTTGTCGCCTATCAGCTTCTTCTTTTCCATATTTTTCTAACCAAATAACATAAGCTGTTCTTTTATTTAAAGATAAATTTCTTATGTATTTTCCAATTTCTAGTCTTTCTTTTTCTGTTAAATTTTCTAACCATTTTTTATGACCATCTCTACATTTAGACATTCTTTCTAGCTTTTCTTCTTCTGTTTCAATATATCCTTTATGAGAAGAATTTGTTCTATTATAATATGTTGGATCTTGAACACAGTTTTTATTTTTTTGAATTTCAATTTCTATATTTCTTAAATCAATATTCGTTAAACTTGATTCTTCATGAAAATAAAGAACAATTTTCTTTTCAAAAAATTCTTTTCCCAATATTTTAATATCTTCCTTTAATTTTTTATTAGAGCCAAAATAATTTTCTTTATTATGTTGATCACTACCTATATATCTCCAAGGATTAATACCATTTTCTCTATTCCAATGGTTAATAGTTTCATAAATTATTTGCATATATTTTTTTTATTAAAAATATGCAAAAATTTTCAAAAGGCAAACAGTACATATTGTTTGCCTTTTTTATTTCAAAGAACATTAATGCTGACTAGGAAAGACTCGAACTTTCAAGAGGAGTTTAGCCATAGAACAGAAAATAACTCCAAATGTTTTGGTGGTCAACCCCTATTTATTTTACGTTTATCACTTTTGTTTATCATACAGAGTTACCTCATTTTATATGATCCTCGGCCCTCAGACGAAAGGCTGTGTTTGCCAGCGAGAGATTTTCTCTCTATTTCACCACTAGTCAATATATTTTCAATTTATATTCTAACCTTCTATCAGAACTTACTTTCCTTTTTACTACCCCACCAGGATCAACTCATATCCTAGTGGGGACAGCAAACAAATATCTATAAAACAAAAAACCCAAACATTTCTGTCTGGGTTTCGTTATTTGTCAATTTTAGTTTTGTCTACTTATTTTTGACTTATTAACTTCCCAGACTCCAAGAACGGATCTTGATTTTGGTCAATACCATTCCCATTATAACGCACAGGTGCGTAATTATAATTTTGGGCGATATTTGCGTTAATTTTTGTCATTTTATTTAAATATGTATAATTTTTTTTTTACAAAAAAAAGATAATTTTTTCAAAAAATCTTATATTTATTTTTATTAATTTAATTTTTTAAAAATTTGTAGCAAATAAGAAAATCAAACTCCTGACTCTTTTTCAGAGTTATCTGGTTTTGAACCAGAGAGAGACCACTTCTCAAATCTATAATATATTTATAGAGCTATTTTTAATATTATAACACAAATATAAGAAAAAAGTTTCAAAAACAAAAATATTTTTTTGTAGCGTGCATGGGCTTTGAATTTTTGTTAATATTTATTAATAAAAAATGAAAATTAAATATACTGAAGAAGAATTTGACAAAGCTAAATCACAAGATAAATTACTTTTAGAATGTTATAATTGTCAAAATACTTTTTTAAAAGAAAAACGATTAATTTTACAAACTCTAACAGACCCTTTAAGAAGTAATAGAAATAAATATTGTTATAAAAGTTGTGAAAATCAATATAAAACTACTTCTGAAATTGTAGAATGTAAAAAATGTGGAAAACAATTTAAAAAACAACAAAAAGAAATAAAAAAGCATCCTAATCATTTTTGCTCTCATTCATGTTCAGCTTCTTATAACAATACAAAAAGAATAAAAAAAAAATTTGTAAAAAAAGAAATAATATTACACACAAAAGAATGTGAATATTGTAAAAACGAGTTTACCACAACATCTAGAACAATTTTTTGTTCTAGATGTTGCAGAATTAAAAATAACAATAAATCTCAACCAAAGCTAAGTTTTAGCGAATGTGGAAGAAGATCAGTTGCTAAACAAAAAGAAACCAGAAGAAGCAAAAACGAAAAATTATTTTTTAAATTATGTCAAAACTATTTCAAGGATGTTAAAAGTAATGAACCAATATTTAATGGTTGGGATGCTGATGTAATTATTGAAGATATTCAAGTAGCTATTTTATGGAATGGAAAATGGCATTATGAAAAAATAACAGAAAAACACTCTGTTAAACAAGTTCAAAATAGAGACAATATAAAAATTAAAGAAATTGAAAACTATGGATATACACCATATATAATTAAAGATATGGGTAAGTTTAATGAAAAATTTGTAAAAGAACAATTTGAAAATTTTTTATTAATGTTTTAAACATTCTAATTCTTTTTTTAATTTATTTAGAACCTCTACAATTTGTATAGCATCACAACTACCTAATTTATTACTATATTGTGTTTCAGTAAATTTTAAAATCTTTTTGTATGAAATATTAACTTGATGATTAATAAATTTTTCAATATTATTGAATGCAGTAATAACATGAATATTAGTATCTTTATTTTTTAAAGATTTTATCTTTTCTAGAATTTCTAAATTCTTCTAAAACTTGATCCTTGCCTTTTATTCTAATTTCATTTTGAATTTCATAACTTTTTATTAATCCACCCATAAATCTAATAATTTTATGGGTATTAACTTTATTAGGTTCTAAACCTTTTTCTTTACATAAACGTTGTTTAAATTCTTCAAGTGTGTTATTTGCTATATCTCTATCTAGACATTCTGAACACATATAGTGAACAAAAAGTGTAGTAGATTTACAAACTTCACAATATTTATGTTCTAAATTTGCAGCCATTATTTTTTCCCAAATATTTCATCAAGATCAATACCTACAATTTTAGCAATATCTCTTAATTTTTGAATTTTTTCTTCTTTTTCACAATTTGGCTCATTATTCTTTTCATCATATTCTTTTGCTTTCTTCAACAATTCTTTCATTTCAAGTACATCTTTTTTTAAAGTTTCAAATTCTTCTCTTGAAACTGTTGATTGTAAACTTGTAATAATGGCTGGTTGTAAATAACCATTGAAATTTTTTGACAAATCTAATTTATTAAATTTATCATCATAATGATCTGCTACCATTGATACTACACACATATATTTATTTTTTTGTTTAAAATTTTTTTTACATATTCAATAGAACACATTATATGTATTTTATCTGTTTGAGGAACTATATATTTTCTATACAAAACCTCTGCTGAAATTAAATAATTAACAGATTCACTATTTTCTATTTTTGGATCGTTAAAACATATTCTATCGCTAACTAATGGCATTATACTTGTATTATAAGTACATATAAATTTATCCAATAAATCATATACATATACTAAATAATTTCTTTCATTTTTTATTTAAAATAATTTTCTATAATTGGTTTAATAAATGTATTTAAATACATTTCATCTGTTATATAAATTACTTCTAGCTTTTTGTCTTCACCTTCTTTATATAAAGAACATATTCCTGAAAATCTATAAAAAGAATGATAAGAAATTTTTAATTCCTTATTATTTTTAATAAAAATAACATTCTCCAAATCACCATCACTGGACTTAAACATAATACCTTGTTTTGCTAATGTTGTTACTAACTTATTTGTATAAGGTATTACTCTTTCTATGTGTTCTTTTTTGTTAAACATTTTTTTCTTCTGAATTAAGTATGAGAGTACGTTTTAATTGACCTAGATAATTTTTTGTAGCATTTGATTTTATAGTACTAACAAGAATTGTTTCTAAGTGTTCTATAGAAGTAATAGTACAAGGAACATCTGCTATAAATAAAGCAGAGCTTACTCCAAACCAACCTGGATAAGCTGTATCTACATTTTTTGTATCCTTTTGAACAGAAAATAAATCTGTAATAGGTCCATAGATATTTTTATATTGTAACTCTAATTTAACTACATCTTTAAAAAATTTTACTGTCCCACAAAAAACACCATCAGTTTCTTGTTCTATTAAATCAGCATATTTTTTAAATAATTTTATTTGTTCTAATAAATCTTGTTCTAAACTTTTACTTTCAGTTACATTCCAAATTTTTATATTTTCTTCCATATCAACTTTTTTTGTTTTTCTTAATATATTTTTTTATTTACATCTGCATTTTTCATAAAAAAAAAATTATTTTGCAAATATATAAAAAAATATATAAAAAAATATATAAATACTAAAAATTAATATCTTCTAATCAAGAATAAATTTTTAAAAATACCACATAAAATTGAAATTGGTAAGTTTGATATAATTGTAAAATTTGACATACCTTTAACTATTGATGGTGATGCTTTTGTTTTTTAAATTTTCTATTACTTTTTTACTATGTTTAATTCCTAAATTACATCCTTTTACATAAGCTGTAATTAAAGAACATGAAATTATATCTATAGTTTGTTCTATAGAAGAAGAGCTAGAGATACAATTATTAATTAATTCTCTAATTTCATCTGGAGTCTCTACAATTTTTTGTTCAAAAGAATTATTCATAACCATTTTTTTAAAATTCACCAAATTTATATTCAATATTTGATTTAAGTTTCATGTTTTTTGTCATATCTAAAAATTTAATTTTCCAAGTCTCTAGTTCTTTTAAATCTTTTGTTATATCTCGATTAATATAAGGTTTTAAGTCTGGATAGACTTGTGATATTTCTTCTTTTGTATATAATTCAAAACCATCTATTAATCCCATTGTTTGACCTATTTGAAAAGCATATACTTTGATAAAATCCTCAAAAGAAACATTTTTATTTAAAGGTTTATTAACATTAAATATAGAAATATCACAATCATATAATGTTTTATAGCGATATAAAAAATCATTTTGTAAAGCTATTTTAACAATTGATCTATATTCTGTTCTTGATAATAATGATAAAAGAACTCTAACTGTTCTCAAAATTTTGAGATCTATATCACGTGTAATTAACGCTTTTACTTTATTTGAAAAAGGTTGTTCATGTAAATAATAAGTTCTGAATAATGAATTGTTGACTTCATCTTCAGTACCTTTTAAAGCTTTTTTTATAATACCATTTTCAACAATAGCTAAATTAGAATTAATTTCTTTATCTGTATTCAAAAAATTTGCTATTTGTTTATTATAAATTTTACATTCTTCCAATGCATAATATGGATTATCTATGATATTATCTACAAACACCATAACATCAATATCTTTAGAAGATACTGAACCAAATATTTGAAATTCAAATGACATAATTTAATCAAAATGATGATCTATGCTATCATTAATAACCTCTTGTAAAGAAACTATCAATTCTTCTTCATAAAAGATATCAAATCCTTTTTCTTTTATAAAATTTTTAATTTCTTTGGCTAAATTTTCTATTTGTTCATATGTAACTTCTTTTTTTTTCATTTTTTAATCATGATTTAGTTTAAAGTTATATTGTTTTGCCTCTTCTTCATTTTTAGGCTGTCTTTTAGGAAAAAGATCAAAATAAAAAAAAGAAATTAATCCTATACAAGACATCATTAAACCAATAAAAAAAAGAAAAGGTATATCAAATAAAATTTTAGAAAAAAAGCCAACTAATAACAATCCAATACCAAAAAAAGGTCCTATTTTAGGAAAACTTACATAATAATCTTCACCAAGTTTAATTGAAACACTTCCAATAAATATCTTTTCAAACAATGTTAATTTTTTCATACTCATTCTTCTTTTTTATAATCGTCAACAAAAAAAAGATTAACAACAATAAAATAAGTCATACAAATAGTATATACTATCCAACCTATTATTTCTATTATTGACATCTTTATATTTTTTTTCTATTAATAGTTTCAACAGTTAGTGGAGTATCTGAACAATATTCCCAAGCTTCTATTAATTTTGATTTAAATTGTTTTTCTTCTTCTTCATTCTCAAAAAAGAAATCACCTACAACATCCCATTCTTGACTAAATACACCTACAGTCAAATCACCATGAAATTTAATTTTATAACCTGAAGCTTCAATCATATTTTTTTATTATAGTGTAAAAGGTGAACATTTACTACAAGGACAAGAAATAAACCAAGCTCTTGTTCTTCTATAAAAAGGTACACCAGCATCAATTTCTCTTTGTACAGCTCTATCAATCAAGCAAATTTCTTTTTTATCTTCTTTATTTTGTTTGTAAAATTTTGGTTCTAACCAATTATCTTTTGAGAAAATCATAATTATTTTTTTATATTTAAATATTAATTTATTTTTTTTTCAATATTTTCATCTTGTTCTTTATTGCCTAATAAATCCCAAATAACTGAAATTATATAACATAATCCAATAAAAATAAGAACAATATCTATAACTAAAAAAAGACAACCCACAAAAAAAGATGGAAAATTTTGTTTTCTTTCTTTAGGAAAAGAAAAACATACTTTATCACCTTGTGAATTTTTATAATAAGTGTTTGTTATTACTTTAATTTGTTCATATAATCCATCAGCATATTTCACATCAAAATACATATAAGTATTCATTGTTCCAGTACTCTTAGAAAATTTTAAATCATTATTATGATATTTTTTTTCAATTATACCACATTTAGAATAAGTACCACGAAAAAACATATCACACATAGAATAATATGCAAAATAATTTCCTAATATAAAAATTATAAAAAGAAATATAATTTGTTTGTAATTCATTTTTTTATATAGTTATTGTTTAAATATAATTTTCAATTATTTCTTCTGCCATTGTATCATATGGTTTACCATCTACTTCTCTCCAATACCATGTCAAAAAACTTGTTAATGTTTCCAATTTATTTTCTAAATTATCACTATAATTTTTTTTGATGTCACACATCAACTCATTAGTAATAGAATATATTTCTGTAGCTTTTTCTTCTGTCATTTTTTGACCAATAGAAAGTTCTACTAATGTTTCTATTTCTTTCAATTTATTAATTAAATCTTTTTCTAACATATCTTATATAAACGATAAAAATAAAAAAATGTTGCATTTATTTTATATTAGCGTTGAACTTCCAAAATTCTACAGATTTTTCATATTTGATTTCATCAATAGGTTGTCCATTACCTCCATATTTTATTCCTAAAGCATTTCTCATTATGGTTATTGGTGACATTGGCTCTGGTTCTTCATTATCATGAGCTAATATGGCTACAATACCCCAATCAGCTTCTAAGATTAATCCTGGTGTCTCTTTTTCAATTTGTTCTTTTGAATATAAAACTAATGTTAAATACTTTGCTTTTGGTATTTCAAATTGTGGTGGAAAATCAAACCATCTTGATAAAACAGGTAATTCTTTTTGTGTTCTTGAGCTATAATCAGTTCTTAAATATGGAAGTGTTTCTAATGTTATTGGATAAGTTGCTACTTTAGCATTTGTATAATTCAATATTGTAATTAATCGAGAAAATTCAAAATCTCCTTGACGTTTATAATAAACTAAATTGTTATGAACAAATTGACCATATTTATATTCATTTTTTTCAATATCACCTATATCTTTATATAATTTTAAAAAATCTTCTGTAGAATGAGATGTAATTTTTGTTCCTGCAAAATTTTTATTGAAATGTCTTTTTGCAAATTCAGTAAATACTATTGATTTCATAATTTTATATTTTTTTACAAATATAAAATTTATTTATAAAAATAAAAAGAGGCAGCTATCTAATAGCTACCTCTTTTTTGAATTTCATCTCTTTTCTGCTTATTAAGCAGCTAGAGCATAAACTTCAGTTTCAACGTTTTTGCCGTTTATTTTTACTGATTTTTATCTCTCTCTTGCAGCATATCCGAATCAATGCCTGTCATCCCCATGTAGTTGTATAAATTTAGTGGAGATGTTCGTATTCGAAACGAAGTCTTCCTGATTGCTCACTAAAGATACAAACGATAATAAATCAAATGTAAATATACAAAAATTTTTCTTTTTTAAGAATGTAATACATTTTTATTACTTATGACAAAATTAAAACCATTTAAAATAGAATCATACTTTTTCATATATTCTGATTCTACCCTAAAAACTTCTGTATCATCTATATTATGAGGTAAAATTTCTAACACTTCAAAATACCAATCAGAAATTTTGGTTTTTCTTAAATATGAACCAAATGGACTACTACTATGTTTTAAATGATTCCACCATCTAAAAAATGGTTCATTTCTAGTTTTACCTATATAACATTTATTAGTTGATTTTTCTGTAATTTTATAAATATAATTTGGTGAATATTTTTTTATATAATTTTCATCATCAACTAATTCAACATCTTTATAATATTCTTTTTTATAAGCTATAAAACAGTCATCATTATCACTTTTACAAAATTTCAAATTACCAAATAATTTTTCATTAATTCTTGGCTTTGAAATATATTCATTTTCATGTTTATGACCACAAAAAGAACAAGTCCAATTTGTATTATTTGTAATAAGATCTTTTTCCCATTCATACAATTCAAAAATTACAACATAAAAAAATTGTGCTTCATCTTTTGTTTCTTTAGAATAAACTTTATTTTTTGGAAAAAATTGTGGATATTTTTCTAATAAAATTTGTTTAACTTCTTCTTTATCTTTTGCTATAATTAATCTTTCCTCTATTATATTTTCACAACCAAAATATGTTAAATATTCATAAGTTTGTAAAGATTTAACAACTCTAATAAAAGCTTTAAAATATTTGTTCATCTAAATTTTATTATTCAATGTAAAAATTTTTACAAGCTTCTATACATTTTTTAATATTAACTTCATATTCTTCATCTGTGAAGCCATAATTATCTGCGCCATGTTTTTTTAATCTATATAAAGCAAAAAGAGGTATTTCATCTCCAATAATTTCATAAATATTTCTTACATATTCTTCAAAATAATTATAAATTTTTTCTACATGCTGTATTGATAATTCAATATCATTATTATGATTTTTAACAAGTAATTTACAAACATCATTTGCAAATTCAGCTCTATATGATAAATTGTTTTTATTAAATTCAAACATATTATTAATAAAATTATTTTTTTATATTTCAAATATCTTTATAACAAAAAAATCATGATTATTTCAAAATATTATAAGAGACCTTGTGGTATCAATAGCCTTTAGGTGTTGTTCCCATAATTTTGAAGTGTTTCAATAGTAGAAATTATAAATCACAAAGAGCTCCCAAAGGTGTTGTTCCCATAATTTTGAAGTGTTTCAATAGTCAATTACCAGCATTATCTTCTAACTTCAAAGGTGTTGTTCCCATAATTTTGAAGTGTTTCAATAGTTGATCTTTCATAAAAGATTGAATATCTTCATAATTCATATTATATTCTTTTTCAAATATTGACCAAATATATATATATCTTATCCAAGTAATATTATTTTTTTTATTGTGTTTAATTAAACATTTTCCTTCTTTATTATAATATAATACCCAATCTTTTGGGTTTTTATTTGACAACAGACAAATTTGATACTCCTCAAATATAGATATAAATTTTTGTTCTTTTTCTAACATGACTATTTACCAAGTTTTATATATTTCACTATATTTTTTTATCTAAAATGATGCTATATTTCCTTGATAAAATTCCATAAAATCACTAAATTGAGAACTTTTTGTTAATGGTATTAATCCATAATCTACAACATTTATAAAGCCTTCTTTATCTCCAGAACGAAATGGCATAATATATACATAATCATTTTCAATTAATTCATGAAATTTTATGTCATATTTTTGTAATGTTGCTTTTACAATTTCTAAATTATTCATAAATACTTTTTAACTATTATAATTTTATATTATCCAATTTTCTTTTTGTAAAGGATGATTTTTCATTTTATCAATTAATTCTGTTTCATTTAAGATTGTTTCATCTATAAATTTTATTTCTATTTCACCAAAACGATGCATTAATTCTTTTTTTCGTTCTAATCTATGACCATATAAGTCACCATAAGCAAAAAATGAATTACTACACATATGAGTAAATAATATTTCACCTGTTTCAGGAATTACAAGTACATATTGAATATACATATGAGTTTTTAACTCTTTACTAGGATAAATTATTAGTAATTTCTTTTCCATCTATTTTTCTAAATTAATTTTCTTCTCATCATCCCATACTATAGCTGGACAATTATTAGATTTCCAAATTTTAAAAAAGTCAATAAAAAATTTAAAAAACTCTCCAATAGATTGGATACATCTTTTTAATTTAGATGGTTGATTATATGGTCTTTTTTTAATTTTAAAAATCTTTATAAAAAAATTAATTATATATATGAAAGTAATTACTAATAAAATAATAGAAATCATAAAACCTATTCCTATAACTAAACTTAACCAATTAATACTAAAAATTAACCAAATTAAAGCTTTGAATAAATAACATGCAATGAATACTCCAAAAACTGTTCCTAAAATTGGAGTAAATATTTTGGTGTATTTGATAATAGCATTAATTTTGTTTTTTCTTTTTGTTTTATTAATGTTTTTTTTATTCTCTACTTCAATCAGTATTTTTTTCTGATCTTCTTCCATTTTTTCATAAAGCGACATTAATTCTTTAATTCTAGTCTCTTTTTTTTCTTTTAATTTTTGAATATATTGTTCAATGTCACCTTCAAAATTTTTAATCCAAAAATCATATATTTTTTTAAGTTCTTTTCTTCTATTTCCGATTTGATATTTAAATTGTGAATATCCTAATAATTTAATATTATCATGATCTCTTGTATATTCTTGATTTGTTAAATCAAGATCATAATATGCAAGTATTGCATAATATAAATCTTCTTCATTTTGAGATATTTTCTTGAATTTTATTTTTGTTAATGGTTCTAAAATTAGATAATCTATTCTATCAGCGATTTTATCTGTTACAAATTGTAGTCCTTTATAAATTGCAACAAAACTAAAAACAAACATAGAAAAAATAGTTAGCCAAAAATAAGGACAAAAATTCATTGTAGGGATATTCTTTTCTCCCAATACAAATTTAAGCAATTTATAATGCCAATCTGTTTTTTTTATTTTAACTTCTTCTATAAACATATTTTTAAATATTTAAAACGTTACACTTATCAGTAAATGGAAAAATCATAGAACACACTTTGGCATATGCCTTATTTATGTCAGTTGATAATTCTGCAATACAATGATTTATTGCTACTCTCATTAATTGATTAAAATCTTTATCAGGATTCCAAAGTGGTAATAATAAAAAAAGTCCTGGATTTTCCTGTTCCCATGTTACCTTATATTCCCACAATTTTAAAATTTGTTCATCAAACATAGATGGTGTTTTAGTATAAACCATTGACAAATATTTATATTCATCACCATTTTCATCCTTAGTAACTTGAACTATTATTGGAACTTTAGATAAAATTGTAATTGGTTTTTTTATATTACCATAATCATAATATACATTATCTTCCCTAAAGATATATCCAATACTTTCTGCTAACTTTATATTCCATATTTTTGGATCAAACTCTTTCACTTTTATTCTGCTAAAATTTCTAAAACTCCTTTATTATTTTCTATAAATAAATTGTGTAAATCTTCTGTCTTATAAGCTTTTATTTTTGTAATTGTAGCAGTTTTTATTGCATCTCCTTCAGATGCGAATTTTTTTGGTAAATGTTTAAACTTTTTAGAAGTTATCATTTTTGATTTGCCATTATAATAAAATTCCCATTGATCTTTTATATAATCAAAAGTCAAATCAACTAAATCTTCTTTTGGATTATGATAATAAATGTATTGAGCATTCTTAATATTTTTATTATAAAACTTATAACCGTCTATCTCCAACTTTTTCTCTATTTCTATAATTTTTTCTGTCAACATAAATTTAATTATTTGCACAAAAATAAGAAAAATAAAAAAAAATTAGAAGTAGAAAATATAAGTATTTACATATAATTTGCTCATTTATTTAAATGTTTTTATAACCATTCACAAAGTCTACCATATTGTTATATTGTTTTTCAAAAAACAGTATCCATATCAAAATCTCGATTTGAAAATTCAAAAAAATTAGTGTTTGAATTTCCACCACAATCATAATCAACATCTACTGCAATACCATTTGAACCTATATAAACAAATATATCAAAAGATGAAATATTTGCAATATAATTATAATAAACTTTAGTACCAATTAACTTTTCATTATAAGAGTTATTTGTTCTTAAGCTAAAATCTTCATTTAATATAAATGAAATAATTTCAGACAGGAAAACATTAGGTTTTTCAAAATCAAAATTTCCTAAAGAATGTAAACTTTTCATAATTTATTTTGAATTATAATCATCATCTATATTATTAATAATTTTATAACAAATATTTAAACCATTTTTAAGACCATTAAAATAAAAATAACTATTTGAATTTGATGTCTCAAAAGAATTTTTTGTTATAAAAAATTCTAAGGTATCTGAAATCATTTTCTTTTGATCAGATGTTAAATTAAGTTTTTTATTAAATGATTTTAAATCAATATATTTTTTATTTTCCATAATTATATTAATCCCATCATTAATTCCTTTTCATCTGCAGGACATTCTAAACGAATTTTATTCTCAACATATGATATTAAAGCTTTTCTATTTTTAAGTTTTATTTTATAATCATGTGTTACTGTTAATATACCTATTAAATTTGTTAAATTAAAATGATCATTTTTTATAATTTTATTAATTAAATTATCCATTTGATTATAACATCCAGCACTTAATAAATCATATAGAGCAATGTAAATTAATCCAATAGCTGAATAACAATCATTTTCATTTTGATAATTTATAACATCATTAATAAATTTATTAATGGTCATCAATTTTTTACTCTCCATAATCCTCAAATAAATTTATAAATTCTATATCTTTAGCAACATCTTTATTATAATGTTTATCATATGAAATGTCACAAGATATCATTTTATCTTGTTTAAAATACCATAACCAAGATTTTTTATTACCCCATAAATTCATACAATAACTACTATCAGAAGTAATATAAATTGTAATGTCAGTATAATATGGAACTTTAATATTTTCTAAATAAAAAATATTATTACTTTTCTTTTTTATTTTTTCTTTATTATGGATAATATATTTTTTATAATACAAATCACTTTTGTTTACAGAAAATAATAAAAAGAAAAAACATCCTAAAATAAACCAAACTATTAATGTGCTATATTTCTTCATCAATGAACTTATTTTTTTCTTTATACCCAACTATTTCATAACAATCTCCTGTACAAAAACATTCTTTATTTATACATCCTTTGTAAATTGGTTCTTGATTTTCAAGAGATTTATGAAACTCATTAACTATATTAACTATTTCATTTTCATTAAACTCAAATTTATTTTTCATATTTAATTATTTTAAAATCGTGAAAGAGTATCAGGTAATAAAATTTTACATGAATCATTTTCTATTTTAACCATAAATCTTTTCATTCTACGTGTCGCAAAACTATAAGTTTCGTAATTCAATAAAAATGTGTCATTTTCCTTATTTTTAGACATGAGGTGAATTTTATATCCAAAATTCATTTTTTTATAGAATTGTTTAACATTATCATAACCATGCTTTTTAAGAGTCTCAGAATGTGTAAATTTCATCATAGAATTATAATCTCCTATTCTATAATATGCTTGAAATGCTGAAATAAAATCTGTTCCTAAAAACAAAGCAGGATCATTCATTTTAAAATAAAAGAAATTTGTATCTTTTTCTAAGACAACTCCTTTATTTAAGGATGCTTGTGAAATTGGTATTTTTTCATTTTGACATGAAAAAATACATATAATAATTAAAAAAAAGAAAAATTTTTTTAAATCAAAAATGATTTCAGAAAAACCAAATGTTACTGGAATAGTACCTAATAAAGAAAAAGAAAGTAAAATACCAAAAGCATTACTGTCTTTACAATCACATTTAATAATTGCAAATATTAAAATAGATAATGTTATAAAAAAACATAAAATTCTTACAGGTGTCTTATTCATAGTATTATTTTTTATTTATATCATTTTACGTTTTAATTCAAAAAATGTTTTGTTTATTTTATATTTAATTTTATTTCATAAAAAAATGTCTCTGTAAAAACTTTTACAAAATATTGGCCCTCATTTAAATTATAAACTACCTGATTATGACCCTTTATTAGAGGGTATATTAACATTATTTCATTTTTTAAATTATAAATATAACATACTCCATCTTCTAGTGTAGTAACATAAACTGTATTTAAACCTTGTAAATCTGGTGATATTTTAATAGGATAATATATGTTTTCATATACAATGTCAGAAAAAATAAACACATCTTTTGTTGTTTTTATCTTTAATCTAAAAAACATATAGTCACATAAAGAAGATGTTTTATATTTTTTATGTATTGTTTTATAAGTAAAAATATCTACAAAATTAATTTTATCATATGAGCCTTGAATTATATAAATTAATTCTTTTTTATCACTTACAACTTCCCAATCAAAATAAACTTTATCTTTATGAACAACTTCAAAAAATAAAATTTTTGTTTGAGAAAATGATATATTATAAATTAAAATACATATAATTAATAATAATTGTTTTTTCATTATTTTTGTTCTAATTCTATATTTAGAAATTTAATAACTTTTTCAAATTCTTCATCTTTAACTTGTAATAAAGGCATATCATCCCACTTATCAACTGGCCTATTTAAAATATCATTTGTTTCATCCCATCCAAGTCTAGTAGGTGAAAAGAAATCATGTTCTTTTCCCAAATTATCTATTACTTTTATTTTTGTGGTTCCACCATCTCTATAACTTTCATAATTAATTATTTTACATTCAATTATGTCATTGCCTTTTACAATTCTAAATTTAGTATTTTCTAATGAATTATTATATTTAGAAGAATCTATAATAAAATAAGTTGGTGAAAAATCATAATTTTTTAATAAAAAATTAACTGTTCTTATATCTGTTGGTAACTTTAAATAATCTTTTAATAAATTATGCTTTATTTCAGATTCATTACAAACACCTTTATCCATAGTTAAATAGTTTTTTATATTATTTTTGGCTACAAGATTCATAAAATTAAAATTATATGAATCACCAAATTGTAATAATAAATTTGGCTCTTGTAAAAAAATTTTAAAATTTTGTTTATGCTTCATACCCCATACATCTATCCCATAAGTAATCATCATATTACCTCTTGAAGAACCAATTCCACCACCACACATTTCTACAAAATAATCTGTATTTGGAAAACGAATATAAATTTGTTGTTTTCCAGGAGTATATTCAAACCACAAGAGTTCAAAAAAAGCTGAAGCTTTTTTTTTATCTCCATCTTTTATAGAAGTCCAATATATAGCAGTATTATTTAAATCAGTGCTTCTATAAAGAGAAACATTGTTTTCAGAAAATTCTGAAAGTTTATGAAAAACTTTTTCCATTATATTTTATAATTCTTTTAAATAATTTTTAATATCTTCATATTTTTTTTGTAATTCATCTATTAAAAATAGATCTACAATACGTTTGTTATTATCCATTTGTGATTGAGTTTTTTTAAACTCATCAATTAAAATTTGAAGATTATATATTTTATTTTTCATATTTATTTAATTGTAATTTCTTTAAAAAATATTTTTCTATTCTTCTTTAAAATTTGAGTTGCAATTTCAATATCCTTATGCATAAAATTATCAAAATCATTTTCTGTTGGAAAATCTAAGGTACCATCAAATTCAACTTCAAAATTTTGTTCTTTTAAAAATTTTTTTAACATATAAAGTAATCTAGATTTACCAGAACAAGCTTTTCCTTGTATTGTAATAAAAACTTCTTTTTCTTTCATATAATTTATTTTTACTTATTTTATTAATCACTACCTCCACAGCTAGAGCCACAGCTACTACCACCTGAACTACAAGAAGAGCAACTAGAGCCACCACCACCTGATCCACCAAAATCTCCACCACCAAAAGAAGAGGAAGAATGTGATGATGAACATGAAAAACATGAAAAATTTGATTCAGATGATACACAAGAATGACTTGTACAATTACTTTGAGAAGTTTTATTATTTGAACTTTTCTTCTTATTAGATTCAGTATTTTTTATTGAATTCATTGCTAGATATGATTGAACCCATTCATCTTTTTTAGTAAGAGTATTATTTGAATTATTCATATTTTTACTTTGTTCTTTTTGAACATTTTTTAAAGTTTTTTCATACCTATTTTTTTCTTCTTGTTTCTTTTTTTTATTTTCTTGACTTACTGCAGTATAAATTAAAGCTCCAAAAAATGTAAAAATTGCAAGCCATAAAAAGCCGTTAACTGATAGTAATAATGTAATTACTATAAACAGTACAATAACAGGAATGTTTACATATAGTACTGGTTTTTTTTTTGCTTTATCTGGAATACTATAATTCATTTTTTTAACCACAGTCCATATATCAGAAGGCTCTTTACCAAACAAATTTCTATAACGATTTATAGTAGAATCATACCAATTTTTTAATTTAGTAATTTCATTTTCTTCTTTTTTACCAGATTCTGGTTCATGATGGAGTACTTTACCTAAAATTGGTGTAAGTTCTTCAAAATATTTTTTTGTATATAAAATATGTATATGCCAAGCTTCATCAATAGGATGAGGAGGAGATATGGGTTTTTTATCTAATGCATAAACAAATAAAAATTTTTTATACTCTTCAATTACTCTAATTGTATATATAAAATCCCAGTTATTTTCTTGACCTAATCGATTTACATAATTGGTTTCATTACAAAATTTATCAAAATATTGATCTATTTTTTCTTTTAATTTTTGTTGTTCTATAGTCATATTATTTTATTTTTAATTGTGTAACATCTATTCCAAAATCAAATAATTCAATAGCTTGAATATATGATATTGATGGATGTATTTTATTTTTATTTTTTTCATATATTTTTATTGCTTTATCCAATCTGTGATCAACGTTTTTTAATTCAGAAATTAAAATTTTTGGTAGAGACCAAGTTGACTCTATTTTTTTAATATTCTTCATCTATTTTATTTATTTTTATATTTTCTATTTTATTAGTCCAAAACCCATTCCATTCTCTTTTCTTATTATTACCATACACATAATTAAGTCTAAAATCACCAAATTTACTTTGATATTGACCATTTATTAGATGTTTAGTTTTATGTTCAGTAGAATCAAATGTACATTTACAAGGTTCCTTATCCATTACAGCAGCTAAAATAAAATCTCTATATTTACCACGATAAAAAAATTTTATTCTCCTATCTTCATATTTTTTAAGATCATATATTGTCATAATATATTACACATGCTTTTTGTTTAATAAAAAAACAAAATTAAGAAAATTTATTTAAAAAAATAAAAAAATATTTAAAAAACTGGACTCCGATATATATTTGGTAGATATATATGTTTAGTTTGCCCAGAAACAAATAATTCATGTTGTTTACCTAATTTATCTTGTAATAAACAACTCCATCCTCCATTTAAAAACTTAGCATCAGTTAATGCTTTAAATTCATAATTTACGCCTAAAAAAACATCACACTCATATACAATATCACCACTTTTTATATCTTTAACTTCTAAAAAGTTATCTTCTATATATGTAGATAGAAATAATTCTTCTTTTAACTTTTGAGTTTTAACTTTTGCCATAAAGTTATATTCATTTCATATAAATATTGAAAATAAGTTAAAGTTCAATTTATATTATTATGACTATTTTTATTCTACATTGTAATAAAAAAATTAATTATTTTTTTATTTGAAATATATTAACATATATTCCTTTATCTTCCAATTCTTTTTTTAATTCTTTAAACATAGAAATTTCTTTATCACGATCATCATATATATTAATATTTTTTACTGAAGGATATTTTTTTATATATTCTTTTACTCTATCTATTTTTTCCTTACCATCAACTTTAAAATTATAATCATCAAAATATAATTGATTATTATCTAATATATTTTTTACAACATTTTCTAATTCTTTAACTCTATTTGTTAATAACATAGTTAAAGAATATGGTTCATTTTTTCTTTGATTATATAAAGAAACTACATTTGGAAATGTTTTTATATTAAATGGTTCTAGACTTTCTTTTTTAGACCACCAATTAATATATGGATAATCTTCACCTGTTATATCTGCATACATTTTTTTTCCTGCCTCTGGTTTTGGTGTATTCATTAATGTACCATCAAAATCAAAAAAATTTAATGTTTCTATGGTTTTTTTTGTTTGTTCATTAAGTTTTTGTTCTTCTATACCACCAAAATTTATATCACTAGGTTCTTCAATATAATCACTATTTATATTAAAAAAACTGAATCCTCTCCTTAAAATAGGAGAAAATACAGCTTCTTTTTTCTTCTTTTTCTCTAAAAGAATAGTTTCTACTTCTTTTCTAATTATCTTTCTGATAGTATTCATTATTTATATATTGTAAAATATCCTCTTTTTTATTTTTGATATCTTGTTTATAAATAGTTATTAAAATATCAGTTAAAATTTGACCTATCTTTTTTCCTTTATATCCCATAGTTAATAAATCATCACCATTAATAGCTATATCTTTCATGGTTAATGGGAATTCACCCATTTTCATGCTTAATATGATATCTTTCAAAAAATCAGATAATACTAAAGATTCTATAGAAATTGGAGATATTTTATTCATTTTATAAACCAACATTCTAGCCGCATAATCAGACTCCATTTTTTCACATGTTAAAGTTAATGCTTCTATTTTTTTTTCACCAAAGACATCTCCTTTTAATATATTTTTATATACATCTGCAGGATACTTAAAAATATCTTTTAACATCAAATAAACAAATTCTGGCATATCTTGAGCTTTATTTACCAATGAAATATCTCCTTGAAAAGATTTACCAAATACCACATCAAAAAGACATGTTTCAATTAATAATTGAAGTCCTTTTTGTTTATTACCTTTAGTTACAATTTTTTCAAGTTCTATAAATATCCTTTCACCTGATATTTCTTTAATTCTATAAGCATTTTTTTTAATTGAATTAAATGTTTCTTCCTCAATCTCAAAATCAAATCTGGATGATTGTTGAATAAATCTCAACATTCTAAGAGGATCATCACTACATGCTTCTGAATTGGTAAGACGGATTTTTTTATTTTTTATATCATCTAATCCCCCAAAAGGATCTATCAAATTTCCATCAACATCAATTGCCATACTATTAATTGTGCAATCACGTCTATAAAGATCTTTTTCTATTGATAAAGTATGATCATATGTAACTTCAAATCCTTTATGACCATCTCCTATCTTTTTTTCAGTTCTAGGAATAGCAATATCTATATCATCTGTTTCACCAAATATTTTAAATTTCAATACTCCAAATGATTTACCAACAGAATCTACTCTACCATGTTTTGATAATAAAAATTCAAGTTGATCCATAGGAATACCTGTCACCAGTAAATCCAGATCTTTTGAATCTTTACCAAGAAAGAAATCTCTTACAGCTCCACCTACTTTAAAAATAGAACCACCTTCAGATTTTAAGTCCGAAAGGAAAGGCAAAGTTTTTAAATCTTGAACTATTGTCATTTTAATTTTCTATTTGATACTTATTATCTTTTATACTAATTTTTATATCTTGATTATTTAATTCATCAAGAAACTTATTCCACATAATTTTATTATCTCTAATTGATTTACTTTTGAATTTAAAAAATTCATCCATTAAACCAGTTGTAATTATTTTATCATTATTTTTTGATGTATAACCATCTGGAAAAGTCATAGCATCTTCTATAAATGTATTTGCAAACTGTTCAAATCTGTGCCAAAAAAAGAAACATGTTATTTCTTTTCTAGTCATCCAACTCTTGGTAATATATCTATCTGTTATAGTAGACCAAAGTTTATATTTTGTCTCTTTTCCAAATTTTTTTGTAGCTACTTTCCACCCCATATAAACAACAATTTATTTTTTTAATTACTTTTTGTATTGTTTATACAAAAATTTTTATCACTTATATCAAGTTTAATATCATATTTAGATAACTCATCAATAAATTTATCACCCATAATTTTGTGATCTTTTAATGATTTTGATTGTAAATCATACCAATCTTCACCAAGATCATTATTAATTCTTTCAAATTTTGTTAAATTTTTCATTGACCATTTATTAGGAAAAGTCATAGCATCTTTTACAAAATTTTCCATAAAATCATTAAACTTATACCAAAATAAAAATTGAATTAACTCTTTTCTATTCAACCATTTTTTTGTAATATAACTATCTGATATAGAACTCCAAATTTTATATTTTTGTTCTTTTTTTATTTCTTTGATTGATAAACTCCACCCCATAAAAAATGATTAAGTTTTATTTATTATTTTTTTTTTGAAATATTTTTACCATCTATTCTTCTTTGAAGTTGGAGTTATATATCTATGCCAAAAATTCATGGCATGATCTTGATATGTTCATTTTAAACATAAGTATCCAAGATCTTTAAACTTATATTTTTCATATTCAATGTTATCAACATTTTCTTTTAATTGTAATACTTCAATATTATATATTATGTTTCTTAATGGTTTCTTATTTCTTTCTATTCCATAATTAATAATATATTTGAAGTCTTCTTTTTTTGACATTATTTTTATTAATTTAAATCCCAACAAATATCTGTGATTAATTTATTAGTACCAAAATAATAAGATCTTTCATCATCAGGATCTATATAAATCTCTTTTAATAAATTATCAGTTAATGTTTTTTTATGAATTTCACTATTTTGCCCTAATATATTTTTATCTTGATCAAGATGATTTAATTTTGCTAATCGTATAAAATAATCATAATTTTTTTGATCAATTTTATCTTTTAAAACAAATAACATTCCTACACATGAATGTAATGTAAATTTTCGCCCATCATAAGTTAAATAGTACCAGTCTGTATCATCTGATACTATAGCTAAAAATCTTTCTACCTTATAACTTGATGTGATTACGTGTTCACCTTTATGATTATTCCAAAATTCTTTTAAATCATTCATTTTTATATTTTTTCTCTATTTCTTTACAAACATTATAAAATTCTTCAGTTCCTTCTCCAATAGTATAATGACTATGAGCTGTATTTAATTTACTAATTTCTTTTTTTTCAAGTAATAGATTTAAATGCTGTTTTGATTGCCATGATTTTTCTTGTGTTTGCCAAACACAAGCTTTATTTCTATAATCATTCAATAATTTTAATACCCATGAATAAGTTTGTTTTTTTGTAGGAGCTGAATAAATAAAATCACCAAATTTATTATGATTCATTTTTTTATCCTTTTTTGTTTTATGCAATCCTTTAGATGTATATGGCATATCCTTGTCTAAATAAAAAAACTCACATGTCATATTAAAACCAGATTGTTTTAATAATTTGGCAGTTTCTAAATCTACAAGATTATATTTTTTATTTGGTGGATAATTAAATTCATTTAAAAATTTCATATTTTATTAAACTTTTAATTTAAAATAATTTTGAATTTCTTTTTTAATCATAATCTTTTCATCTAATTCAAGTTTATTCCAAATACCCGTTTTTTCAACATGCAAAATATCACCATTTATGATTTCAATATCAAAAATAAGATTATTACCATTAATTTCGATTTGAAATTGACGATATTCAATACATGTAGTATATATTAATTCATCTTTTATTATTTTAAAATTCATACTTACCTTTGTCTTAAACCATTAATTCTTTCAATTGTTCTAACGTATATATAATTATACATTTCCTTTAAGGACCAAAAGATATGTTTTTTAATAATATTAAAAGCATCTTTAAATACTCTCATCTTTACTTCCCAGTTATATTTCTTAAATCTATTTTTTGTTAATTTTAACAATTCTTTGTATGCTTGTTTATAGTTTGAATAAAAATAATTTTCATACATTAATTCACCCTCTGTAGTTACATTAGGCCATTCATAAACTTCACACCATTTTTTTACAATTTTTCTTTCTTCTATTTTATAAACTGGAAATAATTTGTCAAATGAATCATGCATACTAAAAAGATATTTTAATTCTCCAGATTCTTGATCTATTATCATTTCTTCTTGATATCTTTTTAAATCTTCATTTGTACTCCAACCATCATTATATTTTCTATCTTTATAAAATTTAAAAATTTTTCCTTCTGAATTAATTCCTATAATTTCTGAAACATATGAAGAACCAATATATATATTTCCATCTTCTTTTTTTTGAACTATATGTTCAATTTTATATTTTTCTTTTATAGATTTTACTCCCATAATTATTATATTAAATCCAACTATAAACTTTTATATATTGTGGATATTTTGCATAATAATCTTGCCTAGTTCCACCTAAACCCATAGTTGTTTTTTTCATTTTTCCTTGATTCACTAATTTATTTAATTTTCTCCTTACATATATAATATCAGCATTTATTGTTTTACTTGTTCCTTTTTTTGGAAAAAAATTACAAACAATATTAATAAAATGTTGATTTCTAACATCAACACCCAACACTTTTTCTTTTATCATATATTCTTTCAACCAATTCTCAAAATTCATAATTTTGATTTAAAAAATTAAATTTTATTTGCATTTTCTAAATCAGAAATTTCTATCTTCTAGATACTTAACTATTCTATATATATTTCTATAAAAAGTATTACCTTTACATAAATTAATAACATTCTTATTATGACTTATATTCATAATAATATGAGGTTCTCCATCTCTTTCAAAATATACTCTTATCCATTCTTCATACACACCATCAATATTTGCATGGTCTCTTTTTATTTTTTTTATTTTATACTCAATATTTGAAAACCAACTATCACCTAACTTAAGAACTTCTATAACTTCTTCTAAAGTAATATCCAATAAATTTCTCTTCATTTATTTACCTATTCTATTAACATATCTAAACATACCACCACCACATTTTGGACAGGATAAACGATAATCAATATACCCACAAACATTACATTGTTGCTTCAATTTTTTATATTTTTTATTTTTGATAGGTGTTCCATCATAACAAAGCTCATTATATTTTAAATCATCCTTAGTAATCATACATTTAATTTATTATTTCTAAATACTCACATAAAAACCAGCCAGAAAAGCCTTCTAAAAATATCACTTCTTCATTAGGATAATTTTTAGGAAAAAAACTATTTGTTCTTGTTATCCAAATACGATCTTGGTAATGTTCAGCTTCACCACAATTTACCATTTTTACTTTTGTTCCCTTATTCATTAGTGTTTTTTTTATTATACCATTTAATAAATTCAACAATAGTTTTAAAAGTTATTAAAATTTTATTTTGACCCGAATTAGAAAATTTACTTGGATTATCTATAATATGACTTGCTCTTAAACCAATACCTGTTACAATATTAATATAATAATTACTTTTAGAAGGTCTGCACATTAACACCATAAATCCATATTCTTCAATTTTATCAATTACAGGCATAAGCCAATTCCAAGAATAATCAAACTGCAAATATTCATCAGGTCTTTCTGACCAAGCATCTTTCTCTCCTGGTTTTAACCAACCAAATACTGAGGTTTTTTGCCAACCCATAAATTCAGCAATTAATTTATTTCCTTCTAATATTTCTATTTCTGTCATTTGTTTCATTTTTATTCATCTGTTAAAATTATTACTTTTTCATATGCTTTTAATTCACCATTTGAAAATTTTATTTTTTTAACTTTAACTGTTTCTAATAAAGAATATTCAAATTCAAGATCAGTTTTTTTAATGAAAATATCCATATTATCAGGAACTCCTTCTAATTTTTTTATTAATTGTTCTTTTGTCATATTATTTTTATTTATGTTTATCACATACATTTTTTTTTATCTATTTGATCTACAAAAGTAAAATAATCAGGATGATTATTAAAATATTTTTCATAAGCATCTCTTATAGATGTTTCTTGTAAAAATCCATTAAAAGATATAAATGCCCTAGGTATATTTTCAATGTATATACCTCTTTCTTCTAAAGCTAAAATCATTTGTTTTTCTGAAATAAATTCTTTCATATTTTTAATTTATTTACTTTCATTATACCATTTGATGAATTCTAAAACTGCTTTATAAGCAGATTCTATACTTGTATTTTCATCTTTATGAATAGATTGTTTTTCATCATTAGAAATAATAATAGTACATGATTTATTATTTAAAATAACAGCATGCATATCTTCTCTAATTTTTTCAATCACAGTCATTAACCAATTCCATGATTTATCATATTTTAACTCAAAACCTAATTTATAATTTATATCAGTTGGATCAGGCCACATTTCACCATATTTATCATCTTGATATGATTTTAAATTCATAAAATTTGCTATAATTTTATTATCTAAATAATTTAGTTGCATAAAATGATTTTTTTTTAAATTTATTAATTTAAGAAATGATACCACAACTTCATAAATTAATTCTAACATATTATTTCCATGAATACCATTAAATGCTGCTATAAATGAATTACCACTTTTTATTTGTAATTCTTTATTTTTTTCATATAATGAAACACAATAACTCTCTATTGAAAATATATAACCCATTAATTCTATTTTTCCTACCACAGGCATTAACCAATCCCAAGAACAATGATATTGAGTACCTTTAATAGTTACACCGTGTCTACCCTTTATATCTATATAATTATCAAATTCAATATTCATAAACTCTGCAATAAGTTTATTATATTCTATAATTTTTTCATTTGTCATATCTTATTATTCTCATTATACCATATAGTAAATTCTACTACAGCAAAATATAAACATTCAATATCAGATAAATGATCATGTTCATTTAAATTTCCATTCAACTCATATTGATATTGAGATGTATTATTTATTGTGTAAATATTAATTTTTCTTAATCCAAAACTTATTTCAACACTATATCCTAAATTATTAATTTTTTTTTACAATTGGCATTAACCAATTCCAAGAATAATGAAATTTAAGCATATTAACATCTATTGCTGGTAAACCATCATATTTATACACATCAACACTATAACCAAGAATATTATACCATTTAGTTTTTGGTATAAATTTCATATTCATAAATTCAGCAATAAGTTTATTACCTTTCTTAGTTTTCAAAATCATAATTTATTGTTATAAATGTTTCATAATCAGTATTAAGTTCTTTAGCCAATTCTTTAATCTGATCTATTTTGGCCTCAATTTTAGCTATTACTCTATTTTGAGTTTTTAAAAATTCAACTAATTCTTCTATAATACCTTCCACTTCTTTCAAGGTTTTAAAATCAAAATGTTGTTCAAATAATGAATATCCTTTATTATCAGTTGCTGAAAATATCTGAAGACATGGTTCTGGAAACTTAACATCATTTGAATACTCTATTTGAATATTACCTTCACTACTTCCTACATATAATGTAAACAAAGGATTAATAGTATCATCATCCAAAGAAAATTGGATCTTTTTATCTCTTAATAAATTAGCAATATCTTCTGTTAAAGTTCTATTTATCATTATTATAATTATTTAATTTTCATATAATCTTTTTATAGAATCTGATTGAATATTTAAATCAATAATAAAATAGAATCTTCCCAAAACTTATGTTTATCATTAGATAACAAAGATTTTATATTTTTAAATTATTTTAAAACAAAAAGATAAAATATTCCATGTTTAAATTTATCATGAATAGCATAATAATATGCAGCATTATGAATTCCTTGACCAATTTTATCCATGGTTATATTTGGTTTACCACAAGAAAATTCAAAAACATTAAATTTTTCCATATAATTTATTTAATTAATATTTCTTGATGATTTTCTAAAAGGCTTTTCTTTTAATTCTTCAATATTCATGCCTTTATAAAGTCTTTGTTCAATAGTTCTTGGAAGCTGATTTAACTCTTTTGACAAAACTTTAGCAAGTGATTGCCTATTATATTCTATTTCATTATAAATATATTTTACTTCAGGATAACCATGTTTTGTTTTTGCTAACTCAACAGCTTGTTCCACCGTTTTATTCTTTGACATCCAACATTTAGCTCTTTGATAATTAGAATTTTCTTCTTTACAAATTTGTTTTAATGATCTATACTCACCTTTCCAAAAACAACCACCATAAACAGTATTAACTTCTCCAACATCTCTATTATTTCTATATTTTTTATGACGGCTTCTTAAAGTAGACTCATCTATTTTAATACCCTGAAGTCTTAAAATTTCTTTTATTTCTGGAATGTGTTTAATAACACCATCAATTTCTATTTTATGTGTTGCTTTTCTTTTCCAAGTTATTTCTTTTTGTGTATGAAATGCTAAATTATCAGGAAAAAAATCTTTTTGTTGATCCTTTCTTGATAAACGTTTTCCTTTCACAACTTCTTTCCTTTTTAAGGAATCAACAAAAAAAACAAAAGACCAAAAATTTTTAGTCCATTCTGGATATACATGATATTTTTGAAAATACCTTCCTCCTTCCACATAACAATTATCTACCATATAACGATAAAACTTCCACCAACGATTTTTACTTCGTCCATCTGGTTCAGGTTCTGGTAATCCCAAATTTTCTCTCCACTTAGCCATGTTCCCATTTTAATATTTTCTTATTGATTTACTATCTTCCCTTAATATATTAAAAACCTCATTCATTAATTGATCAATTTCTTTCATTGTTGGTCTTGGAAATCTATTTAAATCAATTTTATGTTCTGATTGATCTTGAAGATGTAAATGAACTTTTATTTTCATCATTAAAAGATTATAATCATTCATCAATTGTTGATGTTTGTATTCTTTTAATTCATGTCTTGCTCTTCTTAAAAAATCTTCAGAATCTTCGCCCATTCTACTATATACTCCATTCATTACAATTTTATTAGAGCAAAAACATTGTCCTGTAATAATTCTTTCTTCACTACATGGAATAAGACACAAATTATCTTCACTATTTGGTGTTAATGACATAATTTTTTTATTTTAAAAATTCCAAACTCTACTAAATTTTCTAGCTTGATCTGCTGATGAACAAAACATAACAACTTTATCAAAATATTTTTTTTCTTCATTTGAAAATCCTTTATCTTTCAATCGTTCAATTTTATATTCTTCCCAACTTAGTTGTTTAAATTCATCTCCAAGCCGTTTTAAAATTAGCATAATATTTAAAGCAATTGTTTCACATTCACAATTTTTGAAAATAGAAGAAAATGGAAAGTTTAAAAAATTTGAAGGTTTCATAATTTATATTTTTTCTTTAATCAAACGAAAAAAGTTTGTAAATGGTTACAATACCACCATTAAAACACTTTTTCATTATTAATTTTATTATTATTTTTGTGTAAAATTACAATAAAATTGAAAAAATTAACATATAAATTCAGGATTTTTCCAAAAAAACTGAATATTTAATAACAAAATGTTTAAACTATTAAAAAAATATTTAAAAGCTATTTTAACAGGTGATACAAGAACACATTTAGCAACATTTGAACAAAGGGAAATGTTTGCAGATGTTAATGTAGCCAAAAAAATACATGAAAATATTAATAAAGAAAAATCCTTTGAAATTATATATAAAGGTAAAAAATTCATTATTAATGATATAAATTAAGAATATATATTCTAATTTTTGCTAGAAAGATCAATATTTCCACTTTCACCTCTCATAGCTTTTTGAATCATTATTTTTTGTTTATCAGAAACTTTTCCTTTATTATTCTCTATAGTCTTTAAAACATTTAAAGCATATTTGAATTTTGTTGGATTTTGAGACAAATGTTTTTTGTAATAATCAATCTTAGTTTGAGTCCAAGTTTCATTATTATTTGTTTTTAATTCTAATAAATTAAAAATTTCTTTTCTAATCATATTTCTTATAGGATCTTTTGATTCTTTAAAACCATAATGTGATTTTGCTATATCTTCATTAAAACCAAAATCAACCAAAATAATATTATTATCAATTACACCATAAGAAGATAATTTTGATAAGTCTCCTGGTGGCATATTATAACTCATCATAATATCAAAAATATTAGCTACAAACTCATTATTATGCATTTCATCCACTATTTCTACAGATTGACTATATCCTCTTCTTCTTCTTTTTTCAATATCATACCTATCTAATAGATATCTACCCATATCATCAATATCAACACCTGTAATTTTTTTAAAGGTTTGTTTATTAACTTTATATGCTCTTTGCATTTCTATCCATTGATATTGTGGATGAGCATCAAAAACATCTGCCACTAAATCTTGAATATAATAATCATTATGACCTAAATCATATTCTTTTTCATTTTGAGCTATTCCTTTTGCATTTTTAGCTACTTTTAAGACCTTTTTATCATCAATAGCATAAACAGTTCTTGATGAACCAGAACCAAGCTTAGTAAGCTTATTATTGGCATATTCTAAACGACTTTTATAACTTGGAAGTGTTTTAAAATATTCCATATCAAAATCTGATGGATAATTCTCTTGTAATTCTAATTCTTGTAACATATTTTAACTAAAGATTTTCTTTATCTATTATTTTTACTTGTTTAGGATTAAATACAACAATTTCTGAATTGTCATGTGATATAATACTATCATATCCTTTCTTTTTTAATTTTGAACCTATATTAATATCAGTCCAATTATCTCCTAATTCTGATTCTAAATCATTAAAAAAATCAATTTCTTCTTCTGAAGAATTTAATTTTTTATAAACATGATTATATTCTTCTTGTGGAATATTTAACATTCCATACTTTTTAAATAATGGTATCATCATTTTATTATATTCAACAATCTTATTAAAATTAAATGGATTTTTTATATCCAATTCTACAGTATAAACAATAGGATTACTTCCTGAAACCAAATCATTAGATGATAATTCTCTTGCATAAGCTTCTGCATTACTTTTTATAGGAGTAAAATACAATCCTTTACCATAATCACCAAATCCATGAATATCTGCACCAAAGCCTCTTTTTTTAAAAGAAAATTTATCAAACTCTCCATGTGGAGAACCATGATAAGCTATTATTTTTTTATCACTTTCATTTAAAATAAGTGTTTCTTTAATTACTTCTCTAATATATTGTCTCAAATTCATTATTCCAATAATATTCAATAAATAGTTTAAAAGATATAAAAAAATAGTATATTTATGGGTATATGGCAAAAAATAAGATTTCAAAAAGAGATAAAAGTGTATTATCTACCTCTAAACAAATAAACTATCTTTATAATTTAGAAGCAAAAAGCATTAGAATTTTTTGTAAAATAGTAGAGAAATATACAACTTTTGATAAAAATGGGAAGCCTACTTTAAATATTCCAAAACCTAAACAATAATAAAAAACATTCAAAATACGTCCTAGGACCGTTATCGTTAAGGCGATAAGAAGAGTTTGGATTCGCTACCCAAACTCTTCACTTTTTTAATTTAACTTTTTAATTCTTCTGAACTACCCTCTTATGAATGATAAAAATTGAAAGATTATGCTAAAAAATAATGGTAGGTTGATGCGTGGGAAAAAATTATTATATAATAATTTTTTAAATGATCGTTGTTGTTGTTTTAGCAAATTTTTTGTCTCCCCTAAAAGAATCCAACTTTTATCTTTTGCTTAGAAGGCAAAGGCTCTATGCATTGAGCTAAGGGGAATTAGAGGAGGATATCCGAATCGAACGGATGCTGCTTTTACACAGACAGGTTTAGCAAACCTGCGCCACAAACCAACATTGGCCTATCCTCCAAATAGTAGAGAGTAAAAGATTCCAACTTTTGGACCACCATAAAGACGATCAACAGTTTTCAAAACTGCCGCAATAAAGCACTCTGCCAACTCTCCTTATAAAAATTTTGCTCGTCCTGTAGGAATCGAACCCACGCCTAGATGGTTGGAACATCCAATGCTACCACTACAAACAAAGACGAATGGATAAAAAAATCCCCCTCAGCAATTAAAAGCTGAGGGGGATTTTTTTATCCATATAAATTATCTAAATTTTTTTTTTATTTTTTAGACAATACAACCTCAGCATCAAAGATGCTTGATGATTTAGACCAACTCGATCTACTATTGTTGTATGTGTTAAATATAATCATTTCAACCAAATATATATAAATTTTCTATTTTCAACTATAGAAATACAAATATAAGAAAAAATTTCAATAAATCAAATATTTTATTTTTTTATTCTATTTTTTGTTTTGGTAAAGCAGTATTCACTATATTATTAATTTTATCTAATTTTTCTTTATCAGATATATTTTCACGAAATACACGAATAATACTAACAATTTGATTTCTGGATTCAAGCCAATCATTTCTATAGCTATCCATCAATTCTCTAAGTTCTTCTGGAGATTCTATAATTTTTTTCATATATTTTTTATTTAGGTTCTTCATAAATTAATGTTTCTGATAAATCAAATGAAATTATACCATCTGATCCTGATCTATCAATCAATTCATAAATAAATAATAGTGAGTGAAACATACGTATTTTCAATTTTCCAAAAACCACATTATCATTTCCAATACATGTATTAGTTATCTCAACAATCATATCATCATAAAATGATATATTAGTTTTTAAAACGGTTGACCAAACTTTTACTCCTTTTGGAATTATTCTTAATTCACCTATCATATTATTATTTTTTTTTATATTTTTATTATTATACTTTGTTAAATTTTTATGTTCAATATAAACAGAAAATGTAATACCTAACATACAAATATTAAGTAGCAAAAAATTTAACATTGTAAAATTAATTAATATTGTACAAACATTAAAAACTAATAAATAAAAACAAAAGTTAATCCAATTTATTGATTGTTTATATTCTATCCAAAATTTTAATAAATTATCTTTTTTTATCATTTCTACATTTATTATTTTATTTAATTTTTTCATATTTTATTTTTTTAATTTCCATTTCAATTTTGTTTGATAACAATCAAACAAAATTTTTACTGAAGGAGTAAATTTATTATCATGCCTAAAATCAATACTTATAAGCGAACAATTTTTAAGTATTGCTGTTTCTTTATCACCATTATAAAATATATCTTTAACATATTTAGGTTTAGAATGAAAATTCATATTTATATCATGTA
>Ga0116227_10002272_pt1 | contig 43726 bp, 47 predicted proteins | sample S1TSphgellanicum_FD_89693 | JGI IMG/M metagenome (GOLD analysis project Ga0116227, IMG submission 89693) | Host-associated microbial communities from peat moss isolated from Minnesota, USA - S1T2_Fb - Sphagnum magellanicum MG | ecosystem: Host-associated > Plants > Peat moss > Unclassified... | reverse complement strand
GGGTTGTTGAGGAGAGGTTAAGAGTGGGAGAAGGAGTTTTTTGGTGGGGGGGGGGGGGGGGGGGGGGGGGGGGGGGGGGGGGGGGGGGGAAGCGAAGTTAAGAAAGACTGTGCATCTACTTGGGGGAGTGGGGGGGGCCAAAGGGGTGCTTCTATTGGGGACTGACGAATGTTCCAGAAAAATTGGAGATGAGCCAATCAATGTGACTTCTTTTTCCTTTTCAAAAAAAAAAAAACAAATTTTCATTGGCGTATGGTTGTCCATGGACCATTTCACAGACAATTTCAAAAAAAATTATGTCATTTTCAAACCTAACTACTTTCTTTTTTTTCCCCTTAATAGTTACTTTTTTTCCTATTAACTTGTTTAATAACTATCTCTCACCTTTCCTAATAATTATCTCCATTTTATAATGATGTCACTATTTTTTCTTATCCATCTACATGGATATGACCCCCAAAAAAAAAAAAGAAAAAAAGTGTCTTTTCATGTCTGTGAAATGTATATTAATTTAAATTAAATTTGACATTGACTTAAATAATGATAAATCATTAAAAACATAAGAAAATAAAATAAAATTGATGGTGGTTGTGCATAGGAGCGCATGGAAATCAATAAATAAATAAAACCCCCCTGTGAGGGGCACCCATGAACTAATTAATAGAAGGAACAATATGGTTCGTTGTGTAAAAAGCCAACTTTTGTTGATCTGAATCTGGATTAGGAGTTAATAGAAAGGGGCAGCCACAAAAATTTTAGTTGCAGAGCCACAACAGGCCAGGAATATTTAACATTGCAAACTTTGATTTTGAAGAAGTCAGAAATTATCATAATAATAAATGCTTGTCAAATTTTGAGGTCAGGAAGGAAATTACAAACAACAGGTGTCCGTCCTTCATATTATTTATCACCCGGTCCCCTTCCACCACCCAGTCATCAAAGATTGATCTATCCTATCCGGAAGTCCTTTCCCTTGAGCCAAAACTTCACCCTACCACCAAAAGACCGGAAAATAAATATCCATCACAAGTGGACCAGGTAATCTTAAGCACCCACCACCACCAAAACCCCGAATACATGGCCACCAATGCATGAGAGCCAAGGGTGCACCAACCCATTTACACGTATTACCTCAAAAAAAATTCAGATAGTTACAAAACTTATGCTACAAAATCACCAAAAATTACAATATTTGCTCTAAAAGAAAAATCAACAAAAGGTTTTTCAATTTATTGTATTGGTAAAGATTTTAAAACTACTGAAAGTCACACAAAACACCAACTAAAAACACACAAAAAATTGCAACTAGGTATATAATAAATAATCAAGGTAGTACAAAATTGACCCCCCAACAAAATACGTGGTCTCCAATGCATGAGAGCCAATGGTGCAACACAATACAAGTTATACTTCCTATAAAACCTAATGGATACCTAGCCTAGTAATAGTAGTAGTAGTACTAATAATAATAATAAATAAATAAAGATTTGCAACTTATCCATATTGTGAAAGATTAAAAAACACTACTTGAAAGTCACACAAACACACTCACAAATACAAAACACCCACACAAACACACCACAAATTATCCCATCACACACCCAAAAAACACACCAACGACAACAAACTCAGTGAAACTATTGCTATTTTGCTTCTCACTTGGGTGTGGAGAATTTTTTGGGTTGTGAAATTTTGTGTATTTTTTCTTTGTTTTTTGGTTTTTGTGTGGGAGTGGGGAGAAGGAGAGAGGGTTTTCTCTTTTGGGTCGTGTGCTTTGTTTTGCGAGAGGAGCTCCGTGGTGGTGGTGGTGGCTTTGTTTTTTTTTTTGAGTTTTTTTGTTGGTGCCATGGCTTCGGGTTGTGCAGCTTTGTTGGTGCACGGCTCGATTGCCTCGTCTCCTGTATCGTTTGCGAATTGCAATGGAAAGTTGTTTGTAGAAGCTCACGATTTAGGAAGTTCGTTTGTTGGCTCAGAGTTTGTGAGCCAATTTGTACATAAGAGAGTAGCCGGGTGGGGGGATTTGACGAAGGGAGGGGAGAGTACTAGTAGTACTACTAGTAGTAGATGGCCGTTGTCGCCGCGGCGACGTTTTTCTCCGAGAGCGCAAATCCTAGAAGAAGCTCTGAAGAAGAAATCCGGTTTTGAAAGCTCCTTGGAGAAGGAATCGTCGGTTTTAAGCGCAACCCAGGTTACCAGCGAGCGCGTGACCGGAGGCAAATCGGATAGCGGCAACAATCGACCTCTTCGGTTGTTGATAGCCGGTGGTGGGATTGGTGGTCTTGTTTTAGCACTGGCTGCGAAGAATAAGGGCATTGATGTTAAGGTTTTCGAGCGTGATGCTAGTGCTATCAGAGGGGAGGGGCAATACCGTGGCCCTATCCAGATTCAGAGTAATGCGCTTGCTGCTCTGGAAGCCGTGGACCAAGCTGCCGCGGAGGAGATCATGGAGAATGGATGCGTCACTGGAGACCGCATCAATGGCCTCGTCGATGGCCTCACCGGTGTATGGTACTCTTTGCTTTTCTTGTCTCCAATATGCTTGCCTTACACTTCTTCTTTTGCGAGATCCTGAAATTCAGGGAGCTGGAAACCCCAGGTAGTATGGTCCTTATGGTTTGGATGGATCAGGAGATTTGGGCATGTGAAGATGCCCAAATTTCTAGCTCAAACTCCCACAGCTCAACTCGCAGTGGTCATGCAATGCTTGAATATACGTGTGGAATCATCAGAACAACAGTGCAGAAAATGCAGAACATTCAGCACAAAATCTTGTTTGGAATCTCCACTTCTACCCCACTGTTTCTTGATGTTCTTGGCACGACCCTCACTAATATTGGGTCTGCACTCTATAAAATCCAAAGGAAGATATGGTGTAGCCCTCTACATAGGATTGTGCCATTAGTTGTTTCAGGAGGCTGAAGCAGAAATGAGCTTTCAAGACCTTTGGATGCTAATAAGTTGCCCTTATGAGATGGATATGCGGAGTTTCGTCATCTCCAGATTTAGGTTTTATGCTTGGAAAATTTAGGGTCTGGAGGCTGGGTTTTCATGCTCAAGACATGATTTGTAGGTACTGCAAGTTTGACACTTTCACACCTGCGGTGGAGAGGGGTTTGCCAGTGACTCGTGTGATTAGTCGTATCAAGTTACAAGAAATTTTGGTTGATGCTGTTGGTCCCACTATCATTCAAAATGGTGCAAATGTCATTGACTTTGTGGATGATGGCTCCAAAGTAAGTATGCTTACATTCTCAAAACCCCTGCCATGGTGATCTGATTTTGTGCTAGTTCACACCTTTCCTTTTTATTTTTTTGGATACCTACTTTGTATGTACTGGTTTCTTTTGCATTATAGTGTGCACCTTTGATGTCATTGAATGTGGGCTTTATAGTTTAGCTGATCAATTCACAATGTCACTTCATGAATTCTCAAAGTGTTTCGTTCAATTTCATTGTGTTTCAACATTTGTTTGTTGAACAAAGAGGGTCAGTTGCATTTTTGTGTCAATCTCCAGATGAGCTAGATCTCCAAATTTGTGGTCAGACTACAGATTTGAGAAGGCTAGTACCTTAGATGTGTAGACAGCTGGACTCACTTTCAGAGACTAATGTTCCACATGCACAAGAAAGCAATATTATGCATTTCACTGTACAAGTTACATCTGTTCAAGGCTCAGTTTTTGTGCTTGGTTTTTGTGTGACTTGCTATTTGTGTTCGTCCAGGCACATTGCTGATTTCCACACAAGATGTTGCAGCACGAGACAGAAGGTCCCCAGCACAGCTGTTGAATTGGAAGCCATGAGTTAATTGTCTCTTTAGTCTAGGAGATAGTCACATGTACAACCAGGTCCATAGCTGATTATGCAGGATCATGAAAGGGTTGGTTTTCAGGTGACAGTTGTGTTGGAGGATGGGAGGAAGTTCGAGGGTGATGTGCTCGTTGGTGCAGATGGCATACGGTCCAAGGTTTGGTTTCCATCATTTGCACCCATAATTTGGAGAAATGTACATTCTTTGCATCACACAATCTTGCGGACAAGATTAAAGACCAGTCTGCATAACTTTGAAAAGGGTGTGGCCTAAATGATATCTCAGAGGCATATAGACTAGAGAAGCAAAAAGACAATTGTTACTGTTTACTTGGGGTTCTTTGTTATTGAGCTTTCTGATATGAGTTTCTGCAAGTTGGCCTAGCAAGAGGAGGGATGATTGGAGACCTTAATCTGTACATCTGGGAAGAACAGTAGCTCAATAGCAGTTCAAGGCATCATTGTTCGTACTATGTGACTGGGTTGCATCAATTGCACAAATAAAATAGTGTTTCTATTAGGTTCGAGGCAAGTTGCTTGGTGTGCAAGAGGCCACGTACTCCGATTACACCTGCTACACAGGCATTGCAGACTTTGTGCCAGCTGACATTGATACTGTCGGGTATGATTGCTATCTCCTCCATTCTCTTTGCTACTTGATGAGCCAGCTTTCTGCTATGAACAGTAATGAATTTCTCTTTGAAACTACAGAAGTGCTATTTGCAGGAGATATTGCCTTCAGTGTTGTTGGTTGAACCTGCAATGTTTCTCTTGTTTCAACTCCCATACAGGATGACCACCAAGCACTTGAAAAAATAATAAGCACATGTTAATCTGGGGTTGAAGTGCAGAGGGGAGGAGAAATATCATGTGTGCTAACAATATTTTATCATCCTGGGCATCTTTTGGGGTTGTCATTGTGCTGTGAGAGTTGGGAATATTCCTACAGTGATTTCCACTGATCTCTACCATTTAGCAAAGTAGGTGTTGTGATGTTGATCATAGCACATGGGAAGGACCACTGAAAGAGATTGATGGAACCATGGGGATGTGTGTGGATGGCTGTAGGTACCGTGTGTTCTTGGGGCACAAACAGTATTTTGTGTCTTCTGATGTGGGACATGGCAAAATGCAGTGGTATGCCTTCTACAATGAGCCAGCTGGTGGTTCTGACCCTCCTGGTGGTCCGTAACTGCCTTGCCAAGTTTGCTCTGTTGGTGTTATATCCTTTGTCTTGCAAATTGTGTTGGGAGGAACTTATGTATTTCTAGTTTGGGGATCAAGACCTGATAACTACACAGAAAGCCACATAGTGCATGCTTTGGGAGCCTCTTGTTTGTCATCAATTTTTCTTGTTACAATGTGAAAGATTATATCCTTTGTTTATGGAACAGACACTCCATGAATGCCACTGGGGATGCTTACCATGGACATATGTAGGCATGTGGAAAGCAAACCTCAGGGGAGAGCATTCTTGCAAATTTTCTTGAATGAACTCTTTTGGGAGACTTGACATTTGAGGAAAGGGTCTGAGGCTCTGGCTCCTATTGTGCAGGGAGGAAGGCAAGGCTGATGGAGCTCTTTGGGCACTGGTGTGATAAAGTGGTTGATTTGCTGTTAGCAACACCTGAGGATCTCATACTGCGACGTGATATTTATGACCGTGTGCCTATCATGAATTGGAGTAAGGGGCGGGTCACCCTCCTTGGTGATTCAGCTCATGCCATGCAGCCTAATTTGGGACAAGGTGGCTGCATGGCCATTGAGGTAATTTGCCCACTCCTTGTGCAGCTACAAGATAATTCCTCTTGTCATGACCTGGCTTTGTGAGCTTCTAAGTTATGTTGTAATTGGCACATAAGGCATGGATAGTAGTTGTCATGTACTTGATCTTGTCCCTGGAGTTACATTGAATGTTACCAGACTCCTCTAGAGGCCTTGTCTTCTGTCTCAATTCTGTGAGAGAAGTTCGTGACACACTCTGCCCAAATTGACATGTAGATCTGGAACTTGCTTGTTGAAATCAGGATGGATACCAGCTGGCATTGAATCTTGAGAAAGCTATGAAGCAAGTCACATACGAAGGCAAATCCCTTGACATACCTAAAGTTTTGAAAAGGTATAGTACTTGTCCGTGTCTGTTGATCTTCATTTTGCTTTGATTTTTCAAGAGTTTGTATTGACCATGCTTATATTCCTGAGGAACATGTTGCTAGGATTATGAAACTGATGTTTGAGATCCAAATCAAAGTACCCTTGATGAAGACTGGTGGAATTGACTGTCTGATTCCATATCCTAGAGGCAAAACCCTGCAATTTGTGGTTTGGTTGTTGATGAAGCCTTAGTTTCATGCCTGTAGGTGCTCAAATCAGCCACTGGATCTAAACTATTTTGAAGTACCTTTACCAGTTTCAGAATGAGCAGTTTGGCACTCAGGTTGGTACCTTTTGGCAGGTATGAAGGGGAGAGAAGGTTGCGGGTTGGGGCAATTCATGGCTTGGCACGGATGGCTGCCATCATGGCAACAACATACAAGCCTTACCTTGGGGAGGGTCTGGGACCATTATCAGTATGATTGTTTTCCACTGAAAATCAGAGAACACTTGTATGGAGAGAACTGGTGCTTGTTTGTTGTTGATGTGCTTTTCGGCCAAAACTCAGTGAGCCCAAAGACAGGAAGACAATTGAAGACAGTTAGAGATGCAAGCAAATCATAGGAGCTTTGATTGTCATGAAAGTGCCGGGTTGACATTGTCCATTTACATGGTTTAATTTATTGGGATGTGTCTAAACTGCAGTTTCTAAAAGAGTTGAGAATACCACATCCTGGAAGGGTTGGTGGAAGGTTCTTCATCACAATTGGGATGCCGACAATGCTCAGCTGGGTTCTTGGTGGTAACAGGTAGGCCTTTGACCTTCTGTACTACATGAAAAAGGTATTCTGAGGTTTGATAAACTCCTGTGTTCATTTCACTATTATTTCTTTTGACCAATACATGGCATCCAACTCAGATATGCAATCAGGCTATGGTGAAGCTAGCTAGTGTGCCAGCTCAGTGCCTGTGCATTTTCAAACAAGCAAACATAACTCCTGAGGGATATGAGTCAATTGGTCTTAGTTCATGAGGTGGACATGCAAGCAGGTTACAGTGGGGTAGTGTGCCAGCTTAGCACTGAAGGGCTGAACAAGCTATACATTCAAATGACAAGCAGGAAATGTCTGAGATTGAATCAAACTGTGAATTTTATATGATGAGGAGAATATTGGGTGGAATTACACATCCAATGTTATTTCTGATTCAAGCAAGTTCTGTAAATGTAGGCTGGTTTCCTTGCTTTAAGATTTGGAATATGAGGGAGTCTTTTTTTTGCAGTTCTGCGTTGGAGGGTCGAGCACCACGTTGCAGACTCGAAGATAAGGTTGACTTTGCATGTTCATAATGCTTCCTTATGTTCCAGCCTTATTCTGTGTGATGATGCTGTGGTTTATTTGCTAGTTAGCTGTGAAGCTGGGCCATGATGAAGTACTTCTGAAATCCATACTTTCTATGGGATTGTTGCAAAAAGATTATCCACCTGCTAGATGTTCTGTTCTGAGCTTTGTTCCTAATGGTTTTGTATTTTGGAGACATTCCATTTCCTTGATTTTCTTAACTAGTCTCACTTCAATTTGTGAAGGTAACATTGAGGTCATCATCCATTGTCTTGAGCCATGGGAAGAGCCTCATAACTTTGGTCTTGTTTCTGCTTCTGACAACATCTAGTCGTAAACTGTGTCAGATGAACTGATTATGCCAGTGCAATTTATCAATATCTATTCCCTTTGGAATCAATCCTGTTGAGACCCTGTCACTGAAATACTTCATGCTGAAGAAGCAATTGTGCTCAAGAGCAGATAGCAATCTGTTGAGGAGAAAGTATCCTAAGAGAACCTAGCCTGGCTTCAGACTAGAGATGGCTTTAGTTGCCCTAGCTTCTACACTAGTCCTCAGCATTTGTGTGAGATTTTGCTTTTAGTTGCAGAACATGCTCTGCAATAGATGGATGTGGGTTTGTGATTCCAAGTCTCCAGTAACAGTTTTGGGTTGACCAGGCAAATCCAAATCTCACGCAATGGTTTTGGAACGATGATGCTTTAGAGAAGGCCACAGCAGCAGAGTGAGTGCTTTACTTTTCACCTTGCACCTGACTACTGTATGTGTGAGTAACAGTGTCTCCTGCAGCTATATGTCAGACATTAGCCTGCTTTACAACGAACAAAAGAATTTTTCTAAGGACAAGGTTTAACATTCATGCATATATGTACAGGTGGTATCTGCTGCCGGCTGGAGAAAGGATGCCTTTGAAGGGTGATGTGACAGACAGTGGGAAGCAGCTACTTCAAATTGGTGGATCCAATGGAAAACCCACCATTATTGGGTCAGTAAATCCACAGAGACTCATTGTTTCTGATTTCCTTCTTACATGTGATCTACAAGACATGATAATGCCATGTATAATGTCTTCAGATCTTGGTGGGCATCAGGATAGTTGACATAAATCTTCAAATTGAGACAAAGTCACCTTCAGAGATTGACTCTGAAGTACTTGATTGGTTCAATTGTGCTTCCCAGACCAAGTGCCATGCTGAATGAGTGACATTTTCCTTTGCCATCTGATAGTATGGAGCATATACTCAGTAACTGGTTTGTAAGTGTTTGGTGCTTGACTGATAAATGTGATAACAGATGTCGAGTATGTGATGCGGTGGACGGAGATGCTGTTGTTATCTGTGTTCCTGAGGTACTTACAGGCACTATAGTTCTGTTCTGTGAAGATAAGGCATTTTGTACTGGCAGCTAGTACCACTAAGCATTTGTGTGGACTACATCTTCTGTTTAGTCTTCATGAACACTGTTTAACCTATACTTGGATGGGGTATGGAACAGGTAGCAGAGCAGCATGCACGCATTGAGGCTGTGGATGGTGTCTTCTTTCTCACTGACCTTTGCAGCAAGCTTGGCACCTGGATCACAAGGTATGTAAGTGGAGGATTGCTAATATAGTAAAAGCCTGGAAGGCATCATCAGAATTCAAGAGTACATCTACTGCAATTCTGAGGAAGGCATGTATTGTATTACACTTTTTCCAGGGAAACATGGCTGATGTGCAGGGACCTTGCATAAAACTGGTTTGTGGCACCCATGCCTGATGATCAGATATAGAGCAACCTAAATTCTGAACAGAAACCGGGCCTCAAATGAGCTATAATGAGTATTTCTTGAATCTGAAGCATTCACATGTGCTATGCAGTGTTGATGGTGGTCGATACAAACTTACACCAAAAATGCCTGTTAGATTGCGACCTGCTGATGTGATTGAATTTGGCTGCCACCCGGAGGTATGCTTTCTTCAATTTTCTGAGAGTCTGCAAAATGTGGATGTTAGTGCCAATGAACATTAGTAAGAGTTTATTCAGACACAGGATGAGACAGTCCTGTGGAAGAGTGGCTGAGCAAGATGCTCCATTTTTTTTCAAGCTAAACCATTTAAATTTGGTAGTCACCAACTGCAAGAGAAGGGAGACATTTATTTTTTGCTACAGTAAAAGCTCTCATGGGATTTCTGATTCAGAAGCTTTATGGTTTCTGGGTGGTGGTGTTGGTTGGCTGAATGAGCAGGCAGTATTCAGAGTGAAATTACGCAAGTCATCTGCATGAAAGAGTTGGCCACCTCCCACATGTTTAGCACCCTTGTATCTGTGGCTATGAATGGGTCCTGTTGTAATTAAATGTCTTGACTGAGACTATAGCAAGCTGTTTTCCAGCTTCATATTCATTCGCACCCAAAAGGGGGTTGCTTTGTCAAACAGTTGGTCATTGTTGTTAAAGTATATTTCATTGTATAACTATGGCTCTGTTTCTGCTGAGCAAAAGGCTACTGGTTTTATGTAATCAACAATTTGCAGTGAGACTGGGCAGGTCCAGGAGCTGACAATTTAACCAGAGATTCTGTTTAGAGAATTGATGTCCTTTTAGGATTCCAAAAGATCTAGATTAGGCAACCACATTTATTTAAATTTTCACATTGTTAAGGACACCTAAAAATAGGTGCCCTTTTCTTTTAATTTTCAGTTTTTGTTTCCTTAGTAAACTCTTCTTCACTCCAAAACATTTGCTCACTAGTTTTGAATCCATGAACTTCAATGTCCAGTTGCAGATTGTGGTGAAAATTATGCCACAAATTATGGAAGTCTGTATCTGCAAAACTTTGGCAAATAAGGAATCCTGGGAGTTATTCTCCATCTAGATGTAGCCACCATACTTGAAATTTGGGGTGACGTAGAACACTGGAATTTAAGTTCTGGTTATCTATATTCAGTTTGAAACCACTAAGTTTTGAAGTTCCTATTTTCGTAGTCAACCTCTGAAGAATTGAGAGGTAGGCACAGCAATTTCAGATCTCACAACACAAGAGTAAACATGAAAGCTGAAATTGCAGACATAACAAAAAGAGAAAACAAAACCACAAGGCAGAACTGAAGAGCAGTTTGAACAAGAGCAGAGAAATGTAAGGGACTTTACACAGAATGGAAGAGCAGTTTGAACAACAGCACAGGATTTTAGTGGCTTATTAGGCAAGGCAATTGAGGTGCAGTTTTGAATGACCGTAATGGTCATAGGCATTTTCAGGGAGTTTAGGGACTTACAACAGTAAGGTACTTCAACATCAACATGTATGGTATTGACCACCTACCATAACTTCCCCACTGACTTCTTCACATCCCTACTGACTCCATCAATTCTTGGCAAATGGGTACAAGTCACTGCCAAACATCAAGTGGCATATTGAGTTTCTGTCACAGGACAGGTAGTAACAGGAAAATTCAGCCATGATGCTGGGCTCGGGCTAGCTCAACACAACTGAGAGAGAGAGAGAGAGAGAGAGAGATCCCAAGAAGAAGAGGTACATAATGACAAAGAGAAAGAGTAAAACAGAAAAGGTGAGAAATGGAATGAATGAAGAAAAAATGGGAGGATTAAACAGCAAGTTTACAGAAAAGATTGCATTATTAAATTCATGAACAAGAGAGACCTCCATATCCATAAACATCCATGCAAAGTACATCAACAGCTCAATTGTTGAAAGAAAATCCATCAATCATCTACAGCCTCTTAAGTTGGTCTATTTGAAACAGTAAGCATCAAATAAGCAACTTTCACCTCACTTGTGTAGATTAGTATTAGCAGGGTGTGGCCACAGCATTGGGTAGGGTCTATCTCAACACCAATGTAGACCGTGAGAACCATGGCTTTGTAATGCATGCTGCTGTTGGTGATGCTCATGTTGGTGCAGAGATCTGACTATGCAAAAACTCAAGAACAGTGAACCGCTGCACACAACCACCCCATCAAGACGACAGTAAGGTCACTTCATGCCAAGTAAAAGATTTTGAAGGCAACAGAAAGTGGTTTGAATAACCCCAGGCAGACTCTTCACTGCAAAACTTCTAAGTTCTTTGAGACAAGGTCTCTCCATTAAGCTATGTTACAACAACTTTTCTAGTCTAAATCCCCAGATTGTACAGGCAACAGAAGGTAGTTTTAACAGCCACAGGCAGGCTAGTGTTTCTGCACTGCAAAACTTCTTGTGAGTGCTTGGAGACAAGGTCTCTCCATTAAGGTGTGTGCTACCCTTTAGTAGTCTCTTTCCCCAGAAACTCTCTGTGGGCTGCGAAACCATATCTATGAGATTGCTGAGAAAACAGCACAACAGAATGTCAGCAATAAACTGTTCTGTCAGTTCCAGCAAAATCAAAACCAACACAACAAGCATAAGTGTGGTCATGACCAGATGAGTCTCACTCACAACATGTCAGACCATCAACTTCATCACCAATAGCAGTCATGAGCTGCCATGACAGATCCTGACAAGCACACAGTGATAAGTATGTAGGAACCCACCAAAAATTTCAGACAAACCATTCTATAAACATCTGCATACCAAGCTTTTGTCACATTCCAGAGGCAACGCAAGAACTCAAGCAAAATGTTGGCCAGCACTCTGAATAAATTCCAAACCAACAGATTGGCTGGAGATGATCAATTCTGTGAACAAAAAATCTGACAAAGGGCTTTCAAAAGAAAATCTTTGTGTGTATCAAGAACTTCTTCACACTCACAATTTAAGTCAAACTGAATCAGATTAAGGGATAAAAAAATAACAGGGTTGTAGAGATTTCAGCTCCAGCAGCAGATCCACCAAGAGGAGAAAGTGGAGACCCAACTCTAAAAGATCACAGAAAACACTTGACAAGCAGTTTGACCAATAGTGACAGTCATCTGTATGTTCAGTGATATTCAACATGTATAGTAGTGCCCAACTAACATAAAATCCCCACTGGCTTCGTCAGATTCTACCAGAGTGTGAAGATATAGATTTAGCAACATGCTGAGTTTCTGTCAGAGACCAGCAGTAACAGGAAGTCTCAGCCATGATGCTCACCTAGCTGAAAAAAACATGAAGAGAAAGAGAAGACCAAAGAAACAAAGAAACAGGAACACAAAAATAACTTAAAAATTAAAAAGAACCAAACATGAAAGAGGAAGAGAAGAGAGACATGGACTTAGAAAGTTTTTTGAAACTGGACATTACCCGTTTTGCAAGGGCTGAATTCTCAGAGTTCTTTGGCATTGAAAGACCTTCCAGTTTCTTGACAGCTTCCTGGAATCCCTCACAAGCAGCTGATTCATTTCCCAAAGCACGGTCAACATCTGCCACTTTTGCAAGTGACACTGCCACATCCAGTACCTGTCAATGGCAGGAAGTAGGTTCAGATCTCAAAATCTCTGGACAGTGCCCTATCACAGCCACCAAAACCCTGAGACTGACAAGAAGCGAGTTGGGTGTCATAGAAAGGTGAACCTGTGGGGATAAGGTTTTGAAATCTTGAGTGGCTTCCACACGGACATCCAGGGCTTGTGCATAAAAGGCACGTGCACCTTCCAGGTCCTGGGCATAATATTTGAGATCCCCAAGTTTGTTCAAGGAGACAGATAATGCATGCACCACCTGCCATGAAAAAAATCCCAGTTCATATCATGTTGAGACACCAACAAAATATGCTGTAGCTTCTGTGCAACAGTTGCCAAATGGTCTTCCCCTTGAAGCAACATTCCACAATGCACATACAATGCCCTGAAGCATACACCAATAGGACTGAGGGAAAACCTGTAACTACCCAGTTGCAAACGTGAAACAAGTCATTGTAAAAAGACAAGCAAAGAGCTCCAAACCAGTTTTCTGATTGAATCACTGTACCTCAGAGTCTCTTTGTTCCAGCTTGGACAGAAGATCAGCACTCTCCTTGTAGTTTGCAATTGCTCCATCTGTGTCATCCATTGCCCGACTGCATCCCATCCCACATTGCTAAGTAGTTCATCTATCTAATGCATCAAATCAAAACCCAAATATACAACATATTGCTCACATAGAAAGGAATCTCTAGTGACGCCAGCTTTGAGTTTAAAAGAAGGCATGTTGTGCAAGAAAACACTTGGAAAAAGCAACACAAAATACTTGAGGCAGAAAGCAGAAAGAAACAAGAAACAGGAAACGAGGGGTGGACTTGCTCACCAGCAATCACCAAGCATGCCCAGCAGTGCTCCTAACTGTGAACAATTTTTGGCATTGCTGCCAGAGTGCAAAATCTCCTCACGACTGTCCTCCACACAAAGCCCCAGCCTGGCCTTCGCACTCTCCAAGTTTTGAGCCTGGAAGGCCTGTCATCCCTCCAAACTTTCAGCAAAGCACTATGAGCAAAGGTCACCCATATAAACAATTCCAGTAGACCCTCCCACTCATTATAGCAAAAACCAGCTGCATCTCTTCATTCATGATAATAGAGCCCTAATCATGGACCCTGATCAACCCCCAAAAAAAAACCTACCCGCATGGCCTGCTGAACTAGGAAACTGCCTCGTGCAGATGAAGCATCTTCATACACCACATTACTTTGATCCTCACTTTCTCCTGTTTCACCTTCTGCACTGTTGGCATTCAGTGGAGTTCCCTTGATGCGAGCATGTCCTTCAATAAACTGGTCCACTAGGGTTTGCATTTCTGGATCTGGCACTATTTCATCAACATCAGCACCACATAGGGGACAGTCTTTGAACCGAGAAATACATGCCCTGCAACCAGTGCAACTCCAAACAGGTGATGATGATCCCAAGTTACTTGCTATAAATGCAAAGAAACCACAAAACCCAGAGATTGCTTTCTAGACTCTTCCACCACTACTACACAAACTCAAAGAGAAATCAAAGGAGTTCAATCCTTGTGGAATCATGTTTGACACTCTTAAGTGAGCAGAGCATCAAAAAGCCAAGGATTTGCACAAAGGGGATGGCGTTTACAACCTGCAGTAGATATGGCGACAAGGCAGACAACGGCTGCTGTCAAACAGTAAAGCCCGACAGATCACACAACTCAGAGGACCAATTTTGAAGGATCCTGAATCATAACCCATGGGACATTTCGCAGGTGGTTCTCTTCTTGACTCCTGTGCATTCTCCTCTTTGCTTCCATGTGGTGGCTCAGCCTCACCAACCTCATCTTTCCTTTCCTCATCATCACCAGCAGCAGCCTCCTCCTCCTTGGTTGTTGTCTCCTTGCAATTTTGTCCTAGCTTTGACATAGGACATCTTGCAGCTCCATCTAACTGCTGTGTGCCACTTATGCTTAGTCTTGAGAAGGGACAACTCCCACTCATGGTGACCAACCCACACTATCTGGTTTCTTTTCTTCCTTCCTTCCTTTGTTCAAAGACCAAAATCAGTACCTGGTCGTCCAACAGACAGCCCTACACAAAGACACCCCGAAAAACCTCTCAGCTATGACAACTTTGAAGTTGCCAAGGAACAGCACCACAGCAAACAAGAAGCTTCTGATGTGGATGTGAATGTGAGGAGTCCTCAATGGCATGCCATTGCAATAAGAGACACAGAGATGAAGTACCCAAGAAACAGAGATGATGCTCAAATGCTGCAGCAACGATACTCTTCCCCTTCTACCTGACAAGACTTCAAGCAACCGAACAACATGAAGAACGACGATGACAAGAAGTCTGCACCTCTGCACCTCTTTATCCCTAGCAAAGTCACTTGCATGCTTATTCTGCTGCTTCTTCGCTTTCTCTGGAAGCCATCGCCTTCACTGCCTTTGAGCAAGAAACGGCAATCCAATTCTGCTACCTATCAAGAACAAAGCTCCAGGAAAAGATACCTTTTGCAACAGTTTCTGTACGTGTATGACTCGGAGGATATGTATCTCTTCTGTGTGTGCCTTCTGCACCTCGCCGCTGATGGAAATCCGAAGTGGGCGCACTCGACTGCGACGTCCGTCCGTCCGTCGCGACTTGCTTGTGTTGTTTGCTTCGTCCTTAGCTCTTCTCTCCGTCGTTCTTCTCGCAACACTAATGAAAGGTTCGAGGAAGATCAGGCAGCGAGGGAGAGGGGGTTAATGCACGGATAGACGGCAGAATCAGGTTTGGCAAGAAGATCGAGGGTCAGATCGTCCGACGTCGCCGAGCCTAAGATCGTAGCTCGCGCACCAGACCTGCGACGGAGGAGGAGGAGGAGGAGTTCTGCAGCAACTTCTGATGAATCCCTGGTACCGGAAAAAACTGGATAGGTACCTACGCAATCATCGGATATGGTGCTCAGTTTCTTCTTCTACCGTCGGCAGCAACTGCTGTACTTCCCGGACCTGTAATCTTTGCCGTGTTGAGCAAGCGAGGAAGGAGACCATATGACGATGAGGAGCTTGTGCGTCGTAGCAACAGCAGCGGCAGCAACTTCCGCCCCTGCCGCTTCCATTTCCCTCCGACCGCTCTCCATCCCGCCTCCTCCTCGGAGGATCTTAGCCGTGGCGGGTGACGCCCATCGCAGTCGCGGATTGCGGTGCCATAATGTGAGCAGCAGGAAGCAGCTGTACATAGCAAGGGGCACGGCGAAGATCGTGATGGGGATTCGTGCGGTGGAGTCTTACGATGCCTCGTTCCAGCTGCAAGCTGAGGTAATAAGGGAAGAAGAAGAGTTCTTCTCTTTTAGAGCTTTCTTTCCAGACTCCTCTGTTTCCTGTGCTCTTTGCTGATTTGGATTGAGAGAGACTGACTCAAGAGACATGCGGGAGTGGTGTGCATGCATCGGGTGATGTGCAGAGTGATCAGTTGTTGCGGTCATTGCTATCTTCAGACTCGTTCTGCAACCAGGTACGTACCTACACATACATTTTTTCCTTCCTTCCTTCCTTTGCTGCAGCTGTATGATCATCTGTGAAAGGCTCCATTTGAATTCGACCTCCCACGAGATAGAGCTCTGCAGCAATAGAGCTTTCTTCTTCTTCTTCTTCTTCTTAGTCTGATGAGCTGCATTGCAGTGCAGGTAGCAAAAGAGTCTGGTTTAGTAGATGCAGGTGCAACAACTGAGTTCTCAGGCTTGCTTTTCCAACCTGTTCCTTGGAGTCCAACCACAAAGCATGGGATGCCACAGGTGTGTGCACTCTTCTTCTTCACCTTGCAATTCAGTGGATTTTTTCCAAAGCTTGCTTCCTGTGTGTTTTTTCTCTTAGTTGCTACCAATCCTTGAATGCCCTTCTTGAGAAGATTGGAACACCCAAATAACATCAGTACATTTTGTAAGCTCGTTTTGTCAGCTCTTTCCTTGCAAGGTCAGGTTGTGTATGAAGTTTGTGTTAGGGTTTGACAATGGTCATAGGGTCTTGGTTTGGGTAACAAACCAGAAATCCTTGCTGCTCCCAATTTCTTTAAATCTGTTCTCTTCTTGTTTGATATCAAATTGCATATGGTGCTTGTATTTTCTGGACTCACCATCAGGAGCTGATGAAGTCAGTGGGTAGTAGTCATCACAGCTCATTGGTGCTATTTGTGATGAAGGTGATGGGGTCTGACACTTTATGAGTGACTCTCACAAGGTCATGACTGCACTCATTGCGAAGTCATAGCCTTCAATTTGTTGTTGCTGAGATTTTGAGCTGCAATGTTATACATATGCCCTTGTATAGATTTCTTGTGTGTCAAGAGAGAGTTGGGGGGGTGGGGGAGAGAAAGAGAGGTTACCAGCAGGCATTTTAGAGCCAGATTGCATATAAGTTGCAGCTTGATGTAAGTTCTTATGAGGAATTGGGTGGCACAGAAATAATCAGTTCATTATTTGCCTCCTTGCAAGATCTTGGCACACCCTACTTCCAAACTGTGAATTACTGTGCAGGTTGTCCATTGAATCTGTTTTGAATCTGTTGGTGGTTCTGGTTTTGCTACCAAACCGGACATCGTTGCTGCCAAATGCATTCCAGATTATATCCTATGTTGCCTAATGTGGGAATCACATATGTGCTTGTATCTTCTTGTGTGCCAGGAGTTTGAGATATATTTGCATGACAAGGACAACTTTGTGATTGTGAATGTTCCTCCAAATTTCATGTTCCAGGCCAAGGTATTGCATTTGGCTGCCTCCTTTGGTGGTTCAAGTTGGTTTTCCAACTGCCACCATTTCTGAAGTTTGGTAGATAGCTTGGATCAAGTTTCCTGCCATATTTTTCTCTTAGTTTGCAGGTCTCTCCAAGATCTATGGAGTTAACTTGCAGAAATTCAAAACCCTAGTTCTTTCGAGTAGCATTTGACAATATCTTCCAATAGAAAGTTCAAGAAAAGGTAAAATACAATGAGAGTGATTTATGTTGGGTAATGCTCTAATGCTGAATTATCAATGTGCTTTCTCTTCCATCTTGCAAGCTGATTAGCAAAATGTTGTTTTGCACCCTGTCAGTGGGCAATCATCACAATGGGCAATTTGGTGCTTCTGGGCAGATATTTAAGCCTTCAAGGTTGTGCGCAATCTTCAAAAAGTCATCAAGCTCTTGAGTCATCAAGATTGCAGCAGTTTCAAGTGCACAAAGGTTAGATGTTAACTTCAAAACCAAAATAGGAGGAAAAAGAAATGGAGAGGAGGAGGGCAAAAGAATTGATAATTGCATTCAATTTTTTGTTGTAGCTTTTAATCATGAGAAGTATAGGAAGCAATGTATTTGGTGGGCACCCACAATATGCAATTACACGCCTTGTATTGAATTGTGCCTTTCTGTACATATCTAATGGTTGCAATCTAGTCTCCAATCAATTTTGTTGTTCATACTGCTTTCACACTTTTTTGTTTCTTGGTCCTTTGTTCTCTGTTTTGCCTTTCCTGCTTTTGAATTCTCTGTGGCTGGTTGGAGAAGTGTTAACCTTGCTTTGGAATGGAGATTTCTTGATTCTTATGAGAGATATATATCTTCTAATGGTGCAATCTAGTCTTCAATTGATTTTGATTTTTTTGTCCTTCTTCCTTTGTAGATGCCTGACAAATGTAAGCTGCCATCCAATTCCTTCACCTGGTTTTGTCAACTATGAAAGGAAAAGGCACAGCAAAATTTGCATTGTGGCCAGCGAATGCAATTTCAAAGAATGTTTGTTTTCTCTTTTGTGTACCAAATTAATGACTTAACCAACAATGATGAAGTTCTTGAATCTTGATAATCAATGTTCTTTTTCAATTTTGTGGTGTAAGAGCATCTCCAAAGGTGCTCGGTATGTGACTCCAGACAGTAAGATTTATTGCAAAAAGTCAAAATGTGCCAGTTTAGCTCGTGAAATTGGTTTTGTCCACACCAAATTCATGGAGCTTGCTGAGGCTGGTAAAAGGTGCAACACAGTTGTGCAACTCCCAAAAAGAGTGTCATAAATTGCACCTGACTTCGACTTAGTATTTCTGATTAGTCAATCACAATGATTGGTCCAGGTGGTTTGCTATTAGTAGTCCCCCATGTATACGCAGTTTCAGTTTTATTGGTGGGGTTGGAAAAAAAACCCAGCTAAACGTAGACATTTAATTTTACTATCCAGAGTTACATACTGAGCACCGGTGGAGATGCTCTAAAGACCATTGGTGAGCATCCCAAGAAACAAGTATCATTTTCACAAGAAAATAACATCAAACGTTTTTTTTGAAAAGTTGATTCATGATGACATTTTGTTTTCTTTTTCTTCAATTTGAGATCTTGCATGTTGACAATATGATAATGTGTTTCACTGAATCAAATACTCTGAATGAGACCAAAGTCATTTCACATACTTCACATGAAATAATTTCAATAACAAAAATGTTCAATAAGATAATTGTTATTCACAAAAACTAAAAATCATAGAACAAATATCATCACTACTGAAAAATTAAATTAGATGTAAATTGCAGAATATTTTCATTTTAGTTTTCTAGAATGTTTTTTACAATATGATATTTTGATGTGTCAAATTGAGCTTATGAAAATAAATTTTGTATAAATGCAAGTTATTTTCTCAAAACCATTATAGAACCAAATAAAGCAAATGTCCACAAATAACTATTTAAATAAACAGCAATTACAACAAAAGAAAATAACAAAACATGTAATATACCACAATCTAGAATCTAATTTGTCCCTTTTCGAACAAGAGTAGATTTATGATTGATTGCAAATTTTGTGATTATATAACCAATGTGAGCCAATTCAAGGTATTAGTTGATTTTCTTGCTATTTCATGGTTAGATGTACATTATTTAAGTTAATGTTTAAAATTTTGTTGAAATTGAATTTGGATCTACATTGTGCAATCGACCTATTGCTTAAACAAAGACCCAAACTTAGATTGGGATGATGTCCTCTTTTTTTTTAAAGGTGTAGTTTTGGTTTTAATTCTTTAGTTAGATAACAATGAGTTTTTATTTTAATGCAATAACAAAATCTTATTTTTGCAAGTTAATATTATTAATTAAATGTGCATAACAATTAATGCATAATATTTTATCTTGGGTGTTATGGATTAATTAAACAAAACTAATGTTACAAATCAATTTCAGACACCCAATGCATTATCAAGTGATATCAATGACAATATTTTTTCCTAATTTTGATTTTAGTAGAAGAATGCAAAACCCAATGCATTGTCAATTGATATCAATGACAATAAATTTCCCTAATTTTGATTTTAGTAGAAGAATGCAAAACCCAATACATTGCCAAAAGACATCAATGACATTCAATTTCCCTAATGTTGATTTTAATAAAAAAAATGCACAACCCAATGCATGTTCTTTAATTCCCAAGTTATAAAGGTCTGATACTTTCAAGATGGGACTAAAATTAATTAAATTCATAAACACACCAAATACAAAAACCAAATAAAAGGGCAATTAATGTATTTAAAATGAGTTTTAAGTTCATGAATTAACCACAAGTTTACAAATATTAAGATGACTTGTCACAATTTAAACTTGGGAAAAAACATCATTTTTTGCTCTATGATATATTTTATAACATGGTGAAAGCATAACCGACTACACATAAAAATATTCCTAAAAGTTGTAATCATATTTCTACACTAAATGAAACCTTTTCAATCAAGATGCTAAATATTAAATTTGTGATATGTTATATACAAAATTTGAAAAACTTTAGTGTATTAAAAGTAACTCAAAAATATTTTTGAAATTGATTGGTGGAATTGTGTTCAAAAATACTTTTACATTAAAAGATTGATATATTATTATTTTTGTCTTGGAAATTGAAAGTGCATAAGTAAATTTTAAATAACATTAACCAAGAAAGTGAAAAAATCCAATATTTCATCTCCTTACTTACTTATTTTGTTTGTTTAGACAACCTACAAACTAAAAAACAATTCTACTTGCAGTTTTGAAATTTCTACTTAAATATATTTGAGACATGCAATTATTCAATATCATTCAAATAAATTCAAAGAACATGTTTATATTGATCATTGAACTAAATAACATTTTTAAATTTAATACTTGAAGGTTTAGTTTATGATTATTTTACATTTTTCTTGATAAGGATCACAAAGTGTATACTTAATTGTGCTTTCACCCAACACATTGTCAAACTTACATTGAAATGGCAAATATAGTAAACTCTCTCTAAACTAATATCCTTGTGATTAGCTGGAAGATATCAGTTTATGGAGGATATTAGTTTACACAAATTATATGGGGAGTAACAAAAATCATTTCAGAACCTGCCAAAGCAACATGGAAGGTCATGGAGGTTAGTAGAAGGTCATGGATCATTGGGGAAGGTAACGGAACCTTGATAGCCTCTTCCAACGCATCTAACTCTGTACTTTCGAAGGTGTTTCCTCTGATTTCATCACTTTTTTGGTGCCATATGTATGATGTATTAGTTAATGAAATGCTATGGGACCAGAAAAAAATATTGAATATCAGTTTATGGAGAATTATTAGATTAAGTATGAGGCCTACCAGAGGCTTGTGCCCACATATTAGTTTAGAGAAAATATTAGTTTACACAATATTAGTTTAGAGAGAGTTTACTGTATGTGGGACTCTTTAAATTGAAAATTTTAATTTTGCTAAACCATGATTTTCAAATTTTCAAAAAATCATAGATTTTTCAAATAAAATTAAAATTTTTAATGTCTATTTTTTATTCCTTGAAAAGAATTTTTCAATGGCATATCAAAATCCTTAATTAAAGTTGAGTTGATTCTTCAAATCACTAATTAAATAATTGGGAATCATTTTGATCATTTCAAATGAACATAACTTATGGAATAGTTTTTTGTTTAAAAAATGTAACCCCATATTATTGTAATATTTTAAAAGACATTTTTAATGATGCAAAAAAAAATCAATTTGAATAAGATTTGATCATCAAACATTGATTCAAATATTTGAAACATTTCGTGAATTCTTTTTTTGAAGTGAAAATGCATTTAGGAGTTTTCGGGGTTCCTCTTTTTATAATCGCACATATTTTTTCATCAAAATAACGTTTAGAATATTACCATATCTTGAACTCTTCTTGGAACTTTTTTTTTTGGCATTAGCCTTGGTTATGAACAAAACTTAAGATTAAAAATAGGGATGATTGAAAAAATTTCAAATCAACACAATTTCAAAAAACTAAAAATAAAATGAAAATGAAAGTAAACATTTATATAATTTAAATGATTTGAAATATTACATTTTGATTTTATCATTTGTAATGAAAGGTGTGAAATGAACTAATTCACATTTTCATGTTGGTCTACTTATTTCAATTACAAATATGAATAACTTTTTTTCAAGTTCCTAAATATTTATGCAAACTAGTCCAAATTAATATTTATAACTTAGATTTTATATCCAAAACTATACTAATAATGTTTATGTAATAAAATATTCAAAAATCATAATTACTAACCTATAATATAATGCCCAACAAAATATAATTATGAGAAGTTGATATTACTAAAAAATTGCCTTATTAATTTATTATATATTAATCTAACTAAATAAATTAATATATTGGTTAAACTACCTTTAACATTACCCATACATAGTAGGAGAATTTCTTTTCATGACTCGCAAATCATCAACATTGAAGAACAACACAATTTCACTTTGGTGAAAGAACTTGTTGGCAAAAAAGACAATAGACTTTACTTATACATAATTTATCCATGTTGCAAGGTGGGATGGCAAAGTCTAATTCAAACAATATGGCCATGGGAAGCTTAAACAAGATATTGTTAATTAGTAATTTCATTTTCTAGTTCTTCAAGACTTGCATTTTTAAAAAAAGAATATATAATAATTCCATAAAAGAAAATTTTAAAGGCAACCCTAAGGAAAAGTTGAAAATGAATGTCTTAATCTTTTCAAAAGCAAATGGTCATTTCCTTATGTGAATTTTGAACTTGAAGATTGAAGGTTAAAACACATTGAAGATCTTTTGTGCATGTCAAAATATTTTTTCTAATGAATGATATTTAGATCAAGCAATGTTCACAAGGAAATTAAGTTTGATATTTGAATGCCTCTTCAATGATTGCACTCTTTCAATGATAATCCCCTTATACTTCTACAATATTTGAACCCTAACAAGTTCATTATCAATGTGTGGGGTTTAGACCACCTCTTTTTAATATGAAGACCTTATTTCTCATGTGTCCTCCTCCAACTTATTTTTCTTTCCACTTAACACTCCCTTGCCCTTTGAACTCTTTTGCTATGACACCTCCTTTTTTTCTTGATAGAACCTTGGGTCAATTCAATGCCATTGAAGTTCTAATGAAACATGTATCAAACTTTTTTCAAAGGCTAAACTCTAATGCAAATGTCTCATCCTTGGGGCAATCCAAATACCACCACAATCCTATAAGTGAAGAAAGGCTCGATATAAAATAATTTCTTTTATGTACATGGTGTTATCTAACTTGAAATCATGCTAAATCTTCAAAAGACTTAAGATTTTTTTTAATAACCTAAATTTTAAAAAACGCATGCCAAAAATATTTGTGCAAGGAAATCAACATCCCAAAAGAGTTAAAGAAACAAAGTATGTGAAAAAGATTATGTAAACATAGTGAGGGAGAGGAGGATGAAGGATTCATAAATGGGCCATCACATAGATTAGATCATTTTTTGTGAAAGCCCCAAATAGGACCCATAGAGATCCAACACCTAGAAGAAAACAAAATGCACAACTATCCATGAAAGTTTATGAAGTTGAAATATTTTAGTTTTGTGACAAAACATCATCATGTAGAGGTCCCATTCCCCCAAATTTGAAACAATGGTAAAAATATAAATAAATGGGTTGCAAATATCACAAATAACCTATTCTTTGATTCCATCCAATTTTGCGAATGTAATAATATAAATTTAAAGGTTAAAATGTTCACCTTATAGTTTCACTCAACACCTAGTATTAACGATATGTTGGCTAAGCCATATTTCTTAGTGCATTGTCAATGACAAATGTTGTTGAATTGTAAATAGATTTCAATGTATTTGCAATATGTTTTCTATTTATGTTGTTGTGCATGAAAATGTAATATTATATTTTTTCATTTTGCAAAGTTTTTTGGTAGTGGTGTGAACAATTGGAAATAAGTCACCTCTAAGGACCATTTTAAATAATGTGTTTCCTAAAATAATTGTTAAATAATTGTTGTTTTCTTATTATGTTCAACTATTTAGTTTGTCACCTACCACAAAATCATTTAGTTTTATGTTAATAAGGTGTCTTGAATTTTATTCAATTGTTTGTTTCAATTTTCATCATTATGGTCATTACATTTCTTCTAACATAGAATTCCACTTTGTTAAATTGTATCCGTGGCCAAATTTCAAACATAAGGAAAATTTGATCTCACCATTTTGGTCAATGATTTAGGAGTTGTGCATGTTACAAAAAAATGTTTGTGTGCCATGTTTGGGTTTTTAGTTGGTTCCATACACATCATCAAGGACATTGTTTATGACGATAATAAGAAAGTCATCATGGAAATTTATCAGGTTTTAGTCTCCGAAAGCCAATGATTACATTAATTAATCAATGTAGGTAGGTACATGATTGTTGGGGATTGGTTGTTCAAAAACTCTAAACACACCATTGTCACATCAAGGATTACAACATTTGTCACCAACAAAACTCCCTTTGGTGTGGATGTTAAGTAAGAACTTGAGAAAAATAAATAAAAATTGGTCCTTGTAAAAAAGAAGTGATTTAAAAACTTTTTGATTTCAACTTGTTTGACGAATTATAGATTAGAGGCACTGTTTTGAGGCAATTGACAACATTACTTACTTTAGATGTTTTGGAAAGACTTCATCAATTGGGTTGACAACTTAAACACACATTCATTCATAAAAGTACAAAAAACAAATGGAATCCTAGAACCCAAATATTTGTTTTTTTAAAGATGGAGGCAACACTCTGTCCTTGTCATTTGGTTCAAAGTGGATGCAACTTGGTCATGATAATTAGAATGCATGGATTATGTTCAATCATGCGAAACATGTTGAGGAATGGAACACCATGCCATGTCACATTTATGACACAATTTACTATAGAGTCATGAGCATTGTGATATGTGACATGCAATCCAAGTCCATACAAATTTAATGTGTCTTGTGGAGAAAACTAAACCAAATGATCTTAAAATATGGTGTTAATGATCCCAATTATTTCAAAGAATTCATGGCAGATAGTGCATAAGCAAATTGGAATGCTTTCATAATTGTCTGTAGGTTTGAAAATTTATTTGTGAAGATGGTTGATAAGGAGTGATTTGTTTCTTTTGTTGGACTCAATCATTTAACAAATACACAAAATAATTGATCATGCCAGAGTTCCAAGATTAACACAAGGCATTATGCTATGAATATAAAAATGTCACCTTTTTCAAATAAAAAAATGTTCAATATGTTGCAATTCAATGTTGGTGGTGTTCATTTGGGGTTGTTGGTAAAAATGCAATTCATGGGTTTAGTAATTGGTTGAGTTTCTTGCATGTTTGTGTGGAACAATGGGGAAAGTTCATGGTACGTTTTATTGAATTTGTATATCATGCAATTTGTAATTTGATGTCATCCATTTAAATTTTTTGTAAAAGTTCAAAATGGAGGAGGTTGCAAACATCCCTTGATTTATAATCTTTCAAAGACAATCCATAATATTTGGCTCCAATAGCTTGGGAAAAGGTGCTTACTTGTACATTGCAAATTTTGATGACTATGTGTCAACTTGCATGGACACATCAAAATGCACAAACAAAGACAAAAAGATAATTAACACATTTGGAGTCAAATTAGTGAACAAACAAACCATGGGTTAATTTGAGCTCACAATATTCACCATAATTCGGGCTTGGGAGGAATCTCCTCCTTCTAGTATACTATGTAACTTCCCATGGGAGCTACATCAAAATGGTCATTTTTCTTAGGATCCCAAAGTTGGAGTCTTGAAACTATCAAGTTTTGAATCTTGCAAATTTTAGGGCCCATAATGTGTCCATTTAACCTTGAAATGCGAAATTTTTCAAAGAAAAACTTATAGCCCTTGAAAAAAACTTTCAAACAGAATATGAATTTTATTTTTTATAAAAGGTGATTCGACACTTCGAATTGTCATTAAAAATGTCAAATGTTAATTTGGCAACATGAATCCTAGCCATTCAAATGCCCATAACTTATGTTATAAATATTTATTTTGAAAATTCACCCCCATTCTATTACAATATCCTTTGAAACCTTTTTAATGTACTAAAAAAGGTCAATTTGGATAAGGTTTGATCCTTCAAGCCTTGATCCAACTAGTTGTATTTGCCCCATGCGTGCTAGGTAAAACCTAAAATCATACATGCATGTCTAATATCTTAGGGCAATAATAAATTTTTATAACATAAAAGGCAACAACAATACAAAAAAAATAATAAATTAAAAATTAATTTCATTATGATTTTTATTATTAAATCTTCATCAAAGCCTTATTGATTTTTTAAAAAAAATTCAAATTAATTAAAAACATTTATATCTCCCAAATGTGAATTCACCTTCAAAAGAATCTTGAGAATTCCTCCCCTTGATTCCCACACTTCCACTTAATTTGAAAATTTGTTAACATTATTTTTCACTCACTTCAAGGTTTAACATTTTCTTCAACCAAATTCTATTTAGAAGCATTCAATTCCTTTCATCATGGGAAAAAACACAAGTTTTTGCCCATTTCACAAGTCCATTACACACCCAAGTTAGGTCACAACATTCTCCCCCATTTAAAAAAAAATCAATTAACATTACAAGACTTTGTTTAAAACTTTAATAAAAGAACTTAATTTATTTGAAACCAAACCTCCACTTTGTTTTGGCTTAGTTCCATGTAGTTTGTTCCTACTTTTTAGTACAAGTTCAAAAGAAAGGTTACAACAACTCATTATGTGGTTAGTGCCATTCATGTAATCATAATTTTCATAAAGCCTTCATAGATAATGCCACATAAATTCGTTTTTGCAAGTTGGAGATTCCACGCTGTTTCAACACTAACTTTCATGATGATTTTAGATATTTTTTCCCATTTCATTATTGTAATCTCCATTACATTGTTCATCAAATCAATAGTCTTTCTTTTCTAGCCACTTTGTATGAAGGAATGTAAGAATTTCAAAGTTTGATCAATTGCGTTATGTGAGTCCAAGATTTACTTGTTGGTGGTTGTGTTTGTTGACATTGGTGAATAAATCTCAAACTTGTTATCAAATTCATTGTTGAAGGAGTGAATTTTGATTTGCAATATCTTGGTTCATAGGACAATAAATATTTACTAGGTTAAACACACCTTGTTCACCGTAGTGCACATAATTTGCATTGTTGTAGTATAACATAAAAAGGACCAATTGAAATTGACTACCCAAAGTGCATGTGGGAACCAATGCACAGACTTTAGAATGTTGCAATATTGCAAAAACAACCTTGAGATTGAACACCCATAATGCATGTAGGGACAAAGAGGGAGTGGTAGATAGAGACAGTGTGCTTTAACATTGAAATATTATCCATATTTGGCATTTTATATAACATTGATGTTTGAATGTAAAACCTAGTTTTTTTTGGTAGAGATGCAATGTTATGTCAATAATGCATGTCAACACCAAGATCACTTTATGGCATGTCATATGTCAAGTAAAAAACAATGTTAGTTAAAATTTTAGAAGGGGAGTGACTTTATGTTAATTTGAGTCTAACATTCCCATTATCACTAAGGTGTGGCCCTTTGTTTAACCATTTATGATCTAAAACATGAAATTTGGCAACACTTGCATTTTTGGTACCTATATTATGCCAAAGTTAAAAACAAAAGGTTAGTTCAAGGGTTATTGATAGTTGTTATCATAATTATTAATCGAACGTTTGTAAAATGACAAAATTATCGCATTGTGTGATAAAAAGATTATAAAGACACATAAATGTTTATGTCATAATTTTTTTAAAAGGGTTGTTGGAACTATAATTGCAATTTACATTGTGGGTTATCAAAATATTGAAATAACGTATGAACATAGTAGACTTCTATTGTTGGGTGGTTCTTTGATTTGATATAACCTCCAATTCTAGTTTTTGAAAAAAATCAAAATCAAGGAACACATGGTTCCAAGTTTTAAAAATATAAAATCAAAATGAAATATCCAATAGATCTTTCTAAAATCTTCAAAGAACTTATAGGTTTTTCCAAAGTAGTTTAAGATAGGTTCTTTGACTAGCTCTTTGATTTTTCAAGAATCTTTGGTCCATATATGTAACCTTTTTTTTGCCAATTCTTTCTTTGAAAATAAAATAAAAATGCATCACACAAGTTCTAGCCAAATGTTGTGCAAATACATTGTTTTAAGTACAATATGGTCCTAATTATTTCAAAAAAAATTGTTATTTTACACATTAGTTAGGTAAAGGCATAACACAATTTAAATAAATATAAAAATTGATAAATGCACACATGCATGGGATAAGCTATTTGTGTATCTTATGTTGTCAAGGTGACATTTTATGCCCCCCAAGAAAGTTAGAACATATTATTACATGCATTTACTAGCCTTCAATTCACACAATTTAAACTTGAAAATAATTAAAGTTTTCCAAGGTGACTAATGTTTCCACGAGTTAATGTTGGATGCTAATTAAAACCTTAATCCAATTACCAACATGTAACAATACTTTCAACCATACATTTTTGTTCACATTAAATTGGTTGAAATAATATATGCTACAAAATACATATTTAGCCTTGTTGGAGATGTGAAAAGTATTTTTATTAGTATTCAAATTCATGAAGGATAGTTTGACTATCATCAATAATCTCTTTTGTAAAATCTACTAAACACATATGAGAAATTTTGAAAAGAACCCACATTCATCCTTATTCACATTAAGGAGTTCTTCTCAAATCATGTTTTTTTGAATTGCATATTCAATGCTGAATACGAATAGAACTTGTTTACATTGCATTAAAATGCATGAAGTTAAAAAAAAAATTCTGCTTGGATCTGGCAAGAAATTATTGAATAATTAATTAAATTTTAAATCTTAACTTCACAACTTGGTTTCTTAATTTTGAAAATTTTGGCGTGTAATGGTTATAAGTAATGATAAATACATTCTTTTTAAGTTAGTGGGGGGTAATCTTGTAAATTTTGAATTAAATTTTTTTTTTGACACAAGTAACAAATAAAATTTCAAAAAATCAGAAAAAAGAAAAATAATTTAATTTATGCCAAAATCGTTCAAGTACTACAATAGTCCCCATACAATTAATAGGTTGTGGATGAACTATAACTAAGTTATCAAAGGTTCCCTTGGTAACCTATCATGTAATCCCTTTCACCTTCACATCATAGAAAACTATCATAAGTAGGTAACTAGGTAATGTAAATGGTTACTAAGAAACTATCAATGGGTTCTTGTAAGTAGGTAATGTAAGTGATTACTATGTATGTATGTATGTATGTAGGTAAGGCACTTGGTGGGTCCTAGCTAGGTGCATAGTACATGCATGTGGATGGTTAGTACATAGCTAACCACTGCATTTAACTAGGGTCAGGAATACAAGGAAAAAGTTTTTCATGTCTTATAGGTGCATAACCTCCCTAAAACATCCAAAAACACAAAAAAAGGCCAATTCATCCACCCTCTAATGCCATTCATTCATTCATTCATTGATTCATTGTCCATGCTAATTTACTTATCTCATTCTTACTTAGTCCAACCTAAAATCTAATCAAATTACTTGGTACATTTTTCATTCTAGCCATTTCTCATCCAAAGTCCCAAATTTAGTTATCTCTCCCATTTCCATCTTCCATGAAACATGAGCAAAATATGGGAGAGGGCAACTTAAGGGACTTAGCCATTTTGGGAAGGGGGTAAGTAAAGTAGGTACCAAATTTATTGCAAATGCAGACAAAGAGTTTGAATGCCCAACTTTAATAACAACCCAACTTCACATTCAATTTTCAACGCGTTTTGGGTGGCCCCAGCTTCTGAATTGGTTGTGTGTACCTAGTACGTAGGTAGGTAGTTGGGAACCTATGGGAACTTAAAAGAGAGCCTATGGGAACTTAAAAGAGAACCTTTGGGAACTTCCCCCCCCCCCTCTTTTTCCGCCTGGTGAGTAGTGAGTGACCACTTGGGCCACCAAGGGCCCCTTCTCTAGTACATGTAAATAGGTACCTCTTAGACTCTAAATAGGTACCTAGTGGAATTGGGTTGTGGACCAAGCACAAAAAAAAAAAACACCTTCTATAAGCCAAGATCTTTTAGGGTTTTTGGTTTATTGATTTATTTTAAAAACCTAAAAAAATCAAGGTCTCTATGTTTTTTTTGGAGCAAAACACCTTAGAAATTATCATCTATTGGGTTTTGGATTTTTGGGTCATAGAAAAACATTAAAAAAAAAACCCCAAAACTAAGATATCTAAGGTTTTTTGGGTTTGATTATAAAAACATCACAAATATAAGAGTTGAACCCCCCTCCCCCCCCCAAACACAAACAAACCCCCCAAAAAAAACCAAGGTGGAAAAGAAAGCCCATGGACAACAACTTCAATAGGGGAGGGGTTGGGGGGGGGGCCCAAGTGACTCTTTACTAAAATTAATTCCCACCTGAAAAGAACCACCTGAAGAGAAGACCCCACCAAACTCATTCACACTATCCATCTGTGTTGTCCTCTCTGTCTCTGTCCAAAGACACAGTCACACTGTTCATCGCCCTTCTCCTCTCTCTCTCTCTCGCCCAAACCCTATTCACACTTCTCATCTATATCTCTCTTGTGCTGTCTCTCTCCCCCAAAACCCCATTCACAACACTGCTCATCCATCTCTGTTGTCCTCTCTCTCTCACTCTCCCACAAAACCCATTCACACTTCTCATCCATCTCGGTTGTCCTCTCTCTGTCTCTCCCCTAAAACCCATTCACACCGCTCATCCATCTCTCTTGTCTCCTATCGTTCTTCAAAAACGTATTCACACTGTTCCATCGGTCTTGTCCCCTCGCTCTCCTCTCTCTCTCGCGCTTCTCTCTCTCCTCTCATGTGTTGCGTTGTTGGTGCCGCTGCCGCTGCTGTTGGCTACTGCTCCCTCTTCTTCGTCTTCTCTTCGCTGCTTCTTGCTCTTCCCAGCAGTTGCTTCGCTCCTCTCTCTCTACCTCTTATCACTGTTCATCAGTGTGTGCTGTGCTGAATGGCAGCCAAAAGCTCCTCTTTTGTTGTTGTGGTTGTTTTGTAAGTCGAGCTACTACCCACTGCCAAGAGGCATTTTGTTCCTTGTGTGATGTCTCCTCCTCTGCTAGTGTGTGAGCTGCTCCACTTTTTGTGGTTTTTGATGCCCCGGCTTAGACATAGAGAAGAGGTTGCGGTGCTGCATTTGTAGAGTTTGGTAGTAGTTGTTGTACAGGACTTGAAAAAAGGATGGTTTTTTTTTGGTAGGAGGAGGTGTGTTTTGTTTTTGTGTTTGTGGGAGCAATGATCTTGTAGGGTTGCTTGAAGAAGACATATAGAATTCGAGAAGCAAGCTGCTACTGTTGCTTCTGAGGTGGCTTTTCTCTTGTTGGTGCTATGGGTTTTGAACAGCGGAATGCTGCTGCTTTGGAGGAGAATGGTGGCTGTATCCAGTGAATGCCAAGAAATTGGATTGGCAGTGTTCCAGTAGGGGATGTAGTATTTTCTGGTGCAGCATTTCCCATGGCTGTTTGTTTTGTTTTCCCCCGGAGGTTGAAGATGAGGGTAGGTTTGAACAGAAGCTTCCTACACCGGCAGCTATGGTGTATAGGAGTTGTGTTATGGGTGCTACAGCAATCCATGACTGCAGTACATAGCAGCAGAATGTTACCCATGGATGTCAAGGAATTAACTGCTGGAGACATGATGGGTGGTGGTACTCAACATCATGATGAGGTTTTGAAGGATCAATGGCGAATGCACACACTCTTCTCTGTGGAATGCCTTCCTTACTTCGATTGGCAGACGGTTGGTTTGATGCATAGCTTCAGAAAGAGTGGGCAACCTGGGCCAATCACCAGGTTGTTGAGCTGCACTGAAGATGTCCTCTCTTCTTACAAAGGGATGGATTTGGCTCCTACACATCTCGTCCCCTCCATGAGCCATCACCCTGTCACTGGGGACTGGTAGGTACACAAACACCTTCCTCTCACAAACCCTAGAGCTCTGGCTTCAAACAGTAAACAGCTTGTTGCATTAGAAGAATTGGCAGCTGGAGCAGAGTTCAAAACCCTAGAGCCATGGTTTCAAACAGCCTTGCATTGTAGCTGCAGAAGAAGAATTGGCAAGCTGGTGCAGAGTTCAAAGCCCTAGAGCTAGGGCTTCAGACGGCTTGTGTTGTAGCGTCCAAAGAGTTGTCAGCTGCAGGAGAGCTTGCAAATTCAGGGAGGGAATTGTGTTGTTGTGATGCTCTGGTTTTGTTGTACAACAGTTGTGCTTTATTGCACTTGGGGAAATGTTTGGAATTTGCATCAATGCACATCCCATTTCTCACATACTGTGCACTTTGATGGATGGCTGGTGCCTCAGGTATCCAGCGATCAACAAACCTGCAGGCGTTGTCCACTGGCTTAATTACAGTGAAGAAGCAAAGCGTGTTGATTGGGTAGTTATCTTAGATGCAGATCAAATTTTGAGGTACCCTTTGACGCCCTGGGAGGTTGGAGCAGAAAGGGGCAAGCCGGTAGCTGCACGATATGGGTGCGTGTCCTTTCTTCCATTTAATCAAGATCATGGTTTCCTGCATGTTGAAACCATCGTGATCATGTTTTCTAAGTGCACTCATGGTTGTGTTGTTGCCTTCAAAACATTGTTGTTGAGATTTATGTGTAATCTCATAGTTATATAAGTAATTGAGCAAGATGTGGTTTCTTATGTGGGGTATACTGGCAGATACCTCATTGGTTGTGACAATGAGCTGGCAAGTCTGCACACCAAGCACCCAGAATATTGTGACAAAGTAGGCGGTTTTATTGTAATGCATATTGATGACTTGCGAGTATTTGCACCCCTCTGGCTCTCAAAGACAGAGGAAGTTCGTGCAGATAGGGAGCACTGGAGCACCAATATAACAGGGGATGTGTATGGGCAAGGCTGGATCAGTGAGATGTATGGATATTCCTTTGGTGCTGCAGAGGTGGGTCATGGCACATATATATACAAACATGTTTGCATACTGTGAACCAATTTGCTATAGCTGGTGGTGGTACTGCTCCAGTGTAGTTTCATCTTCTCATATCCTTTGGGAGCAATAGTAACAACAATGAGAATCAATACTTACCACCCACCTTCTGTCACAAGTGCTGGCACTGACTCCTGCCAATTTTCTTTGGGCAGGTAGGACTCCGACACAAGATTGATGACAACTTGATGATTTATCCAGGGTACATTCCAAGACGTGGGGTGGAGCCCCATGTGCTGCACTATGGGCTCCCTTTCACTGTTGGTTCCTGGAAGTTTGATAAGATGGAACATCGCATGGACCCAATTGTATATGAGTGCAACCGTCTGTTCACACCACCCCCATCTCCTACCCAGGTAACACCGTGCAGCAGCTGTCTGATGATTGGCACAGAATGCTGAGTGAAATAGATGTGTAGTCATTGTCCTTTTGTTTGCCACTTTTCATCACTCTGATGGTGGTGCTCTGGGACAGGCAGAGGAAATGGAGTCTGACACAGACAAACGAAGGGGACTCCTTTTAAGTATAGAGTGTGTGAACACACTGAATGAGGGTCTCATGCTCCACCATGAAGGACACGGTTGCCCAAAGCCGCTAATGTCTGATTATCTTGTGTATCTATCTTCAAGTGCACGACAAAAGCCCAAGAAACCGTTACCAAAGCCGCGGGGTATTACACCATTACATTATTACACACCCCCTGGATGGTACCCCAAGATTCACACTTTATTTTCAACGGAGTGCACTTCATACTTTGATTGGCAAACTCTGGGGATGATCCACAGCTTTAAATCAAGTGGTCAGCCAGGATTCATCACTCGCCTGTTGAGCTGTACACCAGAGGGTCTGAAGACCTACAAGGGTATGGACCTTGCGCCCCTTACGCATGTGGTGCCATCAATGAACATTCACCCTCTCACTGGGGACTGGTAGGTCCTTGAGTTTCTACCTTTTCCTCAAAACTACATTTGGTTCTTTCTCCAACATGCATGCAAGTAGTCCGCCATGAAATGGGCAGTTGAATCAGTCATTCTTTGTGTTATCTTGTGGGAAGGGTTCCTTAAGTCTTCCACATAATGCCTTCTCAAATCTCCAGGAAGGTGATGTTCTTGCAGGTATCCAGCCATCAACAAGCCTGCGGCAGTGCTACATTGGCTGAACCATGTGCAAACAGATGCAGAGTATTTGGTCATTCTAGATGCAGATATGATAATGCGACGACCTATCACGCCCTGGGAGTTTGGTGCAGAGCGTGGGCGCCCAGTTGCAGCACCTTATAAGTAAGATAGCTTTGTTCTTGTTGAATCAGGAAATAATTGACATTGTCCTGCATTGTGTAATACAAAAGATCACCTCTCCATGAGATTCCTCACTTGGGTGTGGGGATGATGAGGGATCTGCAGCTATTTGATAGGCTGTGACAACATACTTGCCCAGCTCCACACGCAGCACCCCGAGGCATGTGACAAAGTAGGTGGGGTTATAATTATCCATATTGATGACCTTCGTGCACTTGCACCCCTTTGGCTCTTTAAGACAGAGGAGGTTCGAGCTGACACAGAACACTGGGAAACCAAAATCACAGGCGATACATATGGCAAGGGTTGGATTAGTGAGATGTATGGCTATTCTTTTGGTGCTGCTGAGGTGAGCAAAGTTCCTCATCTGAAGTAGTCCTTGTGAGAAGTACTGCTGAAATTGTCACTCATCTGTCTACTGATTTGCATTGGTGCAATTACAAAAGCTCTCAGTTCATGGAATAATGTGTTCATTTGAAATATTGCAGATTGAGTTGAGACACAATATTCGAGGAGACATCATGCTGTATCCAGGGTACATTCCAAATGTGGAGCCCTGTGTGCTACACTATGGATTGAAATTTGAAATTGGAGATTGGCATTTCAGCAAGGCTGAATGGCGGGATACTGATATGACTAATATTTGTTGGAAGTTTTTCCCAAAGCCCCCACAGCTTTCATCTCTCGGAACAGAGCTAACAGATGGGGAGCGATGGAAACATAACATCAGCATTGAATGTGTTGACACCCTCAATGAGGCCCTTCGCCTGCACCATTTGAAGAGGGGTTGCCAGGAACTGGACTCCAGGTTAGAAACAAACATTGAAGCAGTCAAGGATAACATGTTTGGTAGGGAGACGGTATCAACCTTGCCTATAGCTGATGATGACTTTGGTAAAAGGCAAAGTTACCAGCCACCCATTACCCACAGAGAACATCATGTGTTGGAGTCAATTGACAACAACTCACATAAGATCATTCAGAAGTCACGAACAGTCATGCTGAAGTCTATACCAGCAATAATCAGTCCACAGTATTGGATGGTGGCTGCATGGACCATTTTAGTGTTCTTCTTCTTGCTTGCGATGTATTCTTTATACTCTAAACGAGAAAGAACAGTACCGAAACAGCGACATTCCAGGGCAAAGCATGTGAGAGTTCACATGAGAAGTGACACAAATGGGCGTGACACCAATGGGCAGTACTCTGGTATTCAATTTTCCGATTCAGGGAAGTAGGGTGGTTGTTCAACCACTATAGAATGACAACAATCCTTCGAGAAAGTTGTTTTTTAGTTTTATTTGTTGCAGCTTGTTCTAATGTGGGGGGATCAGGGAAGGAGATCACCTAAGCCAAGCATGAGAAGAGTAGTGCTAGTGCAAGGTGAGATTTAGTGGTGATTAAAAAAAACACACTGTGCTTTGATGCTATGATACTGGAGCCTATTCTATCATGGATCTTTTAGTCATTGAATTGGCAAAATCCAGCCTGATGCAACATTTGAGAATACCTCTGTAGAGTGGCTGATGTTAGTTCCAGGTTCTCATGAGTACATTTTGGTGGCCATGGTAATTGTACAGTCCGGACTTGTACTGACATTTCTCAGATTTGGCAATGAACAATCTATGCACGAGTGTTTTTTTATTATACCTTGCATTTGGAGTCAGGCTGCAATAATTTTTCTCCAATGCCTAAAACACTCGTCAGATGATATCTCAGTCTTGTCTCAGCTGGTAGAAGTGACATTAGTGTCTCTTGCACTCCCAATCTTGCCTCTATAACCTGCCTTTTTATTATTGATAAAAGAAATTGAAGTTTTGTGGATAAATCTAGTAGAGGGAATATTGTCAATAGTGGCTTTCATTTATTATCAATATTCTGGCTTGTGCACTTGAGCACATATAGTATGTACTTTTATGAAGCATATGTTCTTTTGAACTATAAATTCCAATTTCCCTATAAAATTGATGTAAAATTTGTATTCAATTTTCAATGGAAAAAATTACTCAATTCAGTGACTCCTGCACCACAAGTCTGAAAATTAAGAAACCACCAGAAGGCACACTTACTCATCGAGGGCTTTTCAATGGTACCAAAATCACATTCCCAGTTTCTTTAAAAATTAAAAAATTGATTTTGATTGAATTTTCAGTGATAAATATACTCAAAATTTAATGATGCTTGCAATGCAAGTTTAAAGTTTAAACCAGTGTTGGGCGAGTATGAGAAAATGATTAAAAATTAAGTAGGGTTTCAAGTTGAATCTCTAATGGTATATCTCAGAGTCGTACCCAGCTTGAATCTTGTTCACTGGGTCTCTCTCAATTGATTGAGAACTGGTCACTTGAAACTTTGTCCTTTAAAAAAATTTAAAAAAAAAAAAAAAAAACCTCATCAGGATATTAAAAAATAGTAGGGTCAAACTTTAAAAATTTGTTAATATTTTATTTTATTACATTCAACTATCATTTTAATAAAATTTTATTAAATCTCAGTTTGAAATGCTGAAACCCAGCATTCAATGCACAAAGTTCGAGAATAATTATAATAGTTGTACAAGTAGGAGCAATGAAAATATACGTAGCAGTGGTGGAGGCGCTTAAGTAAAAGTAAGAAAAAAAAAAAGCAAAAAAAAAAAGCTTCTTTCACCCCTTATCCCATCTTTCAATGGTATTTAACAAAGCAAGGAAATTTTATTAAATCTCAATATGAAATGTTGAAACTCAGCATTTAATGCACAAGGTCCAAGATTAATATAATAGTTGTACAATTAGGAGCAGTGAAAATATATGCAGCAGTAGTGGAGGCGCTCAAGAAATAAAGATCGGATAAAACTCAGTTTATCATAAAATTGGAAATAAAGATCGGATGAAACTCAGTTTACCACAAAATTGATGATTTTTTGAGTTGCACTCCCATAATGGTCATTTTTGAAAACCTTTTAATGCTCATTTTTGAAAACTACCTTCAAATATTGGCAGGTATAAAATGTGTGAGACCCATCATTTTGAAACCTGAGTGAAAATATTTTTCTCAAAATTTAAAAACCCTGCTTGGGTCTCTTGAGAATTAATTTAAAAATGAATTAAAGAATTGGGATATCTTTTGTAAAGACTTCTAGAAACCCAGACCCAGAGGGTCTTAAAAAAACTTGAAAACCGCCCAACATTGATTTAAATATTAAAAAAATCACCTCAATGCACACTCATCAAGTCTTTCCAATAGTGCTAAGAACACAACCAGGGGTGCTGTAAGTTGGAAGATCTCAATGTGACAAAACAAACAAATGAAGCAATTGAAACAAACAACCTACCTTCCTTAATACTACAATGCATGTTTTAGCAAAATCAATACATTCAAATAGTGCAAGTTCATAATGAAGAAAATAGGGCATGTGACTGGAGCTTATAAATCCTCAAAAACTTTGAAAATGTAAAACTATCTTGCCATGGCATTAAAGATTGGATTGAGGGTCCATGGATTATTTGGAAGGTGGAGATTGGAGAGTGTATGAAGGTTTAGTGATTTTTTGGGTCAATATTTGGTTAAGCAAAACTTCGAGTGTTATAATGAAACAAAGCTATTAGGTGGATTTGCTTGATTCCAAATCTTCTGGTAAAGAAAGGGGTGAGCAAAAGAGTACTACTGTAGATTCTTGGGGGATCTCAAAAAACAGACAGTGAAACCTGGTTTAAATTGAAGGTTCACACTCCATTGATCAGCTCAACTACCATTGCACGATTGACGAATAATAATGTCACTGGAGCCTGATTGTTACAGAAGCAAAGATCCAGTCACATCAGCCTTTTCTTTTACCTTGTTTAGGTGATGAAAACATGCTGCCATCTTGCAAGATTCCCATGTCCAATCGTTTGCAACTTTCCCCTAGCTGCTGAAGACAACACATGCCATGATTAAAAAAACACAGAACAATCAACAAACAAATGGACATGAAACCACAAGAAACCTGATGGACAGAAACCACAAGAAGGTACACCAGGGCAAAAGAGAGAACTTTGCAGCTTGTCATGTACATTCTACAATGCACAGTTTCTTTATTAGCAGAGCCAAGCTGCCAACAGGTTGTCATCAGCTCCTACCAGCTCATGGTGCAATCGATAAAACAAAATGTACCTTTGTGAGAAACTAGGAATCAGGAACTACAGAGAATGCCAGATGCAATTTCTGGCCTCTCTCAAACCATCTAAAATGCATGCTGTCAAGACTAAACGAAAGACACGCTCCACCAGGCTATACTACTTTGAGGATCAATAGGCCAGCAGCTGTGACATTATGACATGGTGGATGCTACCATCCTGAATGTACACAACATGAGTAAAAAAAAGGCCAGCCTTGCTACAAGAAGGAAATGAATGCATTGTTCTACAAGAGTCAAATGACATGACAGTGTGAATCACTTACTGCTAAGTGGTATAGCTTATATGTCTGACATGTCACTCCTGCCAGGAGCAGTTCCAACCATGTTTAAGCTACACCCAACCATTGTAGCATTCTACACCTTTCTTGGGGAAGTTTTCGAAGTGCTGTTGACATTTCTGTCAGTTCACTGCTGGACACTGTCTCAAGATGTAGAATCTCAGCAAGCCAGCTCCACAGGAGCTAGAGAGATGGTCTATGTATTCTCAGCCTCTATTGGTTGGTCATCTGCAATATCTTTCATCTCAGGAGCTTCTTCTGTTGATATATCATCAGCACCATGAGGTTGCTCTCTCATCTTTGAACCCATCCCACTTGCAGGTATTTCCACAACCCTTGCATACTTCTGTTCTTCCAAGTTAAATAACCTTTGAAGCTCATCAGCTTCCTGCTCAGCTGCCTCTACTTCTATCTCCAGGTTCTCAGCTTCCTGGAGATCATCAAGATCAATGGCTGCATCTGTTAACCAAGCACAGGAAGGCACTTTCATTAGGCTTCCCTCTAAATATCACCTCCAATTTGCTTGGGCAGTGGTTGTGGCTACAATAAATACACACAAACTGACTGGCAGTAGAAATTCTACCTCTCTCATGCCTCACAGCTGTGGCAAGCAAACGCAACCTTTCACACCGTGCCACAGCTCCCTCCTTCTCCTTTACAGCAACTAGCTCATCCATCTCAGCAAGGGCATCCACCTGAAAAAACAAGTGCCATTCAGTTCACAACCTCAGTTAAAGAAAAAATGAAATTCTATTTGAAGTCACATTGCAAAACCAATTTTGAGCAGTCCCATGGGCAGTAAGGTGGCCCTGTGCTCAAAGCCAGTCAAATATACACAGCCTCCTCTTTGACCACAAACAATGTTGACAGTGTTGTGTTTTGAATGCTATTCATTTCAAGCACTGAAACTTTCCCATTTGCACCTGAAATAAAATAGAGAATATTTTTTTGTGTATGATACCTTTGCCACTCCCTCCTCTTCCAATGCATGAATCCTTGAGCTGATCTGTGCTATATTGCCAGTGAGATCTTCTTTCTCTGCCATAAGAGCTTTGGCTTCTGCAGCCAGGCGGCCAGCTTCTTTAAAGTTTCGGGCTGATGCAGCAAGCTTCTTCTCAGCCTCCAGCTCTGGGCCACGCTTTTCTACAAACAGGATGCGCTGTTTGGCAGCAGCCATCTCTTGCTGTAACTTCACCTTAACACCTACAACCTCCTGTCACCATAATCACAAATACTCTCAGAGACAATTTGAACCAAATCCCATTGATTCTACGACTTCTTTTGTTTCAGTTCTGGAAATGTGGGCACAGAACTATGTTGATATGACAGTTCTGATGGTGATCATAAAGTTGCCCACCAGGTTTTACAATTTCAATACCGCACGACGCAGAGTGTCTGTCTTCAGATTCAAGACCCTCTCTGAACTGCAAGAAGAGTCATAACTTGTTAGATGGTTCAGCAAACAGTGTATGCTCAGAAGAAATAAACCTGAAGTGAGGCACGAGCAACTAGAGCTTCTTGCCGAAGAGCATGCACTTCTTCAGTTGCCTGCTTCTCCTTGGCAGCCAGGTGCATCATTTTCTCCCTAGACTGAGATATCAATGCTGCTGCACCCTTTTTCGTCTCCATAGCTTCATGCATTGCTAGTCCATCAGCCATTGCTATTTTTGCAAGTCTTTCAAGATTCAACCTTTCAGCCTCCATGTCAGAAAGAACTGCTTTTAACCCATCTCTCTGTTCTGTGAGAGAACTTGATTTTGTATCAAGTTCCATAAGTGCCATTCTTAGCCCTTCTACTTTTGTGTTTGTTGCCACATGCTGCTGTTCTGTAGCAGCCTCAAGCATACTGATCTCTTTGTCCACTTCACTGATATGTTCATCAGCCTCAGAGATCTCTAATTCCTTAGCCCTAACTTTTGCAAGCAGCTCTTGAAGCTCCAGATCAAGCAACTCTCGTTTCTTCATCAGCAACAACTTCTGTTCTGCTTTGGTTTTAGTGGACTCTGCAACAGCATTGTTGAGATCTCTCAGTGCTTCATCTGCCAGTTGAAGTTCTGAACTCACTTTCAGTCTTTCCAGTTGAACTGTCTTTTCTTCTGCATCCAATTCATTGAACCCCTGCCTAGCTGTTCCTTGTGCTTCCAGTTTCACACGCTCCATAGCTTCCTCTGCTTCCTGTCAATATGTAGATATACAGCAGTTGAGAAATCAAGCAAACTAAAGTGTAAACAAAAAGGTTTCAACTAGAAAACCCCCAAAAACTGCATGGAAAATGTGAGAAATCTGTAGGTGGCACCTTTGTAAGTGCCTGCAAGAGCTGAGCCCCTTGTTCTTCAATTTCAATTTCCAAGTCCAAAACCTCCTGCATTTCTGCAGCAATTTGATCGCACTCAACTTCAGCCACTGTAAACACTCTAACAGCTTCTTCCTGCGTCTTTTCGCTCTCCAGAATCTTCCCACTCAAGTCATCTGCCTTCTCAAAATCTTCTGTTTCACAAGCCACCTCTAGTTGTGCTTCCAAATCTTTATGTCTGAAACAGCCAACAGGGTTCCATACAACAGTAAGTCATCACATCCTACTGTCATCATATGATACACCATACCATTTTACAACTCTCACCAAATCTTGTAGCACCTCTTTTTCAACTGCTACACATAAGTGTCAGTAGAAGCACTTAAACAAATTGGGCAGAGCAGCTCCAAGTAAATTCATCAGTTGCGTAGAATTCTGGAACAATCCTGCTCATAAAATAGGAAGCAGCCAAAACCTTGATCATGAAAAGTACCTGGCAGATTCACTTGCAACTATCTCTGCAGCCTGCCTCCTTTTCTGAGCAGCATCTTTTCTCTTTGCAGAAACTAACAATCCTCTCTCTTTCAGGGACTTCAGCTTTGTTGCAATTGCTTGCTTAATCAGATTGAACTTCATCTCAATTGTGAGTTCATTCTGTCCTGCTGCAGTCCCTCCTTGTTGATGGGGCGTCTCTATAATGCTCTCTATGGGTGCTGTCTCATTTCCATCCTTCAAACTGTGTGTGGGAAACTCTCCCCCGGTCAAATTAACTTCCACTCCAGATTCTGTTTCGGTTGTGTCTTCAGGCCTACATTCAGCCTTACTTGTAGTCTGATCTGATGTTCCAAAAGAATGATCTGGTATGACAGTCACCTCTAAGGGTAAGATGGGCAACTGCTCTTTGTCACTTGCCATCCTGTACAACTCTCGAGGGGTTGTGTCATTTTGCACTACTTCAGAGCTCTCATCTATAGCCAGCTTAATTCCGTTACTAACTGTAAGAACAGCATTTTGGTCCAGGTCCTCTTCAGTGATTGACTCTCCTTTGATCTCCAAGAAGCTGCTACCCAAATTACTAGTTTCCCTATCCACAGAGTCACGTAACTCTCTCTTTTGAACAGACACTTTGCCAGTGGAGGGTTTTTCCCTATCTACTTCCTGGCTTAGCAAGGACCCTAGCGTCTCAGTTTCCTCACTCACCATCCCATGAAGCCCTCCTGTGACAATACTGTGGGAGGGCATGAGGAAATCATCTGTGGCAAATTTCAAAGCTGTTGATCCTCCAACATTGTCTCCCCCAGTCACTTTGACCTGTCCTACTTCTTCATTGCCATCACCTTCCCTATCATAGCCAATTCTTCTACCACCACGCTTCTTCCGCCTCATCAATGGCTTTGATCCTGTGAAACATCCCCAAACACACAAAGCTTCTAGCTCATGCTGCTAAACTCCTTGATGTGTTATCTCTCACTGGATGCTATGCTAATGTGCAACATCATGAACCAACCAACACAAGATCTTCAGATGATCAACTCTGTACCATGGACATCATGGACATGCCAAGTTGGTGTGCAGGGGCAAGAGGAGGTAGCTAGGGAGATGCAATCAGCAAAATTAGGGGTAAACAGAGAGTGCATTTGCTTAAGTTAGATGCTACGAAATCATGATCTACAGCAGGAAGGAGCAATAGACGTTCTAAAGATCACATTGGCTGTGCATTACTCTAACCTAGAACATCTCAAGTTCAGAGAACCATGCATCCAAATCAAATGGAATGCGCTAGAATAGTCGAAAGACCTGCAAGTGTAGCAGCACCAACTGGAATCCCCGCCGGCAGAGACCTCGAGGAAGGAGGAACGTCATTGTAAGCTGCCATTATACTCTGAACACTCGACACGTCCCGATCGCCCGTCCCACTCTCCTCTGAGCCCATGGAACTCATACGCTCCAGCTTCACTTCATCCGTTCGATCTTCCACGAAAGAAGTGACAATCGCGGAAGGAGGAAGGGGAAGAGGAGGAGGAGGAGTAGGAGGAGGAGAAGGTGAAGGAGATGCGATGACCTCCATAACCTCCGCCGATTGCGACGCCGTTACATCGCTGGTAGTGGACGCCAAACTAAGACCACTGAACAAGCTCTCATCTAAAGGTTCACCCGGAGGCTGGAAAACAAATCCATGGATCGAAGACGACGGCGTCAAACGCGGCTGCTGCTGCTGTGACGGAGATAATAAAACCGGAGCAACACTGGCTAGATCACCTTGAGGGAGGACAGATTCTTCAAGAGAAGACGAAAGAGTTGGATCCTTAGAAAGAGGAGGAGAAGCAGCAGCAGCAGCAGAAGCAGCAGAAGAAGTAGATAATACGGAAACGGAGAAGGCAGGCGCCACGAAATCCATGCCCGCGAAGAGCGACTCCATATCATCGCTGCTGTTCCTCTCGTCCTCCTCCATCGCAGCTGCTGCAACCGCAGTGCAAACTAAAGAACCGAGAGACAGGGTTGGGAGCAGCGGAGCTTGAAGGAGTTGTTAGTTGTTTGTCACATGTAAAAGTAAAAAACCAAAACCTTCAGTGAAAGTAAAACTGAAGTAAAACAAGCAGTTCTGGTGTTCGGTCCTCTAAATGACATCCAAAAGGATGATAAAAGTTCAATATACTCAATTGGAAACACATTTTTGGATGATAAAAGTTCAACATACTCAATTGGAAACACATTTTTGGATGATAAAAGTTCAACATACTCAATTGGAAACACATTTTTGGATGATAAAAGTTC
>Ga0116227_10002271_pt1 | contig 43737 bp, 38 predicted proteins | sample S1TSphgellanicum_FD_89693 | JGI IMG/M metagenome (GOLD analysis project Ga0116227, IMG submission 89693) | Host-associated microbial communities from peat moss isolated from Minnesota, USA - S1T2_Fb - Sphagnum magellanicum MG | ecosystem: Host-associated > Plants > Peat moss > Unclassified... | reverse complement strand
TCTTTTTCTGTTTTTTTTCCCCTTTTTTTTTTTTTTTTTTTGTTGTGGGTTTTTTTGTGGGGGGTTTCCTGTTTTTTTTTTTTTTTTTTTTTTTTTTTTTTTTTGGTGGTAAATTGAGTTTCATCCCCTCTTTCTTTCCTTCACTTGGTGGAGGGGTTTTTTGGTGGTGGGAGTTTCATCTGTGACACACACCCACTTTTCAGACTTTTTTAATATTCAATTTTAGCATTTGATTTTTATTTTTTAGATGTGTTCAATTGATTTCTCTGTTTGATGATTTCCCCCCCTCTTGACTTTCATCTGAAATTGGATGATAGGGAAGACTGAATTATCTATTATATTTGAATTCCAATAGGGTATTCCAGGGGGGAAAGAAAAAGAAAAAGAAAAACTCTTCATCCAAATCTGTGCTTTTTTTTTCAACAATTGTTATAGTTGTTTTGAGAAAATTTTGAGAAAATTTTGGATTTTATTTTTTGGCTATTGTAAATTCAACTAATTCTGCTATTTTTGGGGTGAAATTTTGCCAAATTTTTGGATATCATAAAATTGTGAAGGAACCAACCAAAAAAAAAAAACAAAGAGAGCAAAATTCATAGATGTATACACTTTTGGTTTGTGTATGTGGATGATATATATCTTTCCATCCATGTTGTTGGAGGGTCACATCCATGAGGTGTCACTACGTCAGAAACTTCTAGTACATAGTAGGCTGATGAGTACATGAGAATACCACTTGCGTCTAATGAACAAGAGACACATCAGCCCAACGGTCCCTAAACCCTAAATATGATGCTTTCCTTGATTTCCAAGTAGCCCTACAAGCTCCAGTGACTTGACTCTAAAATGTACTCTGGACCGCGCCCAGTTCCGCACCCATTTATTCACATCACTAGAGTGTTCCCCACAAGTGATTCACATTACAATTGAAACTGGCAAAACCAGTGATTTTTTGTTTTCAACCAACTTCAACACCAGAATATGTGATCTCGGAGAAGCCATATGCAAAAAAAAACATCAGATGATGTGAGCTCCAGAAGCTCACGATTCAAACAACATTCTAAAGATGCCGTTGGGAGTCCTAAAGCATGATGATGCCACTATCGATTGGTACACGGTGCATAACAGAGAGTGGTGAAAATGCAAACCCTATTTCTGATGATCAAGTAGCCTCCTTCCAACTCTTCCAAAACGTTGTACAGTCTGCTCACAGTCTGCTCAGAGAGCGGTGAAAAAGTAAACCCTATTTTTGATGATCATGTAGCCTCCTTCAACTCTTCCAAAACATTGCACAGTTTGCTCACCTGGAAAGCCAACCCCAGAAACAAATTACTAGTTCATGCACTGGATCAAACGAGGTCTAAAAAAACACACGTGCATGCATGCACATGTGCAAAAACACACATGTGCATATGCACACACGCTTGCACCTATTATGGTATCCTTACCTATGACTCACAAGAGTCAAAAAATTGCAATGATGAAAAGAGTAATAAGAAGTAGCCCAAATAATTCATGACTCGTCACTAAATAGAATGAAGAAAATTCATTGATATATGTTCAATCCAGAATCCAAAAATATAAACAATTTGGCAGGAAATGCTTTTCAGAGATGTGCTCTTTTGGATTTGGGTTCTTGGTTGATGGAAGTAAATATACTGGGCTATCTAGAGCAAGAGGCAAATATATAGCATGCAAAACCAAGATGCAGCAAGAAAGACAATTTAGTTCAGTGACAGGTTGATGTGTTCAACCATGTGTTTATCAACCTGATTGTAGTTAGTAGTTCAGTAGGAATCAATTTTTTAAGAAGCTTGAGAGAGTGGGGGCATCTTAAGGGTGGAAGCTGGTAACGTCCTGACCTGCGCAGAAGAAATGGCCTTTTTTTTCTCTAGGATTGAGATTCGGGAGTGCATCTCTGCTTCTATTTCTAGCACTTTTTGGCTAGCTTCTGCCACGGCTTTATCTTTTTCTAGTAGGGCTGCTGTTGCACTCTTTTCATGAGCCTGTGTCCATCCAACAAACCCCCAAAATTAAGAAGAAAGATTAGGAATCAAAAAATCATTGGTCCAAACAACAATACCTAATTTAGATCCAACAAAAGTGCATACTGCTTTTACATATATTGTGGATCCATTATGTTCATGTTGTAGATATGGAGAATTGTGCAATCAAACCCATATAACACAAACAAACCCACCCATTTCCATCTTTGGTTGATATCATCTATAACAAGTAGAGATTTCATTATCAATTACTGAGTCCCAAAACACACACACACACACACACACACACACAGAGATGTTGTCATCATGAAAGCTCCCTAAAAAATTACTTCATTTGCAATCGTGATGGGCATTAACTAGATGACATGGATTTCCACAATGTGAAAAGCTGAAAAACTATTAAATAATATTCATCAATTTATTGTACCTGAAATTTTAGTAAGAAACATTTCCGCATTGTCTCCACAACTTGAACCCAATAGATCATCAAAGAAACAGAAGCTAGAGATGTAGGTATTTGTGCCCAGAAATCTACCTCCATAGCTTTTCTTGTCTCAATTTGGCATTGTATTGCAGCAGCTGCTTTTGCTTCTGCTTCCTCCATTTTCTACTCCGCACAACATTTGGCTCCGCATTTTTTAGTTCAAGTGGATAGATACATGACAGAGCAAATACAAAAGATCATATATGACACTTGGGTCTGAACACAATGTGTTCTCAAGTTCCTGAAATTGTTTTGAAGAACTGTGAAGTGAAAAAATATTGAAGTTACTACCTTTTGGGTCAATTTAAGTTCCTCAAGGGCTTGATCTCGTTGGATGATGACACCTTTTTCCCGGCTCTCGTAAAGAGATTTTACACTTCGAATCTCATTCTCCACATACCTAGTAGCCCAACTCAAATATTGTCAGTTGAGAATTCATAAAACTCAGAAGACGAATGACATACAATTATATCTGCCAATTGCAAGCACTTAGTCTACCATCTATCTCTTAACATCTCATCGTGGCTAGAGCAGAGACTTTCCAAAATTGGTTTCTCTATTTACCACATATTTTAACACCCAAAATTTGATTTGTTATGCACTTCAGAAAAAGGAAGCTCAGATTCTTTCTCACTCTTTTTGTCTGCCCAGGCCCAAAGAAATTACATGCAACATCATTGTGTACTGGATCATCAAAACTCAGAACAATACTATTTGGGATGTTGCTTCATACATTAGAGACAGACATCATTTTAGTACACTTCTGTACAGTGCTTTGAGCTCTCAAGAGAGACAGGGCCACCTCAAAGCCCTACAAAATTTTCTTTCAAGATCCAAATTGGCATGTACCTCAGCATGGTATCCATGTCATTCACTTTTTGTTGAAGCATTTTGCATGTGTTTTCTGCTGCATTCTTTGCTGTCTTTGCAATTTTTAAATCCATTTCCATTTCAGCAATAGTGCCTTCTTGTGCCATCACCTCTGCTTGCAACACTTGTCTCTAAAGAAAATGAAACAGGATCCAAATTAGCACTGCTTGTTTCTGCACATAAGACTCACAATCACTGCGTTAAAGAGCCTACTTCTCCAAGCCACTTAATGTTTAGAACTCAAATTCCTTCTAGCAACTGGTAGATCTTGATCAATTTCTCCATTGTATGACTCAAGCTAGAATGCACTAACTTAGTATTATAGGCATCAAAGTTTGAAATAAAAGTTCTTTTGAGTTTGAAGTTTTGGGTGAGGGTGGAAAGAGGAATATGAATAACAAAGAATCTGGGTCTGAGAAAATATTCATATATACCTGTTCAACCTCATCCTGTAAACGGTTCATCCAATTAGCATCACGTGCTTTGATTGAAGATGCTGAACCCCGTGCGGCATCCTTGGCTTCAACAAGCTCTTTCTTCAAACCAGCAATTGTATCATTTTGACTATCCAACATCTTTGTTTTCACCTGCCCACCAGTAATTTTTTATTTTTTCTAACTCATGAGGTAGGTGGATTAGCAACCATCCAAAAGAGGGCTTAGCCAAAGTTGGCTACAGACCCAGAAAATAATTCACTGGTGCCCATATTTGAGGGATGATTCCACTCCTAAGATATTGCAGATCCATATATAAACTTCTAATTGAAAGCTGGAAAAAACCAGAAAAAGATTTGACATGGCATAGTTCTTCATATTTTGCTAAAGAAAGAATTGAAAATGCTTCTTGGACCATCATCAGACATGCTATGTAATCAGACCAACATATAAGAAAACATGCTGATCTTATCCACACTGGAAGAGGGAAGACTTACTCGAACAGCATCTTCAGTCTCTTGAAGTTTGTGAGTAGAAACAGCAACCTCTGCAGTAAGTCTCCTGTTCTCTTCTTTTAGAACAGAAAGCTGCAACTGGGTGGCTTGCTCAAACGAGTGTCGCTCTCTTTCTGCCTTTCCAGATGCATTTGCAAGCTCATTCTTAAGACCCACAATCTCCCTTGACATTTCCTCCAATGCAGCAGCTTTCTCTTTTAACCTGACCACTTCTATCCGAAGCTGTGCTGCCTCCTTTACAGATATAAAAATTCTAGTTAGATTCTAATAAATATCCAAACTCTGTTTTCCAGTTAGCTCTTATTCTAATATTCTTCTGCACAAGAATTCAGTTTTCTTGAGGATCTATGAACCCTAAACTAGATCAAACTCTCCCTGAACAGTTTCACTAGATGATTTCACTGAAGTGATTTTATGTCTCAAGAGCTACATTGTTTCCAACTTTTTTATTCCTCTGCACACATACAATTTGCTTCAAAGAAAGAAAATTTAGGTGGCAATTCCTCTGTACCCATTGCTGAGGGGATACTACAGTTTTCCCAGCCAAAGTGCTTGGACACTCACATTTACCAAATGGTCATATATTTTCAGGAGAGACAATAGATGACAAAAGACTGGGTCTGGACCCCCAATCCTGTACCTGTTCACTTGCTGCAGAGTGTTCCAAATCCTGTTGTGCCTTTTGCAGCCGTAATTTCTACACCACCAAAGGAAAGTTTGCACATACTCAGCAAATAATCACACTCTAATATGATCCATGATTTTTTTTCATCTGATCTTTAATACTGTACATTTAGCTCTGTTGTAATGTTGAAACGAGTTGCAATACCTGAGAGCGAACAACCTCTGATAGTTCTGTAACAAGCTCTTCAGCTCCTCTTTCCTGAAATCACTCAAATCAAGAGAAGTTGGTTATGTTGACATATTATGTGAACTGGATAAAAGACCATTACAATGGTGATCATAGAAAACACAAATCACTTGAACTGCAATGCGGTGAACAGGTTCACTAAATTGCAGATTTGTTTGAAAGATGGGGAGAAACCTAGTTTATGACCTTTTCTCGAACTGCCTGTAAGACCTCTCTCATCCCTGTCACTTCCTTTTGTGTGTCTTCCCGCAACTTCCTGATCAGCTGCATATTTCTTGCATTTTCTGCATATTTTCAACAGACTTCTGTAAACAAGAAGCTTTCATGTTGACATCAAACAACACCCATGTACACTTAACTTGCTTGTGGTACAAAGAAGCTCTCAGGAAACATGTGAGTCTTTAGATGTGTATTTTGTCAAAGACCCATCATGTGAGGGATGCAAAGTAAAATTGACATCATAGATAAAGAATCAGTTCGCACCTTGACGGGCTTCACAAAGCTCAAATTGTGCAGAGGAGAGCATAGTTTGCAAATTATATATTACAACTTCAGTAGCCTTCTCCGCTTTGGCTTGACCCCGAGCTTCAGATTCTTGCTCAATTTCCTCCAACTTCCGCTTTTTATCTCTGCACAGCATTTGAGTTTACTTTTCTTGTCAAGAAAAAAAACCCCATTTAGAAAAAATGAGAGCAGAGAACTCTTAAACTGGGAAATTGAAGTCAGAAGCAACTCCTTGATTGGTTTGATGACGCACTCATTATGCTGACTGTTTGCCCAATTATTTACTCCTCTCACTGGAAAACACATAAGAGGATTCTTCCGCTAAACAATAAAGCCAAAGCCTTTAATACAAGTCCATGGTCTTGAGCTCTCTGATCTCTGCAAGTGCTGCTTCTGCATCCCCAACAAGCTTATTATTGTCTTCTCGCAACTTCTTTTCTTTCACCCGCCAAGATTCCTGTTCAAACACACAATATGTTGTTGAAAAACAAATCCATACCCTTGAATCTCATTGACATGGAAACTCTCTAACCAACTGGATTGAAACTACAGCACGTGTACAAACTTCATGATAATTTCCCCAGTAAAATAGTGAGTGGCCAGAAGCCATTTACCCGCTCATTGTCATACATCCTCAGCTTAGCAGATTGTTCCTTCAACACCTTTTTCAATGCTGTTGCAAACTGGCTTGATTTCTCCTTCTCAGCAGTTACAGCTTCTAATGCTTTCTCAGCATCCTACAAACCACATCCAAATCTCATCAAACACACAAGCAAAGTCATTTTTGAGACAGACCCAACATCTCTCCAGCTGCCCATTACTTTTTCAATGCCAAGATCAAGGTCAACCATGAACATTTCGTATTTTTGGGAGTTCCCAGGGCATCCACTCACCAACATTATGTATGAAATGCCAAAAGGTTTGTGTATAAACCATACAATTCCAAGCAGATTTGAATTTCGACTGACCAATTCACAAATGTTGCACAACATATGAAATGGATGCAGAAGGAATTAATTCTTACATTTGAGAATACAATAACCCATTGAAGGTTGTGTGTGATACTAACCAGGCAGGCCATTCGGGCTGTATCATAACACTCTTTTAATGCCACAACTTCACAACTCAGTGCAGAAATTTTGGCCTCTGTTTTGGCCTGCATTGATGCTGCTACCTGACTTTGCTCCATCAGAAACTGCCTCTCCTTATTTGATTCAATGTCCCTTACTTTTTGCAACTCTGCTTCACATTCCTGCCATTTCCAAGGCCCGACCCTTTTCTAGAATTCCCACTTTCTTGTCCTCGATATGAATATGAATCCCTATCAGATTGAAAAACTCAATCAGTTTGATAAATTTTGTATAAATCTATCACCACAACAGCACTTTGAACCTCATAACAATGAACATATCCTTAGTGGTTCAAATCCTGACAATGACATTGACCTGCGTGACTACATAGTCAAATTGGACACTTGTGACTGACATGCCTCTGGTTCAATCCGATTCGTCACATTCAGAAATGGCATATAGGATAAAAGCACAATCATATGAGATGAAACTATAGACCTAACTATACTTTGTGGGTACATGGCATTGATATATACCTGAACTTTTGTTTCAAGGCTCTTGATAGTTACTGCATTTTGTTCAGTCTCACGTTCCCACCTTTCTTTATCATGTGCCAGAGTGTGTTTGATAGCTGCAATCTCATCCTCTAAAAACTTCCGATTCTCAGTCAGTTTAAAAATCTCCATGTCCTTCCTGCTGATCTCTGCTCTGAGTGCAAATTCCTTCTGTTCACTGTCCAAAATTTTGTTTTCCGCAGATTTGGTTGAAATACCACCTTGTTCCCTCTTTGCAGCCATGTTTGCAAACTCCGCTTGTAACCGTCCAACCTTATTTCTCCATGATTAACACCAGAGAAAGTCACCCAATTGGGCTACCTCTTAAATTTTCAACTTTTAAACTTGGTTGGAGACACCATCCACATGCCTATACAGTCTCTATGGCATTGTCACAATTACCTCTTATGTTTAGAGCTAAATGTGAACCTGACACGAAAGCTACACTGTTCCCATTTTCTGCATGCACTTTGTTGAACAGTGTTCATTCAAAAATTAGCAATGAGTGATGATGCTTATAGAATTGACAATACGGGAGCCTGGGAGTAAATTGGCTGCCAACCTCTTGGCACAGGCGTTTTAACAGAGGCTCCTCCATGGATTCTGTTTGCACTGATGAGTGTTTCGCCATCTTTTGCATCTTCCGAATCGCTTGTACCTACTTGAAACACAGATTCCGAAAATTTTTATCCCTCACTACTATTTGCTGACCATACTTCGAGAAGTTAGAATTTTGGGTACATTGACCAGCTACATAATATTCAGTAAATGTGTCAGTCAAGAGAGACTCCACCTTCACCCAAAGCTTCTCAGGGTCAATCGCTCTTTCAAATGCATGTGACTAGCACATAGAAACATCATGAAGTCTAACAAATACTAGTCTACAAAGTTGTTCCTGATGATGTGGTAGAATCTCTACTGAGTCCCAATTACATCAGATAATGGTTGGTTTCAGACTCAGCTCATGGCCCCCACTGGGTCTTCCTAATGACCGCGATCTAATACATAAATAGGCACATCAAAGAGAAACTTTTGGCTTCCAGAAAAGATGATCTTGATAGCTGGATGATGAAGTAACAAAAGGTAATGGTAGAGAAACCATACCGGGCACCACTTTTTCTTTTGGCCAGCAAATTTCGGTATATGGTTAGGTGTCATACTGGATTGTTTTGGAGGAGAGTTTCCCAATGACAGGTCACTAGAATCATCATCTGTATCCCTATGTAATTTGGTAGTCTTTGTGGTACTATCCATTCCCGAGGATCTCTTAGTCCCATCTGCTTTTGTCTTTGAGATTTGATGGACTAGGTCTATAATCTGTGATTCTGACCGCTTTAACCAAACTTCATAATTTTGGGTCTCTTTTTGCAGGGGCTCCTCCATAATGGCTTCTCCTCCTCCACTCTGATGCAATTTCTTTCGTCTATGGAACCCTAATAGTGCATGATCGATATGAGGTGTAGCCAATGCACCATACAGCGCATGAGTCTGTCCGCCCTGAATGTTTGTTGGTACATCACGTGTGACCATTTCATCCACTGGAACAGCCTCAAAAGGATTGTACAATTGAGGTCCGGGAGGAAGTTGTCTCTCACCTTGGTTTCCAGGACTCCATCTCATGTGTGAAACAGCTCCCACATTTGACTCTGGTAGTGGCATCCTCCACTTGTCCTCATTTCGTTGATGATTAACAAGCTCCAAGGAACTTCCACCATAATTGGCTTTCACCACATTGTCATATGGAAGGTGAATCTGGTGAGGGTCACTTGACTGATTTCTTCTCTCAGGTTGAAAGTTGTGCATTGAATTTGCTGCATCATTCGCTTGCATGGCAGCTTGAACTGGATTGTGATAGTGCTGTTGAGCTGCATGTTGAACTTTTGCAGATGGATACTTTGAAGCTTTGGGTGCTGTTGGCAAATGGGAACAAAACCTTGGAAGTTTGGGACAATTTTGTTGAGGAGGATAGCAACGCTGAAGTGCCCAAACAGGCAATGGTGGGACAGAAACAGCCTCCAAATCTATAATTGCATCATCCTTCTTGTCAAGAAGTTTCCCATCTAAGGAGCGGAGGTGTGGAACAGCTGACAAGATTGTGGTTTGATAGGATTTGGCCCAACAAACAGGGTTTGTATGTGACCCATGGGAGAGAGTGAGTTCTCGTAGATGTACACATCCTGCAATGACCCACAACTCACAGAGATATTCCACCGCATTGTCCCGCAGGTCTAATTTCTCCAAGGAGTATCTGCAACACATATCACAACACAACATCCTCATAATCAACAAATTCTAACAAACCCTGTTATATGGCAGCCACAATTATCATGACATAGCTGCTGAACTTTCAAGAGTAAAAAGGGTGTGAAAGAAATATGTAAGGCTGTGGTGGGTTGACTCACTTTGGTCCATGGAGTGTTGACAAGCCACCCAGTAAGGAAATTCTGTTATGAGACAGGACAAGAACTCGAAGTGCCATCAATCCATGTAAACCCGATATTTCTCGAAGCTGATTTGATGCAAGATTGAGAACATGAAGATTTTGTAAATGTGACAGTCCTTCCATCTGTGAGATATTGTTGGATGACAGATTAAGTGTTTTGAGTGTCTGCAACACTTCAAGCCCCTGTATCCGCTCAATTTGGTTGCCATGTAAACTGAGAGATTCAAGGTTGATGAACTTTGAGAGTCCAGTGATCGACAAGATTGACCGAAGACCCACACCATATGCATATATTTCTTTGATCTCATGATCTGCACATCTCTTGCAAAAAGTTATATAATGGAGAGAAGACCACTTAAGGGAATCATAGAGTTCAACAGATAACAGTTGTGGGCACCTTCACCCTTTCAAATGCACTATTATCAAGGAATTCTTTCAAAAGCTGTTTGCTGAACCTACAATTTGCATACAGCTTTCCATATGAAACAATTACAACATCCCACAATTTCTATTGTAAGGTCTGAAGATCATGCATGCATCAAGCTGGAAAAACAACAATGAACCCAAGAAAATCTTTCAAAAGCCTGTAACTTCTTCCCACTATTTGCAACAGATTTGGACAAAAACAACAATGATGACATGCCACAAATTTCACAATATACAAAACAATGAAGATCATGCATTCATGCATCAAGAGCTGGAAACAACAACAATGAACTTGAGCAATTCTTTCAAAAGTTGTTTTCTTCCCACAATTTGTAGCAGCAGATGTGCACAAAACAACATCAATGGCATGCCACAATTTTTACTCAAAACAAACAATCAAGATCATGCATGCATGCATCAAGACTCAAAAGTGGGAAAAACAACAATGTCACTCAAAACAAATCCTTCAAAAGTTGTTTTCTTCCCACAATTTGCAACAGATTTGCACAAAAACAACAATAAAATCCCACATTTTCTACAAGGAACATTGAGGATCGATCATGGATGTATGCATGCATACATCAAGGGCTGGGAAAACAAACAAAAATGTTCAATGAGCATCTTGTTTGTTCAAGCACCTTGTTTGTTTGGATTTTGGGCACGGACGTCAAGAAGGGGACCTCCACACCTCCCTTCTTCTTCTTCCATTTGCTGTACACTTCTTGCCTTTTTCCTGCCCTGAGCAAAATGTTATGAACGTTTAGCACCCAGTTTTTGTTGTTGATGTCGAACACCATTGCCTCCCTCTTTGATTTGTCCCCCTGATGTGTGGGCCAGCTTCACCTCAACAAAGCTTTAATTTTGTGTTTCACAACCAAGAGAACTTCCACAAAGAATTGCAATCATCATCATCATCATCATCATCATCATCCTCATGATTTGGCCTTAGTAATTTCTCAACTAAGAGGAGTGGTTCATGAATGGACCACCTGGAGATATTGCCCTCAGAGTGGTCAAAAAAGCATTTCAGTAACCACTTTCAACTTACTTCACTTGTAAATGTTGTTCTTGAAATGAAACCTATGATGAAGTTTTTAACACAATATTTGTATTTAACAATGCTGGGCACAAACTAACTGAACATGCTACTAGCTGACAAAACACCTTTGTACATATATGATGAACAATACTCGGTTTTAGATATGTTGATTCATATCATTAGACCTTCACATTGTCATGTAGAGGTTGTGCAGTTCTGTCAATAATTTCTTTTTGAAGCAAATTGCAATCTCCTTAGTTAAGAGTCATCCTTCTATCACGATACGTGAATGTTTACAAGATTTTTACACATCCCAAGACTATTTTCAACTTAAAATCTTTAATTATATACTCCCCAAATGACATAGTGTGTCAAAGATAGATGTGATTACACCCCATGAAAGCACAAGTGAGTTGAGAATCGTATGAGCACATGAAACAGAACAATGGCAAAATACCCAAAAAATCCCCATCACAAGACAACCAACAGTTTAGAGATCCAACCCTGGTTTGCAAACAATAATCTTGATGTGCAATATAGTGTTTAAAATTTTGCATTTATAATGTTGTCAAATCTCAGATTCAAGAGTTGGATATCATACTTGTCACTTAGGTACAGCATTTAATAATTCCAAATGAGCTGGGGCCGAAAAAAGAAATTCCAGAAATTCCACACTTTCCGGGCCAAATACTTTGGATTTGAACTCTCAACCTCCCTGAAGAATGACACATCCAAGCAACATCTCATGGACATTAGGGTTTGAGATCAAATAATCCCCAAGGAGGTAGGTTTCTGTAGAAACAATTCAAACAGTCCCAAAGTAAAACTTAAAAATTGAACTCTCAACCTCCTTGAATATCATAGAGAAATATCTAGTTTCATGTGCAAACATGTATACCTATGAGGTTGTCATTGCAGAGAAAAACTCCGCAACAAAAACTTTGAAATGGAAATATGACACAACAATGAGTCCAGTCATAAAAGACCTTCTAAGAGTTGGCTCATAAGATTGTCACCTTCATGTGCAAAACACACGTGCACCTAAACCCTTTCTTGCAAACACATATATCTATGAAGTTGTGGAGAAAAACTCCCACAACAAACACTTTGAAGAGGAAACACAACACAACAATGAATGTGGTCATAAAAAGACCTTACAAGAGTTGCTCACAGAGCATCAGATCATCACCTTCATATCTGAAACACACACATGTACAGAAACCATTTCTTGCAAACACATTTGTCTATGGGGTTGCAGAGAAAACTCCACAACAAACCACCTTGAAGAAGAAACACAACATCAACCATAATTACAGCCAAAAAAGGCTATACAAGAATCGCTCACAAAATGTCAGATCATCACCTTGATATGCTGAACACACATTGTACCGAAACCCATTTCCTTATCAATGAGAAAATATCATCTTGTATGATAAGGTCAGTGAGAGAGCAAGAAAATGTAACAAAGGAGCTGAGAAGGGTAGAAGCTACCAAAGAATATGTAGCACATCAGTACAATGATGTTTTGCACATGCTCATGACATCGATCAGCAGTTGTCTTCACCTTCTGCTCTGCATAAACAACCCAGCCAACAACTCTTTTGATCACTGACACTCATGTAACAGCACCAATCTTTCCTCCAATAGAATGCGTCAGCAAACAATGCTGACCAAAACAACCACAACATAAGTTCTAAATCATGTCTATTGTCCAAGTCTGAATCTATGACTGTGGGTCTGTACAGATATAAAGCGCAACAGAGCAAAAGAACTTTGCCACTCAATAATTCACTAGTGCATGCAAACATACATGACATCAAATTGTACCCTTTCAGCAGCTCATGAATCCAGCCAGTGTGATGGGTAGAGGAGACATGCGTAGACAAAAAACATCTCATGCCTAGACAAACATGTGACATTTGATTCCTTGTTGCAAATGCTGTGTGTGAAACAAACTCCCCATGACAAAAGCAAGCAAAAACAATGGAGCACAATTCAAGAGGAAATCAAATTGTTACCATGACAACAGTCGTTGCACAATCCCCTTCTTGTGACTGGATCCAAGGAGCTGACAACGAATCAAATCAAATCAAATCAAATCCATCCATCACCTACAAAGCAACAACAACTGAGACCAAAGATGGTAGTTTTAGGGTTTAGCGCTCTCGATGCTGCTCTGTGCTTGGAGCAAACATGGTTTTCATTGCAAACCCTGGTTCAGAACCGACCCGGTCATCAGCCGGTCATCATCCAAAGAATCGATCCGGTATCACCCAAGGTGCTACCCGGATTTATGGATGTGCAAAGTTGAGATGCCCCCATTTATGGATGCCAAAGTTGAGATACCCGGTTCATTATGAACCAGGGGTTTTTTTTTTTTTTTTAATTTAAATTATTTGTACCTTGGTAGGTTTATGAATAACCCACGGGTCCAGTTCATAATGGTTTAGGAATAAGGCGTCTAGGGTTAGTTAGGGTTTAAAGTGTTAGGGTGGAAACAAGGTTTAGGATGATGGAGACACCACGTCTCTTGCATGGGAAACGAAATTATATGTGTATTTGTTGTTGCATTGTCCATCATGTTGTACTCTTCCTTTTCAATGAAATAAGAATGGAAAGAACAATTGAAGATGACAAGTTTAAAGAAATTTCAAGTTCTTAATCAAAAATTGATAACACAATGCAATTACTTATGAAAAAATTGTATGAACAAACGTCAAATTAGAAACCCCGTGATAATAAAAAATTCAACTTGGGCATTTTTTTTGTCAAGGACAAATCACCAATTAATGTTAAGATGTCACATCATGTGTTGTATTATGTGTTATAGTAGACCAATAGGTTATGAAATAATGGAACAAAGAACAAAGGTTAAACAAACATTACTACAAAATGTGGGTGTAATTCACTAGTCTCGGTCCACTAGATCAATGAATTCACTACTTTTCCACTATGTCTCATTCACTCTGACCAACGAATTCACTCTTGAAATCACTTAGCATATAGGACACCTTTTGTTGTAGTGAAAGGTCTTGTTTCATATTTCAAAAGTAATGAGATAACTACATGAAAAACATATGTGGATGTAGACCATGGACTAATTGCCAAAAAATTAAAGAAAATGTGAGTAATAACTAGTCTAAAAACTTCATTGGAAAGATTACTTACAAAGGAAAGGCTAATAATGAGTGCAAGTGCAATCTCCAATTTTTTTTGGGGCCATAGATCCAAATACAAAAAGGAGAATGTGTACCATAAAAAATTTGTGGAAAATTTGGGTTTATTAGTTGTCAAAAACCATTTGCCCATTCAATTTGTTGAAAGTATTTGGTTAAAATGTTTGGTAATGCAATTATGGCATTGTGTTGGTTTTCCTTTCAAAAAAACCTTGAAGTTTTACCAAACTTGGTCGAGAAGAAAAAACAAACATGTGTTTTACTAATTTTGGCAAAATGTGTTTTTGTTACTACAAGTTTTGATTTGTGCATGTCCAAAGGGGTGCATGATGTTTTTGCATTGGTTATAAATTTCTTTGAAGAAGATTAGATAATGAAACACATTACAATTGGCTTATTTGAAGCATTTAAAACATTAGGGCCAACATTGGCAAGAAGTTTACAAGACCTTTTTAAGCAATATGGCTTGACCAAAAATATCCTTGCTTATTATGTTAAAGATGAAGGTGCAAATCTAAATACCATGACAATTACTTTGAAGTCAATAATAAGTTAGAAGCTTCGGGTGTGATGGAAAATTTTCAAGGGATTTGTTTAGGACATGCATGTTCTAAAACTTATCAATATGCAACTATTGAAAAAGAAAAGTCTTTAGGGGTTTGAAATATGTTTTTGTTAAATTTGCCTAAGCAAATTTGTAAAAATGTATTACATGGCCTAAAAAGTTAAGGATAGGAAAACATGAATGGATGAAGGCTTGCATTATTATAGGTTTCAAGCCAAGAAAATTGAACATGCCAATCAAAAGAAAGTAAAATGCAAGTTACTTTATTCTGGTTTTCTTTCCCTTTTATTGTTTTGAATCTTTTTACTCCAACATGTTGCCTTTTGATTCAAAATGTGAATTGCATAGGTTTGTAAACAAAGTGGTCATGTTTTAGGAGGCCCTCCAATTCCAAGAAACCATTGCCATCTATTATAATAAGTAGACTAATCTTAAGGTCACCAATTGTATTCCCCCTCCACTCATATGGCATACACCATAGATTATATTAAACATTTTGTTTCTTATTGTCATTTCTTGCATTTTAAATTAATCCAAGGATCATTAATTATTGAATGATGCTTTGAATGCAACCATATTCATGAGCTTGAAACTAAAGGAAGAGATGAACCATCTAATTTTAATGGATGTTTTGATTAACGATGATGACTCAAGCTTGAATATAGAATTAGGAACTTTTGAAAAGAACATTAAGAAGGAAGTCATTGGGGTCATTGATTCTTTCCTTTCCTTTTTGACAAGATATGATAAAATAATAACCCATAATATGCTAGCCTTGAAGTTAGATTTTAAATTCAAAAGTTTGGTATTAATCTATTATTTTATTAATCATGAACAACATGGGGTGGCCAGAGCTAGAAATTATGAAAGGAAACCTTCTTTCCTATGCTCTTGAAATCTTATTAGCATTTACATCCATTATTTGAGGTTGAAAGTTCTTTTTTTTGTAGAATTGATCAAGATATCAACTTAAATTTTTTGAAATGGTGGTTAACACCAATAATGACCATACAATAGAACTTGTTAATTGAGAATTGTTAATATTTTGTAAATATCAGGTGAATGCAAAAGATATGAAATGTCTTTTTAAAATGGTGGAAAAAACATGAAACCATGTTCCCAACTTTTGGCTTTTTAACTAGAAAAATATCAAGGATCATAAATTCTCAAATTGAAATTGAAAAATGTTTGTCCCATGTTGGAATTTTCACCAATTTGAAAAGAATCTGCCATTGGCAATTAAATAATCTTGCTCAAAATTAATCTTTGTGAATAATAATTGACCAAACGATGCAAAAGTGGGTTGTAATGTTCATAGTAATTTGGTAGAATTTATATATTTTGAATTAGATGAATTTAAGCATTTGAACAAAATGAATTGAAAAGAAACCGAATTTATTGTTTTTGATCTTTTATATATTTGAAATGTGATTACATATTTTTGTTTAGATATAAGAGTTTTGTAATGAAACATATTAATTTATTTTTGGCTAATGAAAATTTGAAAAAAATATTTAAAGATCTCAATCTTTAAATCTTAAAATGAAATGCACAATATCAACTAGGTTTTATTGCATATGGTTTGCCACATCTTGTTTTTCTTTCCAAAATTGTTGATCACCATTTTCACCTAGGCTAATGGTAGGGGTAGAACTTTGGGGACATAATATCAACTAATTTACAACTTAGGCTAAATAATAGAGCTACAAATTGGTGATTCTTCTTGCAACGAAGTTTTGCAACTTGGCTCATGTATATGTAGTTGCAATTTTTTTTAAATAATTACCAGATTTTCAAAATAAAATAATGGGAAAATTTCACCCCATTTTGATTGATTTTTTCATAAGGTGTAGTGTGTGGTTAGGAATCAAAATTCTACTAGTCTATTACTATTTCTACTAGTCTACTAATCTACTACTATTTCCCTTTAATGAACTAGTGCATATTTTTCACTTTCTTTGGGGAGGTGCAACATAGTAAACAAGAGTTTGGAATTCAACTTCATCATGAATGTGGTTGGATGGAGATGAAGACTACCAAATCACCACCACAATGTCCATCTATGTTGTCAAGCTGATGTGTGTTATAGCAAGCAAAGGGATCATCGCATCACCTTGTTGCTTTAGAAATCTTAATCCTATTGCCACCAATAGCTTTTCAAGCTCCTTTTTGGAGCCACTTTGTAATCAACTCCAAGATTCCATCCCCAACCCTTGAACTTAATAGTGCAAATCTTTTGCCAAATGTAGTTGAGTAATGCAATTGGGATCACTACAATGCAACTTCAATTAAGTCCTTATTGGCCTTACATTTGTAGGGGGTGGGGATTTATCATATTTTTACAACTCTTGAAAGCTAAAATGGACATTCACAAGTTAAAGCCTTCAAGGATGTTTTAGTTGTTTTTTCTTTATGCCCACATTATATTTACCTTTTGCAATATGGATTTGGGCAAATGAATGAAAATGGTCATTTCAAGTTTAAAGATATGGAAAAAATAGATTGTTTGGCTGGCATGCTAAAGATGATTATAATGAAAATGGTTTTTGCATGACCAAAGGTATATCCTCCTTTAATTCGTCATTAGTTTTCTAGGGTTTTGACTCCCACCATGGTTGTAGGAACTCTCAATTGTACAATGCCTAAACTTTGTTTTTGTCAATTTCGATGTACGAAATACAAAATTATTGAATTTTTTTTCTTCTTGAATCAAATCAAAGTTCATCAATCTTTCTTCACTTTCCCTTGTGGTTCTATTGTCTCTTATGATGTCAAGTTTGTGTTACTTTATTTGTGCTTATCACTGTCTTTTATCGTGTGTTGTGTTATTGACCATGGTGAAGGAGGGGTTCACAAACCTACAAATGGTTTGCATTCTGGTTTTAAGAAAATTAGTTCCTAATTGGTCCTATTTATTCTTGAATTTCAACTATTTTTCTTATCTTTAAAATTTACATTGTCTTTTTCAATATTTTAATATTTCAACTTTTTTAAGAATTTAGATTTCATAATGCCTTTGGTGCTTGTCTCTGATTCCATCTTGTTTCCTTGGTCTTATAGTTCCTCTAATGGTTTGAGGTTTCTTCTTAAGGGAGCATGGCCTCTTCATAATTTTATAAATTGTCTTTTTGAGACCACAAGGTGAAAGTATGGTAAAGTAAACCAAAAAATTACCTTACAACATAAATGGAAAGTGATCATCAAGTAAGCCTTAATATATTGAACTTAAAAACATTATTTACTGCAATGATTAATTATATGAAGCTCTTTGACTTTGTTACAACTATGTTCTAAAACCACATGTTTAAAGTAGGTTTGTATATATTCATCAACATTCAAGCAAATGTCACAACCTACAAAATAGATTACAACTTATAGATTAAGTGTTGGATCTATTTTATTTTTAAATCAATGGCACCTAAAATATATTAATGAACTTTTATATTTTTCATAATATAACCAAAATACACCTTACATCTAATGTAGAAATAAGAATTAATGTAATAAATTAACCTCTTAGTTTCATTCCTACTAATTACCTACTTTTATTTTACTAAAGTTTTTCAAATTTTGTATTCAATTCATCAAAACCCAATTGAAGAGTGGAAGCTCCCATAATCAGACTTTTAAAAAGTTATGAATCTACTTTTATATGTTTATATTGAAACTACCATATTTAAAATTTGGAATTTGAATGGATGTACTTTTTGGTCCACTTTACCATGCTTGGACCCCACAACTTTACACAAAATGATCTATAAAATTCTAATTATACATTCAATGGTCGTGAAGTCCTTAAGACACCTTGTTCCAAGTTCAATTTACGTGTAATCCTTCTCAAATTCATAGAACTTGAGCAAATCATGAAGTTGTTAGATTCACACTATGACTTACCTTGTAATGTTGAGTTGTTTCATTTATAAGTTGACCCGCCTTCAAAGAAATAGAAGAAAGATGGGAAGAAGCCCAAAAAGTTTCATGAATATAACACATAATTATCATTAATTATATGGGCAACAAGATTGCCATGAATCGAAGGTTTATTGTTAAATGGTGGGTTTATTCATAATGTGAAGTGTAAGGTCTAATGTTTGATTGAAAACAAGGGAAAAAAATTTGGTTCCAAGTGGGACATTTTAACACAAAGGTTGTATGATTATATTCCAAGATTTGTCTAACTTTGGGGTGAAGACTAGTGACTACGTTGCAACTTGGATTGTGCACACCTAAAGAACATGAAGTTGTATGCTCAAAAAGGTTCTAAGTTACGTATGGTCCCATTGACACAACTTGTAAGTGAAAGGAACTAAAAAGTTGCTCAAAATCATTTCATTTCCTTGCACATGGTCAAGCCATGTTAAAATATGAGTCTTTGTACATGTGTTGTTTACTAGCCCAGGGGGGGACTACATAATCCCACCATGCACTAATACAATATAATTGGTTGGGTCCATCCATGTTGAATTTCATGTACATCCAAGTCCAAAATGATCCAAAATGCTACTATTAAAACCATATAATATGCCCAATTCATAGCATGTTCTTTCATAATGAAATAATTACAAACGTTAACAAGGGTGAAAGCATCCTTGGGTGGTACCACTAAAAACCACCTCAAGGAATGGTTAAGGAACCAAAAATAGCCAAATCATTTTTTGGGCCCTTTACTTTAAATGTTTTCACAACTATAATTTTTATTTTATTTTTTGATTGACTTAAGGTCTTTATTCAAACTTTTTTAACGTGTAGTTGGAATTAGGCTTAGGTTTATTTGGTTGTAACTTGTCACTACTCTCTTGCACATTGAAAATCATTTTGATAGTTATCATATTCATAACGAATGAAAATCCTTTAGGGTGTAGCACACATGACTTAATTAAAATGGCCTTTTCAAAAATTGATAGCCTTAACTTTGGAAATTCATAACTCAATTATATTTACTCAATTAATTGCTTAATAAAAACCTAAAAATAAAATGACTTCCAAATTAATTTAGGAAAGAATTCGCAAGAAAATTCTCAAATCATGTTTCAAATTTGTGTTCTTAACCAAAAAGTTCAAGGAAAAGAACCACGTTACACTCTTCAAATGTTTTTTAAATGCATTGATTATGAACATCAAAATACACAATATTCTTGATATTATTGAAATTTCAAAATATGTGGAATTTAATAAATATACTCATGTAAAAAAAATTATGAAAATATTTATTTAAATGTTTCCTATGATTTTCAATGGGTCTAGGAAAATCAAGGTGTGATGTTCCTAGTGGTACTACCTAGGGATGTTTTTGACCACAATGGGTATTTATGTGCATGCATATGTGGTTGATTGCTAGATTAGGGTATTTATTTTGGTATTTATTGATAAGGTTGTTGATGGATTGGGTTCTAACAACCTCACCAAAATAATTTTGAATGCATTACTGAAAGGTGGGGTGTTAACCATGGAAAATATGTCCAAAAAGTTTTTATTTATCAAAATCAAAAAGATGAATGTGTTTCAAAGTATAAAAACAAGTATTGCCAAACAAATCAAGAATTTTTAAACATCATTTCCATGGGTGTTCATTATGTTGTTCATAAAACCAATTTAGTTCTACAATCATTGGTAGATTTAACCTTCATTACACAAAGTGAAATGTTCATGATGAACATTTGAAGAGATTATTCTTTGTTTATTTTGTGAAGAACATAAAATAAAATGGTTTTTTTGGTATGCTATGAAATAACAAAATATTAAATGATTTTTTAATTTAAGATTGAAAATATTGAGAATATTTTTTAGGTATATTCTCATAATCCAATTATGGGCACCCATTTACATTGAAGTGAATATAAAAATTAATTTTCTCTTTAAGTTGCACCCTACATTTTTTTACACATCATTTAGAAAAAAATGGAAGTAATTACCTCCCTAGGTTGAACATGTATGGCTATTCAACCATTCATTGAAATAACATATCAAAATTTGGAAACTAATTAAATCTTGGATACTTGGAAAGGGAACAAAATTGTTAAGAATGTGAAAACCAAATGGATGTCCATATTGAAGCCTCTCAAAAGAATCATGGCAAAATACCATTCATTGTTTGCTAATTCAAATTCAATTAAAATTGCAAAAGCTTAATCTACTAACTTGTTTTGTTTCCTATGATTTATATTTGAACTTTGCATTACATGAATTACAAACACAAAAAGTTGTTTGCACAAGGAAAAACTTGAATACAACTATAAATCTTTCTATAAAATTATTTATTTAATGGTATAGGAATTGATTTGTCTTTAGTTGTTTGTGAAATGGCGAAACTTGAATGTAACTTGATAGAATTTTCTTAAATTGTTTATGGAGATGTTAAATTTAAAATCAACTTCAAAATGCTAAATTTGATTTGCAAATGTTGGATTTGATAAGTTGAGGTTGAATTTTATTTGCAAAGTTTGAATTCATTTGGACATGTTGAATTTTTGTATTACAAACATAGGTTTTTCAATTAGCCCAAGTTAATTAATCCTTTTTGACTAATGGGTATGTACATTTTGATTAAAGGCTTGAAAATTAAATTAAATGTGTATTTTTTCATTAGTGAACTTGCTAAGAATGATTTATTTGACCATCTATCAAATTGAACATTCATTCAAGTTAAACAAAAAAATTGACCACCTTAGTCAAAATGGTGAATGAATTCAAATTAAGTGGAACATCTAGTCAAGTTGAATAAAAAAAAATGACATACTTGGTGAAGACAATGAATGGCTTTCTAATCAAATCAAACATCGTATGTTAATTAATAAGTTAAATTAGTTATTATCAAAACTATCTAGGTATCCTAGGCCTATTTACATACCTATCTATCTATTAATCATTTTACAATCCACCAACCTCCTACTACCTACCTAGCTACCTACTTACTTACCATCTTACATCCTACCTACCTTTTATTTCTTATGAACATACCTACCCACCTAACCATCCACCTACCTTCCAGCTATCTATGATCCTACAACCTACATATCTCCTATGTCCTACCTACCTATCTACCTATCTACCCACCTATCGACCTACCTACCTACCTACCTACCTACCTACTTATCTCCTATTTCTTATTTCCTACCTATCTACCTACCCACTTTCCTCCTACCTCCTACAATTTAAATAGTTATCGCTTTTACCTACTTACCATTTTACAACCTACCTATTAATTATCTAACTTTTTTTACTTACTTACATAAGTAATGATGTGAAATTAAATTTTTGATAAAAACAGTAACTTTTTAATGGTGTAATCCATTGATCAATACTTGATTTATCCTTTTGCAAGTGAGGAATTCAATTTTTTATTCTTGTAACCTATGTGCATGGTTAAGGGGTTGAGGTAGGTAGGTTAGACTAAGGTAGTTTGGTAGACTAGGTTAGGTACTTGTTAGTTTAAGTAAGTAGGCTAAGTTAAGCAACCATTTACAATATACCTTTTATGAACTACCTAGACATGTTTACTACCTAGCTAGCTACTTACTTACTTACAATTTCAAAATAATAATCATCTAGAAAATAAATGGTTTTAAGTTAGGTAAAAATTTGACCAACCTTGTCAAAAAGACCACCTTGTCATTTCAAATAGGTCCAAATCAATTTGTTTATATTGATAGGATGGTCTTTTAACACATCTCCAAATTTGGTCATTTTTTATTAGATTCTCCAATGAAATAAACCTATTTTTGTAGTAATGTTTGGTTTGAAAATGCTAAATTTGATGACCAACTGTTAAATTTCATTTGTAGGTCCTTCTAAATGTTGTTGGTTGTTATTATTTATATGGGTACAAATGTTCATGGTGTTCTTTATTTTTTTAATATGTTTTTGTGGTTTTGTGTGATGTATCATGTTATTAGCCAACAAACTTGGGTTTTTTCTTTAACACACATTTATTATCAAGACTTGGATTTGTCTTACCCTTTATAGAGATTATGCAATCCTTCTTGAGCTTTGCTTGGAAAAGAAATATTTTCATTCGTGACTTCATCACTATGCTAGTGAAGGTTGACCAAGGTCAATAATATAATGTGTATTCTAGCATTGCCTCTTCTTTCTAAGGTGATGAATTTTGGTCCTTTCATAGATGCCATGACAAGGGGGGCCATCAACAAATCCATATAAAATGGGTGACACACTATAACACATATTACATTGAACATCTTATCTTTGTTCTATATGGTGAGAAGACATGGGCTCGTCAGGGTGAAGTTTACTCATCATTAATAAGTGGTGTGCTACTTGTTACATAAGCAAAATTTGCACATATAATACAATTGGTGAAAGTTGAATGTAAATGTAAGTGCCTTTAGCCCCTTAGAATTTTTCATTCAATGTAATTGGATTTAGGAGCTTCCTATAATTGCATGTTTTTATTGTTTGCTAAATGTCAAAGGCACCTTGTTGGTGTATGGCAAAGTTGGTTTTCAATTTTTTTTAAATTTAAACTTGGATGAAAATTTGTTGTTTAGTGTATGGTAGAATTAGTATAATGTTTCCATAAATTACAATTGTTGATTGCACATTTTTTGATGCATAGCAAAATTATTTTAGATTTATTTTTTGATGCAAACCTAGATGCATGTGTATGAACCTAACCCCTTTGATTTTATTTTATGTTTTTTTGATGCAACCTTGGATGTTTGACATTTGTTTTATCTGTTAACTGGCAAAAACAACCAAAGAATTAATTGGTGAATTCAACCTTTGATTTCCTAAGTAGTTAGTTTTTTACCCCTAATATTGGTTTTAGGCAAATGAAAATTTCTTTAACACCTGGAGGTCTTGAAAAGGTTTTATTACAACCCATATCCATGTAAATAATTTAAAGGTCAAAGCAAGATAAAGTATATAGAAAAAGTAGATGTCTCCATTTAAACCATATGTCACACATATAACTACAAAAAAGTAGCATCAAATTTGGTGAAAGTATATGTCAAGTAACATTCATTTGTTGTATTAAGTTTATAAGAATATGGTTGGACCAAAAACATAAAAAATAAATGACTTTAAAAAGAAATGAAAAGTAGATTTAAAATTGATTGGTTTATATGTGTTCAAAGCTACCATTTCATTAAAATTTTTAATCAAATAGATGTGTATTCACTTATGATATAAAGATCATCATTTAGTTTAACTTGAACCATTTTTTTCCTTTTTTCTCTTTATTAAACCTTAGCCTATGTGACACCTACTTGAAATGAAAAACCCACGTTCAAAAGTAGATGTTAAAAGTTACTTGTAGTTTTAAAAACCTACTCGAAACTTACTTTCACAAGTTGGAATTTGAACATTAATGCACATTAGTGTAAATTTTTTATTTTTTTTAATCATTCAAACAAAAAAATTAAATGTTTCATAATTTTATGATGGCTTTGATTGTTATTTAAAATTGACTTGTTGCAATTTTGACAAGGTAAAAAAGTCGTTCACTTTATTTTGTTTACACCCTTATGTATGGGAAATCTATCCCCATATTCTTTATGTTCTTTCAACATGGGATTTTGATATTCAACAAGATTTTTTCAAGTTGATAATGAAGTCCAATACTACTCAAGCCATGGTTAAAGTTGATGGCAAGGCTAATTTGATCATTGTTAATCCTTTCATACAGTTGGGGCAAGTAATCCATCAATCACAATTATTATCAAATTTTTTTTAGAATATTCAAAAAGTTGGTAGAGATTTCCATGGTTCATGTTATTAGTTCTATTGATGATGAATGTTATTTCAATTCCATTTTATTTTTTAAAAAAAATTGTGTAATCACTTAAACCTTCATTTGCAACTTGTTATGTATGCATTTAAGTTTTTCACGCTTGATAACTTTCCATATCAAATTTTTTATAACATGCGGTTAGATGTAAACATTACACATGATTAGGGCTAGTGTGCTTGAACTTTGAAATGTGAAATTGGGTTCATGTTTTTTTTTTCCTTTTTTTGGGGTAATTCTAGCAATTACAAAGTACTTACCTCTAACCACTAGGGTAGTCCATTGTCCGCATAAAATGAAGAGAAGGGGTTTAGTTCAAATTCGAACTCCCAACCATTAGCTTTGCAACCAAACCTTCATTTTCAAGAATAAGTGAATGATACAAAGAGTAGGTTATATGGACTTGATAAACAAGGAATTAGTTAATGAAAAAAAACTAAAAGATTATATTGCTTGAACAAAACATGATGCAAGTTAAAACATGAGATGGACTAGGAATATAATGGCCATAACTTGCATTGGTGAAATTAAAGGATGAGGCCTTTTGGATTTTTTAAAATATTATTCAATGGAACATTCTAAAAGTTCATCAACCTTCTAGAACCTTTAAGTAACTACTTTTTATATGTTTTGAAAAACATTTGAAATAAAAAGGTATTTTTAATATGTCATGTAGTAATGGAATATTTTGAATATATTTCCATAATGAATAATAAACACCTTATATACAATTAAATAAATTATAATTTTTTTCAATTAATTGCACCTTATATTTTTTTGTACATTTTTTGGAATGAAATGGAAATGATTTCCTTGGGCCACTACCTAAATCTTTTCTCAAAAATTTATCAACAATTCTTATAAAATTTTATTTTGCTAATTTTTCATTTTCTAAAAGCTTTTAAAGATCTTTTTAGAAACTTTCTTCATGTTTAATTTCATCATATTCATCCACAAAATAGCTCATTATTCCTATATTCTTCTTATGTTGGTGATATGAATAGGGGTTGGAGGTGGGCAACTTTTGGAATCATACCATGTTGCTAATGTAAATTCAAAATACTATTGAGTTTGTCTTTATATTTTGAGGAGATATTTAGTATCCATAGCCATAATGCAATTAAGAACATGGAGATTAAATAACCAACTCATATAGACAAAATGTAATGCACTATCACCAGTGTGCACTATTTGCTATTTTGCGAAATTACCCACAAGAATTTTGATTATAGTGGCAATAATGACCATTTTTTTACTACATTATTGAGTCTTTGTCATATTTGTATCTAGTCATTCAAGATTTTTGCCACCTACACAACCAACCAAACTAAAATTGGATTCTACCATTTGGACATGCTTAACATTACTTATCATTAGTTAATGTTAAATCCTTATTGGGATGCTTGGCAATTGATGCTACATCAAAAAATTGGAAAAAAATGTAAGGGGTTCCAAGCATTCCAAAATATGTGAAAAAAATCATAACAAAAATGTTTGCATAAAATTAAACAATAATCAATTGTGAGATTAAAGTTTTTCTTCCTAACTTTGTAATGTAAATGAAATGGCAATCATCCATAAGAGAATTTAACCAATTTGGCTATAAACAAAATATGAAAAAAAAAAAATTAAGCATGTTTTAATAATTTTGCTACCTATTATAACTTCATGTATAATTAACAAATTAAAATGTTTATCTTTCACTAGTTTGGAAGGACATTTATCCACTAAAAAAATTCACTAGCAAAAAGAACACTTTAGATGAAATCATTCATCATTTTTTAATTATCCCAAAACCAAATGTTAAATGACATCATAACATCATGAAAAAATATCATAGGATTTTTTTTGAAAAAATGGCTCAAAATCATTACATTTATAGGAATTATTTTAAAAATTGCATTTAAGCAATAGGTTCTAGCATATGGATATTCCAAAAAAAGTTTACTTTCCTCCTTGAGCTTTAGCCAAATTTTGGCTAAATCCACAAGCCTAGTTTAGAAAATTGAAACCTTGGCACCAATTTGACAACATGTTTTCTCACATGCGATTATGGTTTGATGTAAGGTAGGTTTGCCACAAACCAACTATGGGCCAAAAACCAACTAATAAAGTCAATGAATTTTGACCTAATTTACTATTAGAATTGGCATTTAATTGAAGTATAGACTCCTGGATCTTGGTTCATAATCAATGGATAAATAGATTTAACGAAACATCAATTGAATATTTTTGTATTAACATTGAGGATAAAAGTTGTGAAGATTTATTTTGATTACTATTGGTTTTTGGGAACATGAATTGATGGATTTTAAATCATCAACTATTTTAAATAGATCATGCTTATGCCATATTATAGTTAAATAATAATCAAGTGATGGATATTATGTTGTGGGGGAGTAAATACAAGTTGTCAAATTTTCAAATACACAAGATTTGAATTATAATTTGTTTTAGATGCTTTCACACATGGTTTTGAATGCTTTTTATACACATAATAAGCAACTTGAAGGGATAGGAGGGATAAAAGAAAAAAAAGGCAATAGAAAAGCAAGATTCCATTAATAAATTAAGGTTTAAAAACTTGTTTTTAAAAAATGTATTAGCAAAGTGAGCTTTAAAAAAAAAGGAAAAAAAAAAGGTTGACAACATTGTAGGAGGACCTTTGAGGATATTTCAAATTTTTTGCATATTTGAGAGAAACAATGTACCATTTAACTAACTTTAGTAAAATAGAAGTTTTTCTTTTTAACGTCCATCTTAGGTTACATTGGAAGGGGAAAAAATTGTTAAGGTGGTGGGATTAGCTTGCAATGGAAGTGTGAAATAAACTTAGGGTGATGTTGGTGTTAAAATATAAAAAGATTGATTAAAAGTTTTACATTAATGCAATTAAATCAAATAAAGGTTGAATATAATAATTAAAGTTCACAATATTGGGGTAGGAATCTAAATTGGGAATGAGTAGTGTGACAAATGAAATTTAAATTAATTAACATTGTTCATGTGACATTAAGTGTTAATATTATAATTAATAAGTAGTAAATACATGTAATATCATCGATAGAAATCCCAACTTAAGTTATTATTATTAAAGCATCATTTTGATTAGTTTGAAAAGAAGCACACAAAAACAAGTTCATTAATGTTAGGATATAATATTGTTTTTGTTAATCCCAAATGAGTCTATTGTCATAATATGCCTTTTGTATCAATTACATATACAATTCATAACTAATTAGTAGCTTTTCGTATTTCAAATAGAAAATAACTAATAGATAAAAACACAACACATCTATGCAAGATAATTTTTTGATAAGTTTATTTAAGCTTATTTTTAAAATAATTGAATTAATTTGTATAAAGGTGGGAATTGGCACACCTAACTTAAACTTTGGGATATAACATGCATTGAATTTATCATCTGATTTTAGAAATCAAAATTTTGCCATTATTTTGGGAGAAATATATTTTCAAAAAAGAAAATTCTATTAAAAAATTCTTTTCCTTTTGAAAAAAATTCACAAAAATTCACCACAATTGCAAACAATGTGAAAGGGTGCTTAAAACTTTATACTTTCATATTTTGAATATTGCCAAATTTGGCTAAATAGGCTTTTGAACTATCTATCACCACTAGAACAACATCCCAAAAAATTTCAAGTACTTCGTACATGAATTTAAAATTTTACATTCAGCTTCACCAAAGTACTTGAGCAGACCCTTCGAATTGGACAAAAGGGAATGAAAGTTTGAGAAGCAGCCAAAAACATAATAATGAGTAACAACAACACCAACAACAAAACCTCATGATGAAGCCTGACTTTGCCAAGGCCCCCACCACATGAACTGACTCAGCATTAAAAGTAGAATGCGAATCACAAAGTCTTGCACACAACAATCATATATAAAGCACTCAAAGAATATTTCTGTGTGTATATATATATTAAAGTTATCTGTAAAGTTAGGCGATTAGTGGGGTGAGAACGGCATAATAGGGGCATCAAATGCTTATCTGGGAATGGAGATTTTAGAAAAGGAAAATAACTGGGACCCAAACTAGTTTTTTCCACCAATTTTGGTGGTAAACTGACTGAGTTTTATCCCCCCCTCTTTCTTTTTTTCCTAAGCACCTCCACTGCTGCTGCTGCTGCTGCTACGTATATTTTCACTGCTCCTCCTACCTCTGCAGCTATACTATAAATACTATAAATAGACCTTGTGCTTTAAATGCTGGGTTTCAGCATTCCATACTGAAAAATTTCATTACTTTGCAGATACCATTGAAAGAGGGGATAGGGGGTGAAAGCAACAGGTTTACCCAACATATTTTCTTTCAAAAAAATAATAATTTAGGCTTTTAGGTTTTGATAAAGCTTTGGTGATAGGCTTTGGTGATAGGCTTTAGTAGAATCAAGCTTGTGTTTGGCTCCACATTGTGGAGCCCTTATTTTAGTAAAAGTCTATGGCCTTAGGCTTTACCCTACACATGAATAACCCCCCTCTTGGAAAAGAAGAGGGATCTTATACCTACTCCTCTTAAGGAGTGGGTAGAAAAATTATGCCCAATTATAGGTGGTCTCTCAATAGTGGTCTCATTTAGTATAAGAGGGCATAAATAAAGGGGACTTGGTTGGGCCCAAGCAACATCGGCAAATGCCTTTATGATTGAATATTGGCTACGTGTTGTAGAGCGTCGGAAGCCCGTGTAGTTGAATATTTGTGGTTGAATATTGGCTATGTGATATAAAATGTTGGGAAGTCCATGTAGTTGAATCTTTATCGGTTGAATATTGGCTATGTGATGTAGAATGATGGAAGCCTATGTTGTAGTCGAAACCTAGATGGTTGAATATTGGCTATGTGATATAAAAAAAATGTTGGAAGCCTGTGTAGCCTAATCTTTAATGGTTGAAATATTGGCTATGTGATGTAGAATGATGGAAGCCCATGTTGTAGTCAAATCTATATGGTTGAATATTGGCCATGTGACGTAAAATGTTTTAAGCTTGTGTAGCCGAATCTTTATTGGTTGAATATTGGCTATTTCATGTACAATGATGGAAGCCCGTGTAGTCGAATCTATATGGTTGAATATTGGCTATATGTTGTAGAATGTTGGAAGCCCAATAGCCAAAAAAGCATCATGGACGGATCGACCCATTTGGGCAAACCCAACATCATAACCTAATGCATAACTAGTGTGTGTAAAAAGGCGGAAATTGAATGACTCCCGCGTCTTCTTCGGAAGAAAAAAGACGAACAAAAATGTGTCACATTTTCGGGCCAAAAAAAAAAAAGTGATGGGGTTGTGTGCCATTGTTTCCGCCACCAACTCGGAAAGCCACCTAGGTTTCCGCACATCCTTTTCTTATGACCAAAGTGGCGATTCCACCTAATGCACAAATAACAAAAAGAAAGGCCCCCACAATTGACGACCGCGAATGAGGTGTCATTGTGGTGCCACATTGGTCGGATGTGGCTTATACTAGAGCGCTTAAATTTCCGGAAAGACCGGATTGCTTGTCACATAACTAAGACTATCAAAATTGTGAAAACAAAAGCGAAAATAAAAATCGTGACAAGGAAGCATAAATATCAGGGGTACAACAAAAGTTTTTTTTTTTATAAAGCCATTGTTGCCAAATGTTAGGGTTCAAGTCTTTGGCCCATTTTTTCCGCTGGGTCAATCTTCTTACCCCCTTTTGTGCTCTCATTACGATTTTTAAAAAAATGCAAATTTCCAAATTTTCCAATGTCTTCAATCCCAAATTTTCAAACATTATTTGTGTAGGTGATCACCCTTATGTGGGTGGGTTTAGTTAGTTCAACCATTACTCTTCCCCTCCCAAATATTTTTTAAAATTATATTATATCATAATAATTATATAATATTATCATATTATATTATAGTATATTATTATGTTTATTTTTAAAAAAATTTATTTATTTTTATGCCTAGATTTGTAGACAATAACAATAATAGTACCGTGTAAAATATGAATTTTGTCTTTTGGAGATAAGAAGGAATGATACCACCTAAGCTAAAAGGGTTTATTGAATGGACAAAAAGACAATCACAAGCAACAAATTGTGCCAGGCTAACCGTGGGGGAGAAGAAAGCCATACCTAGGTGCTCTATATTTGTAGCAAAGTTGTTTGTGGGTGGGTAGGTGGGGCGGGGGGGGGGAGAAGAACTTAAGGTTTTTTTTTTTAAAAAATATTTTAATTTTAAAAAAAATTATTTATTTAAAATTCACTTGACGTTCCCACTTGGGAAAACTTAAAATTGTTCGCCTTATTTATTCATTACCCTTTAACCATTTCCCATACATAACCCTCCCCCCACCCCCCTAAAAAACTCAAAAATCTACAACAACAAAAATAAAATCCCCATAAAATACACATACACACACCATTTAAGTGAAAAATAAAATTAAAAAAATCCACTCAGCGGTGTTTTTTTTTAACAATTTTGTAAGGAAGCTAAGTTGGCAATCATCCATAAAAAAGTTTAGCCAAATTTGGCTATAAATTAATTATGGAGGTGAAAAACCTATGTAAGTTTGTTGGCTAAACTATTGTAAAAGGATATTATTCGGGTACTGGGGTCTGGCAAATTTTCTGAAATTCTTTTTGAAATCTGGCAACAAATAGCCCCCCTTCCCCAAAAAAAACCCTTTTTTGAAACTTTTTATAAAAAAAAGCTAATTATCGAGAAGTAGGTAACCGACTGGTACCCGTGGAGAAATAGGTAACCGAATGGTAACCGGAGAGCAATAACACTAGCCTTCTGGGAAAATGAAAAAAAAACCCGGAGAAGCAGGTAACCTGCACGGACCGGCTGCTACAGGTAACCCGCGGGTGATGACACGAGCGCTCTAGGGAATGAAACAAAAATGACCTGACTTTAGTATATACCTGTCAGTAGCCGACAGTGTCGCTGGTAACCGGAGGGTAGTATCACGAGCACGGTGCGAGTAACGAAAAGAAAAAAAATTTTACCCGAAGAATAACAGGGGGCGACGTCAGTCGGTAACGGATAGGTACCAGTGCCGTTTGACGACCGGCGGGTAGAAATCGAGCATCCTTCGAAGAAGGAAAAGAAAAAAAATTGCCCGAAGATTAATACCGGCAGGAGTCGGTACCGGACACTGTAACAGGACCGTATGATAACCGGGGTGTATTATTACTAGCGTTCTGGGGGAAAAGCAAGAACTAAGGTGATAACCGGAGACGCAGGTAACCGACAGGACTCAATTGGACCTGGTAACCTGCGGGTACTACCACGAGCGTTGCGTTCTGGGAACGGTGAAGAATCACAGACGCGGAGGAGTCGGTAACACGCAGGTACCCGTATCCATTGGTATCCGGCTGGTAAAACCACGAGCATTAATTCTGCGGACAAAGACAAATTTACCCGCACGCATCGTACGCGGAGACGCTGGTAGCCGACAAGTACCAGTAACCTGATGGTGACCGGCGGGTATCAACACGAGCTCGCTGCAAGCTCTGTCTCGCTCGCGTGGAGAAGAAGACTCTCTCCTTGTTGCATAAGCTTCTGCGACGGAGCTCTCGCAGATCGAGCTTCTGTAGGGTAGGATTCAGCGCTTGTTCTAGAGCGTGGTAGGAGTAGAAGAAGGACAGCAAGAAGCTTTACAGATAGATTCCAGAAGAAAGAATAGTAGTAGCTGGTATTTACAACTTGTTGCAGAGTGTTTTTGTGTCATTTTTTTTTGCATCTTTTTGCTTCTTGTTCTGAGCACCGGGATCCTAGTCTTTGTCGTGTTTTTTTTTTCCTTCTTCTTTTGTTTGAGTTTTCTAGGATTTTCGTGTGTAACTCCTGAGGATCTATGTTATTCAGAAATCACGACAATGCTGCACTGAGCTTCTTTTTTCTAGGAATCCAACAACGATAATTGCTGGAGTTGCTGTTGCTTCTGGCGTCGGATTCTTTTGTGGCCGACTCTGAAGGTCTGTGGCGTGTTGTGGTGGAGACTTTTCTCCGACTTTTGCCGACATTTGCGTTGTGCGTAATCTTGAGCGTTCTTTCGTAATTCACGGAGCTAAGAGCTTCTGCTGCTGAGAGAAGGATTTCCTTCTGAAACCAGTCTCTCTAGGATATAAACATTTCTCTTCTCTTGGAGGTGTTTCCTTTATTACTATGTGCATTCGATAAGGTTAGAAGAACTCTTTTTTCAAGGTTTTTGGTGCGGAATCCGAAGGTTTGTTTGAGATCCCTGAAGCAGAAAGAACGTAAGAGGCTCAGAAAGTGCTAGGAGAAGAATCTCTTCGAGCTTTAGAGATTGTTGATCTATTCTGAGGCTTTGTGAGACTTTTGCAAGCTTTTTCTTTCTCGAGAGGTTGAAGAGATACGTAATGCTGCTGCTGCTGCTGCGGCGGCGGCGGCGGATGTTGTTCATTGGCAAGAGCGTTTGTTTGCAATCCTCTAGGGGATTCATTGTGAGAGAGTGACAGAGAAGGTAGCAAGGAAGAGAAGAAGAAGTAAGGCAATGGGAACTGCGGTGGAAACTATTATGACGACGTCCAGCCCGTTCGTCAGTAGCAAAGGAGGAGGAGGAGGAGGAGGAGGAGGAGGAGGAGGAGGAGGAGCGTGTGGCCACACGGAGATGAAGAACTTGTGCAAGGCAGCGTCAGACACAACAATAACAACAACAACCTCCGCCGCCATAGCCGACATGGTGGAGAATTTGTCGAAATTCAGCTTTACGGTACCTGTCACAGTGCAGCAGCCTGAGAAAGAAGGCGGCGAGGAGGAGGAGGAGATTCTGACCAAATGCGAGTGCTGTGGTCTGGCGGAAGAATGTACATCTGCGTACATTGAACAAACCAAAAAGATCTTTTGCGGCCATTTTGTGTGTGGCTTGTGCTCGGAAGCTGTGAAGGAAGAGAGCAGACGGCTAGGTCCGGAAGCAGGCATGGAAGATGCGCTACTGAGTCACATGAAAATATGCATCAAATTCAATACCTTCACTCGAGCAGATCCTGCTGCTCATCTAGCGATGGCGATGCGCCAAATTCTGCGTCGCAGTGTGGAGCTCGGAGGTACTCCCAGGCCCAAAGGTCGGCTATGGCAGCGAACCGCTCTCTCCAGGAGTGAAACTTTTACCGCTCGAGGACAACGAAAAAGCTTGCCATGATTCTTTTGCAAGCTTGAGGATCTTCCGAGTCCAACAAGCTCTCTCAATCTTCATGTTCAATTCCTCAAGAGAATGCGTCCCTGGGGCTTCTTTTTCCCGGTGGAGTCTTTTGCAAGCATCGGCAACTTATTAGTCTTTTTCAGCCTTCATCATAGCTTCATTGCTCTAAATGAAGATAAAATCTGACATTGCTTTAGGAGCTTGAAGATCCAAACTGTGCAAGCAGCACAAGATCTCTCGATTGTCCAGACATGGCATCATCATCCTGTGGAAGCTTTCATAAGTGCACAGGGGAAGTTCAAGAACCTAAACAAAGGTTCTCTGTAGCTGCCTTTTTCTGCAGATCTCATGCCGAAAGGATGTTGTTGCAGGAAGAAATTGTTTGTTTTTCCCACTCTAAAAGTTTGAGAATTCTCAAACTTAATCTTTTTTAAACTCTTGAGCTTTCAATTGCACAGAGCCGCCAAATGTTGTCCAGACCGATTTCCAGATTAGGGTTTTTGGAGAACTGTGTATTCATTTAGATTTGGAGGTTTAAAGTTTAGAGCTCTGCAATGAGGAACATAGTGGGTGGTTGCTTCATTGTATCAAGCAAGATGAGATGATTTCCCCATTGAGTACTAGGAAAAGGGATGTCAACTTAGAGGGACAGCCAAAACCAAAACCTTCAGCTGCTGAATTTTTCTTTTGCTTACTCATGAATATTCTCTTGTGCTGCCAGATTTGGGTTCTAGCTATTTGCTTACTCTTTCTAACACATTTGCTTCTGCTTCCCAGATGGGTAGTTGGATAGTAACTGTGACATTTTCTTCAACGTTGTAAGTGTATATGCTCTTTGAACTTTTTCTTTGAATTGGAGTAGAAAGTTCCCTTCTCTCATCAAGGTCTCTCTGTTAATGACAAAGTGCAAGCTGTGGAGACAAGACTTTTTTGCGAGGTGTGCAATTTGGGGATGTCCTGGGAGTTTGGAGTGGCTTGGAAGGTGCAAGTATTCTCCAACGACTTGACCTTTCCATGTGTTCTTCAGCAACTCTGATAACTGAAGAAGAACTATGTAGAAATTTTTGCAAGTAATCTTTGATGATTTGACCTTTCGTATGTATGTAGCTTCAGCAACTTTGATAGCAGAACTATGTACAGATTCTGCCCACCACAGAAGTAGTAGCGTCGATGTAACAACAGAGCTAATCTGTGTATGGCAGATGTAGATTTTTGTAGGACATTGCCTGTAAAGTGACAGACATCTTCAGGAGAGACATTACATAGAGACAAGCTTTCAGGTAAAGTGGGCTCAGCACATTGATCCTAAGCTGTACCTTTCACTCAAAAAGCAAATTCTATTTGCAAGAACTGAAATCCCTGTTTGGTGCATTTTGATTAGTGATTGAGTTTGAGTTCTGTTCTAAACATCATTACAACTATGTGCAATTGGTGACAAACTTGTCCAATTATATCCATCACTTGTCTTTGATATCTTCAGACTCTTCAATATCTTGTTTGCACTAGTTGAGGTTTTGCCTGCAGCAGGTGTTATGACACACTCTAGGAGCAGACATCTATCCACCGTACGCAGCAAAAAACTGTGGGCATGATCATCACCACCAGATAAAAAGGGAGAGAGATGGGCATCATGGTACCACTCCCTCTCATAAAAACATGGATTAATGATAATGTGTTTCTGAATCTTGGTACTGGTGTATAGAGTCTATTTTGTGCAGGTTTTCACCAATTTTGTACTGTTTTTTGCAAGGTCTCTTGTGCCTGTCACCTGTCTCTCCTTTTGAGCTTGTAGTTTCCTCTTTGTGTACCGGACAACTCAAAAAAAGTTGAAAGCAAAAAAAGCAAGGGAGAAACCTTGTGATGTGGTTGTAAGACTAAGTTGGCAATCTGGGCAATTATCTTATATCCAAAAGTTCTCATGAGCTGCACAGAATCAATCGTACATGCTTTTTCTTGTTTTTTTTTCCCCTCACTACAGAATGCTTGAAGGCTTCTTTTTCTTCTTCTTCTTCTTCTTCTTCTTCTGCCACTGAACACAACAGTAGTAAATGTTTCTGAAGAAAGCAATCAAAAAGGGATTCTTCAATAGTAAGTGTTTTCTGAACAATTGAGAAATAACCAAAAAAGTATATTTGGAGTTGATCTGTTGGCAGATGGAAGGCCAACTAGAAAGTTGGTAACTGACCTCGGGACTGGGTGTCAGATTCCAGGGACATATGCTATGCTCCAAAGCAATCTGCTAGCCATCATGTGGTTTAACATGGTAAGCAATCGTCAAGCAGAAAGATTTAAAAAACAATGGGGCTCAAATTGCACCTTGTTAGTTCGTTGACTTCATTTCCCTGCACCAAAGTGCAGATTTGGGGACAAAACATAGAGAGATCTGGCAAGAGCAAAATATTCCATTTTTGAAATGAAAAGATGGATAGATGGATACATAGATACATAGATTCCTTCACAATCTTGTGCTGAAGATATCTGTGCTGAAATTGAGCTGGGAATTTTTCTCTTGCCATTTTTTGAATGGGGGGGAGGGGCACGGGGATCCCAGAAGGATGATGAGAGTGCACATTATTCCATTGGGTTTGTTCCAAATGCTGATATTGTGCCTCTGTCATGACCACCCCACCCATCCATGATAGAATGATGCCATTATCAACTTTGTCTTTCACCTTTGAGAAGTGTACTGTTAAGACCCAAGGTCACCCAAGGACGAGGTTCTTACTGAAAGTTAAGAGCTGCTGAAATTTTTTGGCAGATGAGATTATGCAATAAATCATCACAAGGCGGATCATTAGCAGATCATCTATCTACAAGGCTAAAAGATGGAAAGACCGGAGATAACCTCCCAAACACCAGAAGATGCCATTGTTGAAAATGGAAGGCCCTGGCATTTCTGGTAAGTCCAATTCTGCTTTAGAACATGCCATCCAAATACCACTAATAAATTTTCAGCAGGTCTTTATGAAGGTCAAACAGTTTGTAGTGGGAGCAAAGGGAGCAAATGAAATTCAGTTAAATTTAGAAGTGTAGTGTTCTTCTCCTCCTTTAATACTCTTTTTCATCACTAGAGGTGTGATCACAGATGACTAAACTCTTTGTACTTTTATGGCATCTTTGTTCACCAAACAAAGACTGAATTTTTAAAAAAAAAAAAACCAATAAATAAATAAAATTTCTGATAACAAGTAACAACTATGCATAATAAATCCAAATAAATCCACCACTCAAAATTTATGGGAAAGAGAGATAGATGCAAATGAAGGAAAAAAAAAAAAGATTGCAAATAATTGGCATTGAAAGCAAGAAGGGGACAAGAGATGTTGAGTGAGGTGGTAGCATTTTGCCAGTGTTTTTTTTTCCTTCTGAAAATCCTTTTTCACTCTTTGATTTGTGGGTGTTTGTTTGTTTGTTTGTGCTCCCAAAAGAGATGGTGGATTATGGGACCCAAGAATTTTGTCAGCAATATGTGTGTGTGCGTGTTTGTTTTGTGGATACTTCCACAATAAAAATACAAAAGTTAGTAAGTAGATGGAGGTAGTAGTAGTACTAGTAGGGCTTGTGGGACAACAACACAAGTGTGTGACCCAATGCAGAAGGAAGCATCATGGAATCCTTATTAGAAACATCAAATTCCTCTTCATTTATTTCTCTCTTGCTGACATATCTGACAAGTAAGAAAGCAACTTGATGAGGGAAGGAGGGGAGCTTACAAACTTTCTTGTCAAAGCTTGGCTGTCTTTTTTTGTCTTCTCTCATAACATTCATGGTTTGCTACCATACCTCTCATTTGTTGCATCATGGAAAGGAGTACCAAAAGGAACAGTAGCTCTTTTTTTTTGTTTTACTCTCCCTCATTTTATTTTCTTTCTCTCTCTCTCTCTCTCTCTCTCTCTCTCTCTCTCTCTCTCTCTCTCTCTCTCTTTTATTTTTTTATTTTTTAAATTTTTTTGTGGGGAGAAAGCATGGATCCAATTTACATATCTAAACAATATCTTCAAGTACCCTACCTAGTACTTAGCTCAGTTTGACATTAATTAAATTACTTTTCTTGTGAATTTTGTGAAAATTTATTATTTCCCCCAATACAATAATAAGGTGACCTACAAATACAATAGAATTTTGAATTTTTTTTCCCCAATGCTTTTTTACAAATGGCATGTAGGTAGGACCAAGCCTGATGATATAAAATTGTCATGCTCTCACATGCTAGTGAGGATGATATAGGTTTTAAAGGAGTTCAATGATGTCTTATTCTCATTTTTTGGGGAATACTTTTACTTCCATTCTCTTATTCATTCTCCCTTCATATGATACATTTGAAGAATTCTTGAACCTTGTGGGATATGGATAGACTTGACTACTTTCTTAAACATACCTTTCCCTTTTATATATGTGGTATGGATGCAAAGTAAGTTCTTCATTGGATTTCATATCATAAAACTGACATAATTTGAAACTAAACATGACCTCATGGAATTCTTTGGGGGCCACTTAAATGAGACCATATATAAATATATATATATATATATATATATATATGGTTTTTGGGCTCACTTTCCCTTGAATAGGTAAGATCTCCATATAGATTGGTCTCTTTTTTTATATGTAATTTATTCACATAATTGTCAACACACCTCTATTGTCAATATGACATGAGAGTAATTGCCTTTGTTTGGGAAAAAAATCCATGTCCTTAGTTAAGGTAGACATGTCTTGAGGCCTCTCCCCATTAGCCATGGATATAAGGTGCCCTCCAAATACACTATGAAGTACACACACACACACACACACACACACATATATATATATACCCTTTGTTGGTCTATAAGAAATCAATCAACCAAATGTACACTTAAATTAACATGGGATACCAACCCTAACTTGAGGAGAAAGTGAAAAAAGAGGTACCCATGTACTTTCAAACAGAGATGGAATTGAAAAAGGAGCTTTGAGAAAGCAGATGAGGAATATGGGGAAGTTGTGTAGCAAGCCACAAATTATTCTTTGGAGTGTTACAAAATGATGATGATGCCCTAGGTTGAGCCCAACAAAAGCTGAAATCCTTAATGAATGCACAGCTATATATATACATTCATGTAAGGATTTTGTAAAAAGTGATTTCAAAGGAAGGCAATGAGGGAGGGTCCTACAAGAGAGGTGCATTGTGCAAGGGCAGCAACTCAAGTAGAAATAGAATAAAATACATGATGTACTTAGTACCTCTCGATGATATATTGGTCTGTAATTGAGGGGAGTGTGCAAGAGCAGCAAGACAGGCTAAAAAATTGGTTCTAACTTCTCATTACTTTTGGATGATATCAATGATCTGTAAGGTGTGAAGCCCACTTGGAATAAGTTAGGGGAGTATGAAAGTGAGCTGCAAAATTATCATCCCATTGCACTCAATTACACACCCACCTGTTTCATCAGGTAGTGCTTTAACTTCAGGGCAGTGTTTTTTTTTTTCCTGGTGAAAAATAGCCAAATTTCTACTTTTAAAAAAGGGCAGCTACTCGTGCAAAGGAAAAAAGGGGGTGGGGAGGGGGGCGGGAGGAATAATGAAAGTTTGCCAGAAAACATCCGGCGCTAGATGTGATGGGCAAGATTGCACTACATCAATGGTCCCAATTCGCCAACCTAAGCCCTAAACCCTTTTACGGTGTTGCTAGGTAGCAATGACAACAACCATTGATTTCGCCAACAAGTGAGATCTCAACCATCCAAAGAGGTGAGTTGTGAGGAAGTCGTCTTCTTCCTTGCTAGCTTGTTTCGCACAAGAGTTGCAACAGTTCACCAAAAGGAGTTCTCGCTGGTTCTTTGTTCTCACCAAGTCCTTCCTTTATTGTATGCACTATTGCTACAGCCTTGTTTGTGCTCGCCAAGAAGGTAGGTCTTCATTGTGGGGGATGAAATGTTTCTTCAACGTGCATGAAGACAATAGAGTTTCGTTCATGTTGTTTGGAATTGGCATTGATGTTTGTCTTGAAGTTTTTGCTAACGAAGGGAATACTTTCTTCCTCCAAACCCATTGTCTTTATTTGTTGAAGTCCTTTTGTGCATTGTGTATTGAATTGTCAAGGCACTTTTTTGCTTCATTGCAATGTGTAGGACAAAGGTCCATTGCAAGCATGGTGTGTGTCACTAGTTTCAAAACACCTCGGTGTGCTTGTGTTCTTCAATGAAACTTGCTGGAGATTTTTCACCCATCACAGTCCTATAGAATCCCAAAAGCATCCATGAAACTATTGTCAAAATCTACATCGAATTTCCATGCAAGGTGTTAGGTGAATAGGATTTTGTATTTTAGATTCTATAGGATTGCTCATTTGTGTTTTTGTGATTTTCAATTAATCAATGGTCTAAACTCTAGAGTCCACCACTACAACTTGCAAGGGATTGTGAACCAATAAACCTTGAAAGGACTCGGCAAGGAATTAGGATTCGAGAATTAGGGTATGTTGAATTAGTCGTGTTTGCACTTCTTTTAATTTGGGTAAGCATTACAGATCCCCCCCCCCCACCCCCTTATTTTCATATGATGTTGGCTATTGGTTTCTTGTCAACATGATGTAGTTTCTCTTAGCTTGTATAAATGCAATCTACACAATGTATTATCAACTTCTTGCAAATCGATTTTTGTTTTTTTTAAATGTTCTCCAAATTTTAAAGGTGTAGAGTCCAAAGGTGCAATTTAAGGTTCCACCAAAAGTTTAAAACCTAGTTTAAGGTCATTTTGGGTTAGCATTTTAGAGACCCCGCCCGCCCTTTCATATGTTGTTGGCTGTTGGTTTTTATCAACTTGATATAGCTTTTATTAGCTTGTGTTTATGTAATTTGCACATTGCATTTTAATTTTTTTTCAAATCAATTTTTCAATTTCTCTTATTTTTTTTAGATTGTGAAGGTTAAAACTCCAAAAGTGCAATTTAGGGTTCCACAAAAAATCCAAAACCCAATTCAAGGTTTGATAATGCCTCCTCCACAATCTTACAAGTTCAAGTTCTTTTATTTTAGTAAGATCCTCTTCTAATTATTGATTAGAATGGTTTTCATGGTCCTTTTACATCATCCCCTCCACTATTTTCTCCTAGTACTTTTGATTTGTCAAACCTAAATAATAATGATGTTATGTTCTTTAAAAAGTTTGTCATCCCCCTTGAAAAAAATATACCTAATGTCCACCTTCTTGAAGGTCTACATACTATCAAATCAAAGCTAGGAGTCAAGAAATGAAAGTATGACACAACCAGAAAATTTCAAGACTCTTGGGCTGCTAAGCTTCCTTTGACAAAACTATGTGTAAGGTTAAATTACAATCTACACATTGTTAAGTGCAAATTTGTAGTGAGGTGGAAAGGAAAAATAAGGTGTTATCTACTAAATGGGATTCTTTGGTTAAACATGTAGGTCATAGAAAGGTTGTAAAGAATTTAAAGACTTTACAATTGGGGTACCAAAAAAGGAAAAAAACACTTAAGTATTTTTTAGAGCTACTTTTTACAAATAATATTTACATGAAACAAACTTAAGCGAGAAAAATTGAATAGTCCAATATAAGATAATTCATGTGTTAATGGTGATTTTTCACAATCATACATAATTGGGTATGAATATTTTAATTTAATGCTAGAAATGTAGAAAATCCCGAAAAATCCCAAAATCAATTTCAATGGACAACCAAACATGTTTTTTGGCATGTTTATTTCTTTCACATGTGACCTGTATCTAAAGCTAGACATTTTGAACCCATTGAACATTTTTAATTTATCAAATGGTTTTTAAAAAATATTTATTTGTCTTGCAACCTTCTTTTTCAAAATTTGAAGACTTTGAAATTTTTGAATTATTTGGTTTTGCATCAGGTTCATCCAATGAACATGTACTTTCATAAAAGGGGGCAAGTTTTTGTTGTCAAAAAAATTGAAATCAATTATATGATTTTATGCCTTCCTTTTGATTACTTTTTTAAAAATGTACTTTAAACACTTGATTCCTTTATTTTACAGGACTCAAAAGGACATTAACGTAGTATCCAAATTAATTTTAAATATTTTTATTAATTAAAAAAAATCATTTTATTTGTTGGCATACAACAATCCACTACAATTATAATAATGTAAAATAAACAAAAATCCAAAGTTATCCTTTGTTGTTCTTTTTTAATTAGACACTCCTTCTTGGTACCCTAATTGTGAATGGACCTTCTAAGGTTTGCAAGCATGCCAAGAACCAAAAGTTGTTTGCTTCTCATGGTCATAAATCTATTGCTATTCAAGTTGCACATGATGTGGCTAAAAAGAATGCAAGGAAAGTGGTCCAATTTGCCACCATGTTGCATTTGTTGCAACAAGGACATCCTATGTTGGAATATGAAACATACTTTTGGAAACCCATAAAACATACATAGGAAATCAATTCAAGATTAATGTAAAGAGGGGTTTTCTAAGCACATTTGTAAGTCTTGATTTTATGCATTACAAGTAGAAGAACTACTTGATTGGATGGCATTTAAGCAATTTCAAAACAAAGATGGAAAGAAGTCCATAGTTTTAGAAAAAATTGTGAACTAATCACTTTGGATATGGCATGCAATTTTTTGAGCTTCCATGAGGTTACAATAACATTAATGTGTTTGATTAATCAAACATGGCTACAAACATGTTAAAAGGGGAAGGTAGTGATTTGAGGTTAATAGTCAATGGCAATGTCTATCATTCATACTATTTCTTGGCAAATGGTATCTGTCTTTCATGGTTTTACTTTGTGCAAACCATACATGAGCCTCAAAATGAAAAAAAGTGAAAAAAATGAGAAAAAGGATATTAAAAAATGTTCTAATGTATTGCAATTTAAATTCACTGTCATTGAAACCCATGTAGGTTGTGACAAATGGATACAATTTACAACCTCATGATGTGTTATGTGATTATTCATAACATGATTATTGAAAATGAGTGAGAACAAAATCTAGAACCATTTTTTATGAAACAAATGTAAGGCATTTGAGAAGAGGTATGATCATCCAAACATACATGAAAGGCACAAAAGACTTAGAAAATTCACAAGTTCATTATTATTATCAAAAATAAAACAAAACACAATTTGAAAGAAACAAAAATAAATCAACAAGCAACTTGACTATGAATAATAATTAAATGATTTTATTGTTTGAACAAGGCATGATGTAAGTTAAACATGAAATGAATTAGATATACAAAGGCCATAAATTACGTTGGTGAGATTGAGGGGTGACACCATTTGGCTCTCTTTTTATATCATTCAATGGAACCTTTTGGAAAGTTTCATCAACTATACCTTTTATAAGTTTATACTAAATAATTTTCTAAAAACTTTCACTGACCATGTCGTTAAAAGATTTTTTTCAACTATATTTAAAAAGAAATTACATCTTTTAGAAACTTTTACCAATTTTCTTATTTAATTAAAAAAAAACTTTTAGGCATATTTTTCATGAATTTTTCTAGAAATTTCTAAACATATTTTTCAAGAATTTATTTGGCAAATTTTTAATTTTTTTGGGTATACTTTTTCTATGATAATTACAAATTGAAAATAGATTTTTGGTGGAACATTTGTGCACCCGAAAAAGCTTGAACATTGAATGAATTAAAATGGTTGCATTGTTGAAGTTTCTTATTTTGGATTTTCAACATTGCTTACATTATTTCAATTTTATATTTTTTGTGTATGCATGTTTACATTATATGAATTCCACCATTCTTTGTGCACGTCACAAAAGTGATTTAAAGTTTTGTGAAGTTGCACACAGACAATTACAAAATTTGTTAAGGTTTTAAAGTTTGTAATGTTACACATAGAAAATGCAGCTTGGGAATCCCATGGGGGG
>Ga0116227_10002270_pt1 | contig 43757 bp, 44 predicted proteins | sample S1TSphgellanicum_FD_89693 | JGI IMG/M metagenome (GOLD analysis project Ga0116227, IMG submission 89693) | Host-associated microbial communities from peat moss isolated from Minnesota, USA - S1T2_Fb - Sphagnum magellanicum MG | ecosystem: Host-associated > Plants > Peat moss > Unclassified... | reverse complement strand
TTCAAACACACAGCCGGTGACATCGGCGCTTTCGCTGCTGCCCAGCCACACCACGGTCGGCGCGACATTGGCGGGGTCCATCGCATCGAACGCTGCCGTTTGCGTGGCCATCTTGTCGGCAAATGCCTGCTCGGTCATGCGCGTGCGCGCCGACGGAGCGAGCGCATTGGCGGTAATGCCATAGCGGCCCAGTTCCGCCGCCTGGACCAGCGTCAGTGCGGCAATCCCACCTTTGGCCGTGGCATAGGCCGCCTGCGCGATCGATCCCTGCAGGCCAGCGCCCGATGAGGTGTTGATGATCCGCGCGTCGGGGGCCTGGCCCGCTTTCTGCTTGCCGCGCCAGTAATCGACCGCGTGGCGGCTCAAGCAGAAATGGCCGCGCAGATGGACATGCATCGTCGCATCCCATTCGTCGGGCGTTGCCGAAACGAACATGCGGTCGCGCACGATCCCGGCGTTGTTGACCACGACATGCAGATCGCCAAATTCCGCCAGCGCAGCATCGACAATGCGTTTGGCCGCGTCCCAGTCGGTGATGTCTTCGTAATTGGCGATCGCCTTGCCGCCCCCGGCGATGATCTGTGCGACAACCCGGTCGGCGGCGCTTGTGTCGCGGCCTTCGCCGCCAAGCGACGTGCCGATGTCGTTGACCACGACATTGGCGCCCTCGGCGGCAAAGGCCAGCGCATAGGCGCGGCCCAGCCCGCCTGCAGCGCCGGTGATGATGACAGTGCGATTGGCGCAAATGCCCATGGTCAAATCCTTCAAATGGCCGGAACCGGGACGGGCAACAGCAAGTGCTGCGATACGTTCCCGATCATGTCGAACAGCGTGTAATCGCGCGTGGCAAAGCGCCATGTGGTGCCAACCCGGGCGAATGTGTCGTGATACCGCCCTGCGCAGATCGCCTGCAGCGGCAGTGTCGGGGTCTGTTGAAACACCGTATAATACGACCGGCAAGCCGCAGTGCCCGCGGCGTCATCCACATCTACGATCGCGTTGGTGATGACGTGTTTCGTGCGCGGTGTGCCGCAATCATGGATGCGCACAAACGCGCGCCATTGCGCCAGCATCGCCGCCCCGCCATGGACCACCCGCCCACCACCCAGCGTCACATCGGCGTGGTCGAACAGCGCGGCGACGTGTTCCAGGCGACCTTCATCCATCAGTTCCGCGTAGCGATGGATCAGGTTGATGATGTGCGTTTCGGGGCTCATGATTGACCCTCCTGACGGGCGATCTTGTCTTCGCGATAGCGTGCGGTTTCGCCCGACAGGCGCACCGCGACCGCATCGGAACGCAGTCGCGGCCGGTCTGACTCGGCTGCCGTCAACGGCTCTTTCGCTGCGAAATCGGTCAGCGCCTCGCGCGTCAGGCGCTGGTATTCGCCATGACCGTTGTTGCGCCAGGTGATCTGGTGGGGTTCGAGCGTGCGCACCACTTTGGCCGGATTGCCCACGACAACGCTGCGCGGCGGGGTCACGGTGTCCGACTTGACCAGCGCCAGTGCACCAACCAGGTTTTCCGGCCCGATCACTGCAGCGTCGAGCACGACCGCATTCATGCCGATCAGGCTGTTTTCGCCGATTTCGCACCCGTGGATCACGCAACCATGCGCGATCGTTGCGCCCCGGCGAATCACCGTGTCGCGCTCTGCCCCGGCGTGGACGGTTACATTGTCCTGAATCGAGCTGTCACCTTCGACCACGATCCGTCCAAAATCGCCGCGTAACGAGGCGCCCGGCGCAATAAAGCAGCCCGGCCCAATTATCACATCGCCGATCAGCGAGGCCAGCGGGTGGACGTAACTGGTCGGATCGACCACCGGAACAATTCCCTGATAAGCATAGCAAGGCATCGCGATCAGAGCCGTTCGATGATCGTGACGTTGGCCTGGCCACCGCCTTCGCACATCGTCTGCAGGCCATAGCGACCGCCGGTGCGCTCCAGCGTATTGAGCAACGTCGTCATCAGTTTCGCGCCGGTCGACCCGATAGGGTGGCCGAGCGCAATTGCGCCGCCCTGAATATTGACCTTTTCGTGGGGGATCGACAGCTCCTTCATCCACGCCAGCGGGATCGAGGCAAACGCCTCATTGCATTCGAAGATGTCGATGTCGTTCAAAGACATCCCTGATTTGGCAAGCGCATAGCGTGTGGCACCGATCGGCCCGGTCAGCATCCATACCGGGTTGTCGGCGCGTACCGACAAGTGGTGAATGCGTGCGCGCGGTTTGAAACCGTGGTCCTTTACTGCTTGTTCGCTGGCGATCAGCAAAGCGGCGGCGCAATCGCAATTCTGGCTGGCATTGCCCGCCGTGACCCGCCCGCCTTCGCGGATCGGTTTCAGCGCTGCGAGTCCCTCCAGCGTGGTTCCGGGGCGAATGGTTTCATCATGGTCCAGCCCGGCGAGCGGCGCGATTTCGTTTTTGAACCAGCCCGCTTGTGTCGCGGCATGCGCGCGCATGTGGCTGGCATAGGCAAAGGCGTCTAGCTCGTCGCGGCTGATGTCCCATTTTTCCGCGATCATCTCGGCCGAGCGGATTTGGTTGACTTCCTGGCCGGCATAGCGCGCGTCCCAGCCGGTGGATCCGGTGAACGGGCTGTCGAAACCATATGCCTGTCCGGCGATCATCGCCGCCATGATTGGAATGCGGTTCATCGCCTGGCTGCCACCCGCCACGATAATATCCTGCGTGCCGCTCATCACGCCTTGCGCGGCGAAATGCACAGCTTGCTGCGCGCTGCCGCATTGCCGGTCGATGGTCACGCCGGGCACCTCTTCGGGGAGCCCGGCGGCGAGCCATGCGGTGCGGCCGATGTCGCCGGCTTGTCCGCCGATGGTTTCGGTGCAACCCCATACCACGTCCTCGACCAGAGCCGGGTCGAACGCATTGCGTTCCATCAGTGCTTTGATCGGATGCGCGGCCAGGTCGGCGGGATGCATCGCCGCCAGACTGCCTTTTTTGCGGCCGACCGGCGCGCGGATCGCATCGATGATATAAGCTTCAGGCATCATGGGCCTCTCTGGCAAAAGTCGTATCGGGGCCGGTCGGGCGCGTGAACACGCGCTCGGCAATGCGGCTGCGGTGGTAATGCGGCGTGCCCCAGGCCTGGGTCAGCGCGAGCGCGCGTTTCAAAAACAGGTGGACATCGACTTCCCACGAATAGCCCATTGCGCCGTGCACCTGGACGGCGGCGCGCGCGGCCGTGTCTGCTGCGGCCAGCGCGACCAGCTTTGCCTCTGATACGCGCGCGGCGGCGTAAATGTCTCGCGCGGGGCAATCGGCGGCGGCGGCCATGACTATGGGGCGGGCAAATTCGATCGAGACTTGCGCGCTGGCCAGGTGATGTTTGACTGCCTGGTACGATCCGATCGGCTTGCCAAATTGCATGCGATCTGTGGCATAGGCAACCGCCAGATCGACGCAACGCTGCGCCAAGCCAAGCCCTTGCGCCGCAGCAAACAGCGCCCCGCGATCGCGTGCCAGGGCCCAGTCCGCCGCACCCAGGTCCTCGGCCCTGCGCCATTCAAGGTGAAACACGCGGCGCAGCGGGTCGATCGTCGGCACGGGAGTCAGGATGGCGTCGTCGTGCAGCACGAGCAGCGCATGGCCATCGCGTTCGACCAGGATCGCCTGCGCCATATCGGCGCTCGCCACCACCGGATTGATCGCCGGGGCAATGGCCACGATCGTCGCGGGATCGGTCAGCAGCGGATGATCGGGCGCCAGGGCGGCCAGCATCGGCACCGCGACGCCTGCGCTTTCCGCCAGAGGTTCGGGCAGCGCGGCATAGCCCGCCTCGATCGCGATCAGCGCGAAATCGACCTCGGTCAGGCCCATGCCGCCTGCAAGTTCGGGGACGATCAGCGCGGCCAGGCCCGTGTCGACAATCGCCGACCAGCGGCCCGCGTCGAACGCTGTGCCCCGGTGCATCATAGCGCGCCAGTGATCGGGACCGCATTGGTCGCCAAACAGCGTGCGCGCGGTTTGCGCAAACATCGTCTGTTCTTCGCTCAGAGTGAAATCCATCGCCGGGGCCCCTTAACGCGGCAGGCCGAGCATGCGCTCGGCAATGATGTTGCGCTGAATCTCATTCGATCCGGCGTAGATCGGCCCGGCGAGGGCAAAGATGTAATCGTCCAGCCAGTCGTGCGCGCCGGGTTCGACCAGCAGTTCTGCGGCTGGCCCCAGGATCGCCAGCGCGGTCTGGTGCAGGTGGATGTCCATCTCGGACCAGAAAATCTTGTTGGTCGACGCCTCCGGCCCGATTTTTGCGCCGGCGATCAGGCGCGATGCAGTCTGATAGATCGACAGCGCATAGGCATCGGCATTGATATGCGCCCGGATCACGTCTGCCTCCAGCGCGGGGTCCGCATGCCCTTTGTGTTCCAGCCACAGCGCGGCGAGGGCTGCTGCGGCGACCTGGTAGCGCGCGGGGCTACGCAACATCAGCCCGCGTTCAAACCCGGCGGTCGCCATGCAGATGTGCCAGCCCTGACCTTCGTCGCCCAACCGGTTGAACGCGGGCACGCGCACGTCCTCCAGCAGAATTTCGGCAAAGCCGACGTGGCCGTTGATCTTGCGGATCGGGTTACGGGTCACGCCCGGCTGGTCGAGCTTGAAGAAAATCAGGCTCATGCCTTTGTGCCGTTCGCTGCCGGGCTCGCGGAACAGGCCAAACGCCCAGTCGGCAAACGCGGCGCGGCTCGACCAGATCTTGTGACCGTTGAGCACGTATTCATCGCCGTCGCGCCGCGCAGTCGCACGCACGCCAGCCAGATCGGACCCGGCCTGTGGTTCGGACCATGCCTGCGCCCAGATTTCGGCGCCGCTTGCCATCGGTGGCAGGAACCGGGCCTTTTGCTCACGGGTGCCGAATTCCATGAGTGTAGGGCCAAGCAGGAAAATCCCGTTCTGGTTGACGCGACCCGGCGCCCCCGCGCGATAATACTCTTCCTCAAAAATCAGCCACTGGATCAGGTCGAGCCCGCGCCCGCCGTATTCGGCCGGCCAGGTGACCATGCCCCAGTCGCCCGATTTCAGAGTCGCTTCCCATGCGCGGTGCGCTTCGAAACCGGCGCGCGTGGCGTCATAGTGTTCGATTGGCTGCGACGGCACATGGGCATCAAGCCAGGCGCGCACTTCCGCGCGGAAAGCGTGTTGCTGTTGGGTATACGAAAGATCCATCAGAACTTTGCCGCGCCTTTGGTGTCCACGAACGCATCCCGCGCTTTCTGGCTGTCTTCATGCGCGTACATTTCAAGCGTAAAGCCCTGCTCGATGCGATACATGTCGCCGGGATCGGTTGGCTCGATCAGGTTGAGCGCTTGTTTGGCAATCACGAGCGCCACTCTGCTTTTCGAAGCGATCACGGCGCAAAGCGCGCGCGCTTCCTCTTCCAGCTTGTCCAGCGGAACGATCTTTTCGACCGAGCCATGACGGTACAGATCCTCGACCGGGATCGTGCCACCGGTGAAGAAATTGGTGCGCACCTTTTGCACTGGCAACATCCGGCTCATGAAAGCCGCCCCGCCCATCGCACCGCGGTCGATCTCGGGCAGTGAGAGATAGGCGCCCTCTGCCGCGATCAAGCTGTCACAGGCCCCGGCGATATTGACCCCGCCGCCAATCACAAAACCGTGCAGCGCCGCCACGACCGGCACCGCACAATCACGAATAGCTTTGAATGTCAGGTAATTGTTGCGATTGAGCTGGGCGATCCGTTCCGGGTGTGCCTGCATTTCCTTGATGTCGACGCCGCCGCAAAAACCCCTGCCGACCGCGCGGATCAGCACGCAGCGCACATCTTCGTTGGCCGACGCGGCGTTGATGAGCGCGGGAATCGAGCCCCAGCCTGCGGTGTCAAACGCGTTGACTTTGGGATGATCGAAAACGATCTCGGCAATGTTGTCCTGTACCGTCATGGTGATTGGCATGGCTGGGTCCTTCGTTTCAGGTGGCCGTTGACGGCACGCCAAGAGCAATGAGGCGGTCGCGTGCTTCGCACATGATGCGGTCGATCAGAACCTGGCAGTCTGGCACTTCGGCGATGCGCCCGCCGACCACGCCGGTGGCCATCACGCCGTTCTCGATATCACCATCGACCACCGCTTTCTGGATCAGCATCGGCATCGTTGCGGCCATGATCGCCTGGCGCAACGGCACATCGCCGTGGCCGGTCATGCCGCGAGCCGCCTTGATGAAATGCAGCCAGGATGCGCCCGTCTGCCGCTTCATGTCGCGGCCCGCCTCGAACGCGCGCAACCACATGCCCAGCGATCCGGACTTTTCGATCCGGTCCATCAGCGCGGTACGGACCATGCGCTGGGGAATTCCGTCAAGCCTGGTCGTCACGACAATCTGGTCGGTACCAGCCTTGAGATAAGCAGCCTTGGCGGTTGCGGGCACCGGGCTTTCTCTGGTCAGCAAAAAGCGGGTGCCCATGGCAATGCCGACAGCCCCATAGGCAAGCGCCGCCACGAGCCCGCGCCCATCTGCAAAACCGCCGCTGGCGATCACCGGCACCTTCACCGCATCGAGCACCTGGGGCAGCAGCACAGTTGTCGGTACCGATCCGGTATGCCCGCCGCCTTCGCCGCCCTGCACGGTGACCATGTCCACGCCCAGTTCGGCCATTTTGAGCGCATGTTTCACTGCGCCGACGGTCGGGATGCACAAGATACCGGCATCCTTGAAACGCCCGATCATCCTGGCACTGGGGCCGCGCCCGAAACTGACAGCGCGCACCTGGTCGCGATTGGCCAGGATCAGATCAACAATTGCGTCGGCACCGGGCTGAAACGAATGAAAATTGACCCCGAACGGACGATCGGTGCCTTGACGCACGGTCAGGATCTTGGTGCGGCATTCTTCGGGCGTCATGACCGCCGCGCCCAGAAACCCGAACGCCCCGGCATTGCTGCTGGCAACGACGAGCGAGGGTTCCGCCACCCAGCCCATCGCGGTCTGGATAATGGGGACCCGGCAACCGAGGCGTTCGGTCAAAACGGTTTGCAACGCATTTAGCATCAGCTCTCGCCGGCCTGCTTCTTGTTGGCAGCCGCCATTTCCTTTGCACCCAGCCCGGCAATCGCATTGCCCTGCACCAGATCGTTCTGGGCATGGGCAAAATGGTGCATGTGAAACACCGCATCCATCGCGGTGCGCTTGCCGCGCAAGTCCTCGACGTGATTGAGTGCCTGCTTGGTCAGCCAGTTGCCAAGGCGTGGCTGCGCCGCCAGCTTGGCCGCCCAGGCAGCAGCCGTTTCGCGCAACTGATCGTGCGGCACGACCTTGTTGACCATGCCGAACTGTTCGGCGCGGGCAGCAGGCATCCGTTCGCCGAGCAGCAGGAATTCCTTGGCCACGCGCGGCGGCAGTTCAAAGCCGTGGGCAAAGTATTCAACGCCCGGAATGCCCATGCGGTTGACGGGGTCCTGAAAGAAAGCGTCGTCGCTGGCAACAATCAGGTCGCACACCCAGGCCAGCATCAACCCACCGGCAATACACGCTCCTTGCACCATGGCCACGGTCGGCTTGGCGATATCGCGCCAGCGCCGGCACATGCCTAGATACTGCTCCTGCTCACGGGTATAGAGAAGCTCGGCTGCCGGCTTGTTGACGTGGCCGGGCACCATCAACCGGTTTTCGAAATGTTTATGCACGTCGCGACCCGGCGTGCCGATGTCGTGACCGGCTGAAAAGTGCTTGCCATTGCCCGCGAGCACGATCGCCCGCACAGTATCGTCCTGCACCGCACGGTTGAAAGCATCGTCCAGTGCATAGGTCATCTGGCCGTTTTGCGCGTTGTTGAATTCGGGGCGGTTCAACGTGATCCACGCGACCGCACCCTCGACCTCATAAAGGACCGGGTTCTCGGTTTCATAAACGATATCGACTTTGCGCGGTTCGACCAGATCGCTCATGTCAGGCGCTCCTCATGCTGCCCGCCGTGCGGGCGGGTTCTCTTTGAACACGGTCGTACGCACGCCATTGGGGTCAAGCCGGGCGATCAACGCCAGCTCTTCAGCCGTTGGCAGCGGCGTTTCGGGGATGGCATCGCCGATTTTGGCGAGCGGGAAGCCGGTGTTGTCCTGCACCTCGTCGAACGTGACCCCGGCATGGAGCGAAACCACCCGCACCTGACGGTCCGGACCTCCAAAATCCATGACGCACAAATTGCTGACGATCACCCGCAAATCGAGCCCGGCAGGGGGCTTTCCATTCAGGTATCGCGCGGGATTGTAGCCGGCCATGCACACGAAATCGACTTCGCCTTCGACAAAGGCGCGCTTGTTGTGGCTGGGGAAGAAAAAGCTGTTGGGATGGACAATCGAGTTGCCCGGAAAGCCGCGCGCACCCAGCATGGCCGACTTTGGCTTTTCATGGTTGCCGATCACGCTGATATTGGCTTGCCCGAACCGATCGAACTGCACCGGACCGACCATCGCATGGCGCCGCCCGCCCCATAGTGAAGCAAACACGCGGTCGTAGTTGGCCATACCTTCATAAATGACCGGTCCGCTGCGCTTGCCGGGCGCGATCGGTTCATTGCCGTAATAGCATTCGCCGTCGGTCGTCTGCAGCGCAGGATTGTAGAGTGTCTTGGCAAGTGCAGTGCCCAGGCGTGGCAAAGGGCCGATGCCGGTTGCCATCACTTCACCATCATGGCGCCAGGCCTGCGCACAGGCGAGGATGACAAGGTCGGCCAAAGTTGCTTCGGTCATAGTCGCTCTCCTCAATAAACCGGGCGGGGCAGGGCGCGCAGCGCCTCGGCGCCGCCCACGGCGGCGAGGTATTCGGCATCGCTGACGTCGATGAACGTCTTGCGATATTCGGCCCAGGCCTCTGGCGATGCAGCACTGTCGACGTATGTTTTCAGATGCTTGAGATCGAGGTGGTATTCGGGATTGGCACTGGTCGGATGCGCGCCGAACGGCGCTTCAACCACGCCGGTGATCCGCGCGCGCTCCACCAGGGCAAACCGGGCGTTCGCCTCGATATCGAGTTCGGCGGTCGATACGACCTGTTCGACACTCGCAAACACTTTGGGCGCGGCGCGCGTGAACAGTTCATCGAAGAACGGGTCAGGCGACGTCACCAACAGGTTGCCCTTTTCATCCGAGCGCTGCGCATGGATCAGGGCCACGTCGAGATTGAGCGCGGGCATGGCGATCAATTCCTCGCCATCGCCATAGGGGCTGGTTACTGTTTTGAATACAAAGCCTTTTTGCCTGATGATGTCGGTGCCGATGCCGATCCGTGTGGGTAGGAACGGCAGGTGCATCGCGGCCGCGCGCAGACCCCAGTGAAACAGGCCTTCGTCCAGTTCCAGCACCTCGATCGTACCGGCCTGGCGTGCCGCCCGGAAATGCGGCTCCAGCGGATAGTGATCCAGGCTGACGAACGCGAATACCAGTTTCTTCACTTTGCCCGCCGCGCACAGCATCCCGACATCGGGGCCGCCATAGGACAGCACGGTCAGGTCCTTGAGATCGGAGCGTAGGATCGCGCGCACCAGCGCCATCGGTTTGCGGCGCGTGGCCCAACCGCCGATGCCGATGGTCATGCCATCGGATAGCTGCGCGACCACGTCTGCCGCGCTCATCCGCTTGTCGAAAGTCACGCTTGTTCTCCCCCAGATGCTTGGTCTTGCCCGGATGCTTGTTCTTCCATCGCCTTTTGCCAGGACCAGACATGTCCCCATTCGCTCGGTTGCAAATGCGCGGTCGGAACCCAGGTCGCCGGGTCGATGACCAGGGGATCGGCGCCGATTTCAAGATCGAAGCCGCCCGGGGTCTGCATGTAAAAGCCAAACGTCTGATCGTTGACGTGGCGGCCGATAGAGGCGCTCTCAGGCACTTTGTTCAGGCGCATCCGGTCATAGCATTTGCCCACGTCGCTCTGCGTCTTCATCTCCAGCATCAGATGAACACAGCCCGAAGGCGGTGCCGGCATCTCCCCGATCGCGACGGAATGGTGCCGCCCGTTCTGCGCGTGCATGAATGCAAAGCCCATGCCGGGATCGGCGGGATCATCGCTGAAGTGAAAGCGTGGCACGTCGGTATCGCCAAAGCCGATCGCCTTGTAGAAAGCGTATGTCTCGTCGAAATTGGGGGCGGCAAAGACGGTGTGGCCCATCCCCATATCGCCGGTTACAAAGCCGCTGACGCCCGCAGGCGACACGAATTCGACCGAGTCACGGCTGTCGCCATGGAAAAACTCCAGGCCATTGCCGGCGGGATCGCTCGTGCGGAAAAACGCGGCGACGCCGCGCATTGCCGCTTCGTCCGGCGTGCCGCTTTCGACTGGACGACCAAGTGCTGCGATATGCGCCCGCAACGCAGACAAGGCGGGCGCATCACCGATGTCATAGGCCGCAGCCAGCAGCCTTTCGCTCGCACCCGCCTCGATCCGGAACCGGAAAGGGCGGTCATCAATCCGGTACAGTGCAGCGCCATCCGCGGCATGACCTGCATCCATCACACCGACGACCCCGGTCATGAAGCGATGCCATTCCGCCTGCTTTGCCGTTGCAATTACAATATAACCGAGCGCCTTGATGCCCATGGCCGTCAATTTCCTTTAATCAGATCAAGAAAGTACGGGCGCTCGCCGCCACCGTCGACGTTGATGCGCGCTCCACTGACCCATGCGGCCAGATCGGAGCAAAGCCACAGTACGGTCCCGGCAATATCATCGCCGTTCCCCATACGCCGCAGCGGCAAGGATTGGGCGACAGCGTCCTGCGCCGCAGCATCACCATATGTTGCAGCAGCATTTTCTGTCTCCATCAGGCCCGCGATGATCGCGTTGACGCGCACCCCATCGGGCCCCCATTCCTGCGCCAGACTTTGCGTCAGATTGAGCAAGCCTGCCTTGGCCGCGCCGTAGGCCGCCGTCATCGGCGAAGGACGAATGCCCGACACGCTGGCGATATTGACGATGCTGCCGCTTTTGGCGGGCTGCATATGCGCAAAGGCTGCCTGCGCCATATACATCGCGGAATGCAGGTTGAGCCGCACGATTGAATCGAAAAAACGCGGTGAAGCGGTTGCGGCGGCGGCCTGCGGCGATCCGCCGGCGTTGTTGACCAGCACATCGATACGGCCATGATCGGCGACGACCCCATCGACCAGCGCGCGCGCTGCTTCGGGATCGCGCACGTCGGCGGAGCGAAACGTCACGCCATCGGGCAGCGTTTCGGGCGCGGTGCGCCCGCACGCGATGACAGTCGCGCCACACGCCGCCAGGCGTTCGGCGATCTGCCGCCCCAGGCCGCGCGTGCCACCGGTGACAATTGCCACCTGGCCCGAAATATCGATCGTGTATTTGCCCGTCACGGGGCGCCCTCTCCCATTTATGCCGGTTTGCAAGATTTTGACTCTGCGCCGGATTCGAAACTGCATTATCGCAAGCCCATGCGCTTTTCAATTGACGATTTGCGTATCAGATGGCAATCATAATTACGAATGACGCTAAAAAATATGCGTGCCAACGAATCAAGCCTTGGGAGAGAGCAGCAGCAATGGCGACGAATGCCACCCTATCCGCGACGCGTGCGGCTGATCCGTTGCCTGAGCAGCTTGTGGCCCGCGCGCGTGCGATGATAACGCCGTTGCGCGACCGCGGCGCCCGCTGTGTTGCCGATCGCGATGTGCCGGCTGAATCTATCGCAGAGATGCAGGCGGCTGGCTTTTTCCGCATTCTGCAACCGCGCCGCTGGGGCGGATATGAAATGCATCCCAATGTGTTTTACGATGTGCAAAAAGCGCTGGCCGAAGGGTGCATGTCGACCGGGTGGATGTATGGCGTCGTCGGGTGCCACCCCTATGAAATCGCGCTGTTTCACGAGCAGGCGCAGGCTGATGTATGGGGCGACGATCCGGCAACGCTGGTATCGTCCAGTTATCAGCCGGTGGGCAAAGTGACTGTGGTCGATGGCGGGTTCCGGCTTTCGGGCCGCTGGGGGTTTTCAACCGGGTCGGTGCATTGCCAGTGGGTCGTGCTGGGCGCGATGGTGCCCCCTGCTGAGCCGGGGGCTGCGCCCGACATGCGCGCATTTCTGTTGCCGCGCGCGGACTATACGATCGACCGGGAGGCATGGCGGGTGTTCGGCCTGCAAGGCACCGGCAGCCATGATGTGATCGTCGATGACGTATTTGTGCCCGATTATCGCACGCATCGTTCGGTTGACGGGTTCCTTTGCACCAACCCGGGCCAGGAAACCAACCCCGGCCCGCTGTATACGCTGCCGTGGGCGCAAGTGTTCATGCGTTCGGTCTCGACCGCGGCATTTGGCGGGGCGCGCGCGGCGATCGATGCTGCGATCGATATTGCGCAAAACCGCGTGTCGACGAACACCGGCAAAGCCTCAAAGGCTGATCCGTTCCTGCTCGCCGCAATTGCCAAAGCGCACGCGCAAGTCACCGAAATGGAGCAGACGCTGCGCCTGACGTTCGAGGATCTGATGGCTCATGCCGACAGGGCCGAGGCGATCCCGATGGAAAAGCGCACGCTCTATGCCTACAATTCGTCCAGCGTGGTGCGCCGCATGGCCGAACTGGTCGATGGCATGGTGCAATTGCTCGGCGGGCGGGCAATTTACCTGACCAGCGCGATCATTCAGCCCTGGCTCGACCTGCATGCTGGGCGCGCGCATGTCGCCAACGACCCCAACAACCGCACGCTCGACGTGGTTGGCGGTATTCTGGGGCAACCGCCCACTTTCACCTTCCTGTAACAGAGGAGTTCCGCCCATGGCTGAGCTGCGTTCTGCCACGTACCGCGTCAGCGGCGACTATGATATCCATGTTCAAGAGGCGGGCGACGCCGCTGCGCCCGCGCTTGTGTTCCTGCACGGCAGCGGGCCGGGGGCATCGGGCGCGTCGAATTTCCGGCAGAATATCGATGCTTTTGTCGGCGCGGGCTATCGTGTGATTCTGCCCGATCTGATCGGTTATGGCGCGTCGTCAAAACCCGAAGGCATCGATTACACGCTGCAACTGTTTACCGACACCGTTTACGAGGCGCTGCTGGCGCACGGCGTGACGCATGCCAGCATGGTCGGCAATTCGCTGGGCGGCGGGATTGCCTTGCAGATAACGCTCGATCACCCGGAATTCGCGCGCAACCTGGTCATGATGGCGCCGGGGTGTGTTGCGCCGCGCGAATCCTATTTCGTGATGCCGGGCATCGCCAAGATGGTATCGAATTTCGGCGGCCCCGATTTCAACCTGGCCGAACAGAAACGGCTGGTGTCGAACCTGGTCCACCCCGATTTTGCGCCGCAGATATCCGATGCGCTGGTCGCCGAACGCTTTGCCGTCGCGCGCATGCAGCCAAAGGATGTGCTGGTGCGGATGCGCACGCCCGACCTGGGGCCACGCCTGGGCGAGATCGCCAATCCAATCCTGGTGTTGTGGGGGCTCAACGACGAATTCTGTCCGGAGGCGCATGCGCGGCTGTTTCTGGAACATTGCCCCGATGTGCGCGTGATGACGTTCGGCCGCACCGGGCATTGGGTTCAAGTCGAGCGCGCCGCTGAATTCAACGCTTACGCGATCGATTTCCTCGATGCCCGACGCTAAAATGCTTAGCGATCCGCGTACGCAGGCCTATGGTGCCGCGTTGCACGCCGCGCTGCGCGGCCGGTATACCGCGGCACCGCTGATCGAGACCGATCCGACGCTGACGATCGGCGATGCCTATGCGATCAGCCTGGATTTTCTCGCGCGGCGGCTGGCCGAGGGCGAGCGCGTCGTGGGCAAGAAGATCGGCGCGACCAGCAAGGCGGTGCAGGACATGCTGGGCGTGCACCAGCCGGATTTCGGCTTTTTGACCGACTGGATGCAGGTGACGGGCGACATCGACATCGCCGGGCTTGCCTTGATCGCGCCGCGTGCAGAGGCGGAAATCGCGTTTGTTCTCAGGGATGGGTTGGCGGGCCCCGGCGTGTCCGCCGCCGATGTCCTGCGCGCAACCCAATCGATCGCGCCCTGTTTTGAAATTGTCGATTCGCGCATCCGCGACTGGAAGATCAGCATAGTCGATACGGTTGCAGACAATGCCTCGTGCGGGGTGTTCGTGCTTGGCGAGGCGCGGATCGATCCGAACGGGCTTGACCTGCCGAACCTGCATGTCGTCGTGACCAAGAACGGTGCGCCGCTGTCTGAGGGCTATGGCCATGCGGTCCAGGGCGATCCAGCCGAGGCGGTCGCGTGGCTGGCCAACACGCTGGGCGCGCATGGCGTCACGCTCGACGCCGGTGATGTGATCCTGTCGGGCAGCCTGGTGCCACTCGCGCCAGCTGTCGCTGGCGATCGATTTGAAATGACCTTGAGTGATGGCGCTCGCCCGCTGGGTAAGTGCATCGCAAACTTCGTCTAAGGACACCAACTATGGCACGCGTAAAGGCCGCAATCATCGGATCGGGCAATATCGGTACCGACCTGATGATGAAGATGATCAAATACCCGCAGAACATGGAACTGGCGATCGTCGTCGGGATCGATGAAAAGTCCGAAGGGCTGGCCATGGCCCGCGCCCACGGCATCGCCACCACGCACGAAGGGCTGGAAGGCCTGCGCGCGCATCCGCTCTATGCCGAAATCGGCATCGCGTTCGATGCGACCAGCGCCTATGCGCACAAAGTCCACGACGAAGCGCTGCGCGCCGACGGCATCCAGGTGGTCGACCTGACGCCGGCCGCGATCGGCCCGTTCATCGTGCCGCCGGTGAACATGGAAGCGAACCTGGGCGCGACCAATGTCAACATGGTGACTTGCGGCGGGCAGGCGACGATCCCGATGGTCGCTGCGGTCAGCCAGGTTTCCAAAGTGCACTATGCCGAAATCGTGGCGTCCGTATCATCGCGCTCGGCCGGGCCCGGCACGCGCGCCAATATCGATGAATTCACCCGCACCACGGCGCGCGCGATCGAACAGGTCGGCGGCGCGACCAAGGGCAAGGCGATCATCATCCTAAACCCCGCGGAACCGCCGATGATCATGCGCGACACTGTGTTCACGCTGTCCGATGGCGCCGACGAAGACGCGATCCGCGCTTCGGTCGAGGCGATGGTGGCCAAGGTCCAGGCCTATGTGCCCGGATACCGGCTGAAACAGCAGGTCCAGTTCGAACGGTTCGGCGACAACAACCCGTTGAAAATTCCCGGTCTTGGTGAATTCACCGGGATCAAGACCTCGATCTTCCTCGAAGTCGAAGGCGCGGGCGATTACCTGCCGCCCTATTCGGGCAACCTGGACATCATGACCGCCGCCGCCAAGGCGACCGGCGAACTGCTGGCCGCGCGCCGCATGGCAAAAGAGGTGGCATGATGGGCACGGGTAAATTCAGCGTCGATGCTGGCGGCAAGATCTATGTCCAGGACGTGACCTTGCGCGATGGCATGCATGCGATCCGCCACATGTACGGGCTCGACCATGTCAAAGCGATCGCCAGCGCGCTCGATGCCGCCGGCGTTGATGCGATCGAAGTGGCGCACGGTGACGGGTTGTCGGGCACCAGCTTCAACTATGGCTTTGGCGCGCATACCGATTGGGAATGGCTGGAGGCAGTGGCCAGCGTGCTGAAGACATCGGTGCTCACCACCTTGATCCTGCCGGGGCTGGGCACGGTCGACGAATTGCGCCGCGCCTATGACCTGGGCGTGCGATCGGTGCGCGTGGCAACGCATTGCACCGAAGCCGACGTGTCGAAACAGCATATCGGCATCGCGCGCGACCTGGGCATGGACGTCTCGGGGTTCCTGATGATGAGCCACATGATCGAACCCGAAGCGCTGGCCGCGCAGGCGGTGCTGATGGAAAGCTATGGCGCGCATTGCGTCTATGTGACCGACAGCGGCGGCGCGCTCGACATGGACGGCGTGCGCGCCCGGTTCGAAGCCTATGACCGCGTGCTGAAACCCGAAACCCAGCGCGGCATGCATGCGCATCACAACCTGTCGCTGGGCGTGGCCAATTCGATCGTCGCGGCGCAGTGCGGCGCGGTGCGGATCGACGCCAGCCTGGCCGGAATGGGCGCCGGCGCGGGCAATGCGCCACTGGAAGTCTTCGCCGCCGCCGCCGACCGCAAGGGTTGGAACCACGGCTGCGACGTGATGGCGTTGATGGACGCGGCCGAAGACCTGGTGCGCCCGTTGCAGGACCGCCCGGTGCGCGTCGACCGCGAAACCCTGGCACTGGGCTATGCCGGCGTCTATTCCAGCTTCCTGCGCCACGCCGAAAAGGCGGCCGAGACCTATGGCCTCGACACCCGCAGTATCCTGGTCGAACTCGGCCGCCGCAAGATGGTCGGCGGGCAGGAAGACATGATCGTCGATGTCGCGCTCGATATGGTCAAGGCGCAGCAGGCGTAATGTCCTATTCGGCCACCAGACCGCTCGCTATTGCGGAGGTTCCGCACTGGGATTTTACGACCGACGTCGCGGTCGTCGGGTTTGGCGCGGCGGGCGCCTGCGCCGCGATCGAGGGTGCGGTCGCCGGCGCGCGGGTGATGCTGTTCGAACGGTCGTCGGGCAGCGGCGGCGCGTCGGCGCTGTCGGGCGGGGAGATCTATATCGGCGGGGGCACCGATGCGCAGATCGCGGCGGGGTTCGACGATACCGTTGCCGATTTCACCGCCTATCTGAAACTCGCCGGCGGCCCTTGCGCGGACCACGCCAAGTGCGACTTGTATGGCATGCAGGCGCTGGCGCATTATCAGTGGCTGAAGGATCAGGGCATACCCTATCGCGGCAATTACCTGCCGGGCAAAGTGATCGAGCCGACCGACGACTCGACGCTGATCTGGTCGGGCAGCGAAGCGGCAACACCGTTTCGCCTTCACGCCCGGCCCGCGCCGCGCGGACATGTGATCCGGCATATGGGCTGGGGCGGGGGGCGGCCCCTGGTCGATATCCTGGAGCGCCGCGCACGAGATCTGGGCGCCGAGATCCATATCGATGCGCGCGCGGTGGCGCTGATTACCGATGGCGCGGCGGTGGCCGGGCTGGTGGTGCGGATCGACAACCAGGACCGCTATGTGCGCGCATCGCGCGGCGTGGTGCTGGCGACCGGGGGGTTCGTGTTCAACGATGCGATGCGACGCAAATACTGCGCCGCCAGCTTTCGCGTGAACAGTCCGATCGGCGACCGGGACGACGGTATCGGCATTGAACTCGGTGCGTCGGTCGGCGGCGATCCGATCCACATGGATCAGTTTTTCACGACATGCCCATGGACGATCCCCGCAGACCAGGCGCACGGCGTGTTCGTCAATGTCGCAGGCGCGCGCTTTATCAACGAGGATTGCTATCACGGGCGGGTCAGTCGCTGCGCGGTCGATCAACCCGGCGGCAAAGTCTATCTGCTGCTCGACAGCGCCCATTTTTCGCAGCCGCTCGATCTGGCCGGGATCACGATTGCCGGCACCGGCGACACCTGGGCCGAAGTCGAGCGCGAACTGGACATGCCGGATGGCACCCTGGCGGCGACGATGGCGGTGTACAACCGCCATGCCCGCGATGGCCACGATCCGCTGTTCGACAAGCAGGCGCCGATGCTGGTGCCGCTCGATCAGGCGCCATTCGTGGCGCTCGAATGCAATTTCGAGACCAGCTATTTCAGCTTTTTCACGCTGGGCGGGTTGAAAACCAGCATCCGTGGCGAAGTCCTTACGCGCGCCGGGGTGCCGATTGCAGGGCTTTATGCCGCGGGCCGCTGCACATCGGGCCTGCCCGCGTGGGGCCATGGCTATTCCTCGGGATTGAGCCTGGCCGATTGCACGTTCTTTGGCCGGCAAGCCGGACGCGCGGCCGCACAAGCACGATAAAAACCAAAAAATTGGGAGAATAGCGATGATCCTGAAAGACAAAGTCGTCATCATTACCGGCGCCGGCCCCGGCATGGGCCAGGCCGCGTGTCGCGGAGCTGCGCTCGAAGGCGCCAAAGTCGTCGTGACCGCGCGGTCAAAGGCGGCCATCGAAACGGTCGCGCACGACATCGTTGCAGCGGGCGGCGAAGCGATCGCGGTGCCGCTTGACGTCACGCAGATGGATCAGTGCCAGGCCGCTGCAAAGGCCGCTCTGGACACCTGGGGGCGGATCGACGGCCTGGTCAATTCGGCGTATTTTCATCCCGATTGGGGCCCGTTGATCGAACACGACATCGACCAGGTGCTACAGGCGTTCAATGTCGGCGCGGCGGGCGCATTGCGCATGGCGATGGCGGTCTATCCGACAATGAAAGCGCAAGGACGCGGGTCGATCGTCAATGTTTCGACGCTGTGTACGCGCAAACCGATGCCGGGCGAGGGCGGATACGGGATGGCGAAAGGCGCGCTCAACCATCTGACGCGCCATCTCGCAGTCGAATTCGGCGGCACCGGCATTCGCGTCAATACCGCGTTGATGGGCTGGATGCTGGGCGCGCCTTTGCAGGGTTTTGCCGACGGCATGGGCGCAGAGGCGGGCGCGGCTTTCCTGAAACAGCGCGGATCGGAAATCCCGGTCGGCCATGTCCCGCCCGACAGCGAATGCGCCAAGGCGGTCTATTTCCTGCTGTCGGATTATGCGTCCGAAGTCACCGGCGCGATGCTCGATGTCAACGGCGGCGACTGGGTAGCGGCATAAGGGGACGTCTCATGCTGATCGAATGGATGAAACACCACCCCAGCCTGCCCGCCGATCCGGTGGAGGGGTACGATCCCGATGCCGTAACGGTCAGCGCGACGGTGGAGATCGCCGCGCCGGCGCGCGTGGTGTGGCAAGTCCTGACCGACATGCCGCGGTATAACGAATGGAATCCGTTTTGCGTGCGCGCGGAATCCACCCTCGAAATGGGCGCGGCGGTGCACATGACGCTGATGAATTATGCGGTGCCCGGCAGCCTGGTGCCCAATTGCGAATTTATCTGCGCGTTGGATCCCGATCGCATGATCTCGTGGGCATTGCCGCATAGCGATTTCTGGCCGTATCCGGCGCGGCGGGACCAGGTGATCGAGGCGACGGGGCCCGCATCATGCCGCTATTTTTCCACCGATGCATTTCTGGGCGCCAACGGCATTCATGTGTTCCGCTTTGCCGGGCCCTGGATAAAACGCGCGTTCGACGATAGCGGTCAGGCGCTGAAAGCGCGTGCCGAAATGCTGTTCGCTGCCGAAAACGGAGCCTGAGCGATGGCGTTTACCTTGCAGCAGTTGTCCGACATGGCCGAAATCAAAGTGGTCAAGCACCGCTATTTCCGAGGCATCGACACCGGCGATGCGGCACTGCTCGCCGGTCTGTTCACCGAAGATGTCGCGGTCACGTACAACGGCGGGACGTACAAGGTTTCGCTGTCGGGCCGCGCGGCGATGCTGGAATTCCTGGCCAATTCGTTCCATTCGGGCGCGGCGGCGATGCACATCGGGCTGATGCCCGACATCACGATCACCGGCGACAACACAGCGACCGGCATCTGGTATCTGCAGGACGTGTTCATCGATCTGGAAAAGGACGACCACACGTTCGGCACCGCGATCTATACCGACCGCTATGTCCGCGAGGGCGGCGTGTGGAAAATCGCCGCAACTTATTATGATCGCGTGATCGAAGTCCTGACCCCGTTCAGCGCGATGGGCGGCCGGGTCAGCGTGCAACGGCTGGCCAGCATCGGTCGCAAACCCGACGAACGCACCGATATCAGCCATCTGATCCAGTGGGATGCATGACCATGCTTGAAAAAGTCACTCTCGGGGCGACCGATCTGTCGGTCAGCCGGCTGTGTTATGGCACCAATATGCTTGGGTGGAAGCTCGATCAGGGCCAATCGAATGCGATCCTCGACACATTTGCCGACCTTGGCGGCAATTTCATCGACACCGCGCGCGCGTATGGCGACTGGATGCCCGACGCTCCGGTCGGCGCGAGCGAGCGCGCGCTGGGGGCATGGCTGAAAACCCGCAAGCGCGATCAGTTCGTCATCGCGACCAAAGGGGGCTTGTTCGACATGCGCGTGGGCGACTGGCGCAACCGAGTCACGCCGGAAGATATTACCACAGACCTTTTGCAAAGCCTCGACCATCTGGGTATTGCAACGATCGATCTCTATTTCGTCCACACCGATAATCCCGATGTGCCGGTCGAGCCGATCGTCGACATGCTGATTGTGCATCGCGAGGCCGGGCGCATCCGGCATTTTGCAGCATCGAACTGGGGCGCGGCACGGATCGGCGCCGCCAACGCCTATGCAGCTTCGCTTGGAAAACCCGGGTTTGTCGCCTCCGAAACGTTCTGGGGTCTGGGTGTACCCGATGCCGCTGCGGCCGCCGCCGAAGGGTATCAGCATTATTATGAGGGCGAATATGAGGCGCTGCATGCCGGCGGCCTGCCGTTCCTTGCCTATGCGGCGCAATCGGGCGGCTATTTCACGAAACGGGCAAGTGGCGCAGATCTGGGGCCATTGGCGGCGCGCTATGGCGTGGCAGTCAACGATCGGCGGTTTGCGGCGGCGCAGGCGCTTGCCGAAGCGCACGGCGTGTCGATCAACGCAATCGTTCTGGCCTATCTCATCAACCAACCCCTGAAGACGATTCCCATTTTTGGCGGATCGAGCCCGGAGCAGGTGCGCGAAAGCGTCAAAGCCGCTGCACTGGTTTTGACCCCCGCAGAATTGGCGCAGTTGCGCGACGCTTAGGCGAGTACCGCACGGACACTGGCGACCGCGTCGGCAGGCGCGCAGGGCTCTCGCGGGATTTCGACGCTGATCGGGCATTGTAGAGGCAACGCGCGGACAAAGCCGGCGATGTCGAATGCGCCATTACCCGCCAGCATACGCTGCGCAGAGGCTTCGTGTTCGCGATCGATCGGCGGGTCGATCGAGCCATCGGCGATCTGCGCGTAGAGGATCGTGCCGTACGGCGCCGCTGCCAGCTCTGCCAGAGTCCCGCCCGATCGCATCAGGTGGAGCAGATCGGCGTTGATCCCGACTTCGCCAGGGCGGTCGATCCGCGCAACGAGATCCAGCGCGGCCGGCAATGAGCCGATCTGGCTGGGCGGATAAAATTCGACTGCCACGTTCAATCCGAATGTGCGCGCCAGATCGCAGAACCGGCCAAACGTATCGACCCTGCGCGCGGGGTCGCGGTCATAATGCAGCACATTGACCAGGCCGGCGCCAAGCGCGCGCGCGCAGTCCAGCGCCGGGGCGAGGCTGGTTACATCGGTTCGACCTGTCAGCGTAAACGGATAAGCAAGATCGAGCCCGACGCCATTGTCAGCCAGTGCCTGTTTGACGGCCTTGCGCAAGTCCAGATCGGCGATGCAATCGAACGGCGGCATTGTCGGCAGCACCGGCATCGAGGCCAGAAACAGGCACACCGCGTCACACCCCGTCGCCCGCGCCAATTCGATCACCCGCGTAGGGCTGGCGTCTACTGCGGTGATATGGTCGAGCGCCAGCCGCCTCATTTCGGTCCTTTCGGCGGTCGATCCGTAAAGGTCAGAGTTTCACCACCCGCAATTTGGGCACGATATTCTCGCGCGCATTGAACCAGCGCCACAGCCCGGTGCCGCTGCGATGCCCGGCGATATCGACCCAGTTGCCCCAGCCCGGATCGTGGTCGGCACAGACCACCACGACGCTGCCGTCGGGTTCGTACCGCGCCATCGAATTGTTGATCCACACGTTCTGATGCACGTGATCGAGCGATTCCATCCACCAGTTGTCGATCTGCACATTCCACATGCGGCATTCGGGCACGGGGGTTTCGATCACCAGCGCTTCGCCCGGGGCCAGGTCGTAATGGAAATGCCCGTACCAGATGTTGGGATCGCCACCGGCTTTCCAGAACACCGCCTGATCGCCGTCGTATATGCGGTTGGACTGACCGACGAACCATTCGGACCAGTTGGCAAAGGTATTGGCGGTGCCGCGCGTCCATGCAGCGGCGCCCATCAATTGCCGTTCGATCGTGGCCGGATCGAGCAGGGCGGGCACTTTGGCGCCGGCACTGATGCGTTCGACTTTGACATAGGCGGCCACTTGCGTGTGTTTGTTGTCGAACGTCTGGCGCACGATCAGAAGCGAGGTGTCATCGGCCATCGGCAGCCAGTTGCCCGGATGCGGCGTGCGGCTGACGATGATTTCAAAACTGCCGTCGGGGCCGAATTCCATCTGCGCAAATTCGACTTCACCGGTCGAGGCCATCGTGCCGTCGATCGCATAACGGTTGGCTTTGCTGCCGATCGAAAAATACGGGACGGTGTTGCGATGCCCCGTTATGCGATAGTCGCGATCGGGCCGCACCACGCATTGCTGATACAGGTTGTCGGGGTTGTCCGCGCCGATCTTGATCGTGTCGTCGCACAACAGGAACAGGCGCGGGAAGTCGGGGTCGGAACTGTCGACCAGCATGTTGAGCGCGGTGCGCGTCAGCCGGCTGAGATAGCGCAAACCTTCGGCCTGATCCAGCGCAGTGGTCGGGCTCGATGGCCGTGCCAGCACATCGCCAGCCTCGGCCAGAGCGGCGCAGAACTGCCGCCAGACATGATCCAGATTGCCCACATTTGCCTGGGGTTCGCTCATCGCAAGGCTCCTTTATCCGGCGACCTGGCCGCCATCGATCGATATCGTTGCGCCGGTGATCTTCGTCGCCTTGTCGCTCGCAAGGAATGCGAACAGGTCGGCAATTTCGGCCGGATCGCACGAACCGTTGAGCAGTTTTGGCGCGGAACGCATCAACAGCGCCATATCGATCCCTTCGGGAAACGCGGTCTGCTGCACCATCGGCGTATCGACCTGGCCCGGGCAGATTGCGTTGAACCGCACGCCGGCGGCCGCATATTCCAGAGCCAGGCTTTTGGTCAGCCCCACGACCGCGTGTTTCGACGCGGCATAGGCGACGGTATAGGCAATCCCGACCAACCCGGCGGCCGACGCGGTGTTGATCACCGTGCCCCGGCTTTGGATCAGATGCGGCAGCGCGGCCTGGATGATCGCAAACACGCTGACCGTGTTGATCTGCATGACTTGTTCGAAATCCGCGACCGCAAAGTCTTCGGACCGGCCCCATTTCAGAATGCCCGAAATGTTGCAGACCACGTCGAGCCCGTCGGCGGCGGCCACTTCGACCAGCCGGCGGCACGATGCGCTATCGACCGCATCAAACGGTTGAATGATCGGAAGCGAAGCCATCATCGCGGCGGTTTCATGCAAGCCCGCTTCGTTGCGATCCCCGATCGTCACTGTCGCGCCCTCTGCCGCAAAGCGGATGGCGGTGGCGCGACCGATTCCCGATGCCGCGCCGGTGACGAGTGCTTTTTTGCCTTGCAAGGTCATGGTCAGAACTTTGCCCCGATGGTGAAACCATAGGTGCGCGGATCGGGGAAATAGGCCACGGTCAGCCCGCCGAACGACGGGCCGAAGTCGATGAAGTTGTCAGGCTTCTTGAAATTGAACAGGTTTTTGGCCCACAGCGATATCTGCGCGGTCGTTCCGCCCACAGGTATCTGCGCGATCGTCGCGCGCGCATTGACAAAAAGCTGTGCGGGCGCCTGGGTCTGATAGGCGGTCTGCTGGCTGTTGGTCAGCGCGTAGGGAAATGTGAAATAGCTCGCGGTATAATTCAGATCGCCCGACACCGAAAACCGGCCCCAGTCGCCTTGCGCCAGCCGCGCATCGAGGCTGGCCGAGGCGGTATAGTGCGGGGCATGCGGGAACGCGCGATTGTTCGACACATCGGCGCCGCCGTCGATATAGCTTTCATACTTGGGATCGAGATAGGCCGCCGACGCATGGAACGTGATCGGATCGATCGGACGCAGCGTCAGTTCGGCCTCCAGCCCGCGCACGCGCGCACGCGCCGCATTCAACACTTCGGACGCTGCCGCGCCAGAAGCGGTGAACACCGATAGCTGGATGTTCTTGTGCTCATCCCAGAACGCGGCCAGATTCAGGATCATCTTGCCGTCCAGCCAGCGTGTCTTCACGCCGACTTCATAGCTGTCGACCGTTTCCGGCTTGTATGGGTTGCACAGCTCGGTTGCACCATCGAGACAGCCCTTGGGCGCACCCGGATCGAAGAAGATGTTGGTTTCGCCGTTGAAACCGCCCGATTTGAACCCGCGCGCATAACGGGCATAGACATTGATATCGCGATTGGCCTGATACGCCAGAGTCACCGCCGGGGTAAAACTGTCGTATTTGGCATCGGGCAGATCGCCATAATTGATATCGGCGACCGTAACCCCATTGGCCACCAGCAGCTTGCGAATATCCTTCTGCTCATGGGTATAGCGCGCGCCGACGGTCAGCTTGAACTGCTCGGTGAAATTGTAATCGATCTGGGTATAGGCTGCGAACGCCTTGGTATGCTGGCCATAGACCGACAAGTAATCGGACGCGCCGTAGAAAAAGCTCTGCGGATTGTCGGTGGCGGCAAATTCCGAATAATAGAACAGCCCGGCGACATAATTCAGCCGGTCGTCGAACGCTTTGCCGGTCGCCTGCAATTCCTGGCTGAAACTGTGGAACCGTGTGTTGCGCTGGGTAAATGCGATCGGCAGCGGTGATCCATCGAGATCGGTCGAATCCGACCAGTGCATCCAGCGATAGGCGGTGGTCGATTTCAAAGTCATGCTGCCCACCGGCACAGCAAGGATCAGCGCGTGGCCATAGGTTTCCGACTTTTCGTATTCGGGATTTGCATCGATCGACCCGGTCGCTTGCCGCGTTGTCGAGGCATAAGGCGCAAGCGGGATGCCCGAATAGCTGGGCGATTTCGGGTCGAAGATCGCATAGACGCTATGATCGGTATAGACGCTGTAGAGCTGCGAATAATCGGGGCGCTGGTTGTGGTTCGAATAATCGAACATGTAATCGGCGGTCACCGCCGACCCGGCCGGCCGGTACCGCACCTGAATCATCCCGCTTTTGGCGTCAAGATTGTCGATGTCGTTGTAGGCCGGATTGCCGGTGATCTTGACGAAGCCGTCATGCTTTTCGATCTGGCCAGAAACCTTGACCGAAAACCCCTGCCATTCGGGCAGGTCGAGCACGACTTTGCCTTTCCAGTAGTTGTAATTGCCATAGGACGCCTCGACCGCCATGTCGAATTTGCCGCTCGGCGCCTTGGGAACGAGATTGACCGCGCCGGCCAGCGCGTTGCGGCCATACAAAGTGCCCTGCGGCCCGCGCAGCACTTCGATGCGTTCGAGATCGGCCACGTCGAACACCGACCCTTGCGCCTTCGCGATGTAAACGCCGTTCAGATACAGCCCGACGGCCGGTTCCCATGTCACCGCCGGGTTGATCGTGACCGAGCCACGGATCGAAATCTGGGTGATCGTCTTGTCCGACGGTGCGCGTGCGATCTGCATATTGGGCGCAATAGAACCGAGATTGTCGATTGAGGTGATCCCGCGCGATTCGAGATATTGGCCCGACACCGCCGAAATCGCGATCGGCACGTTCTGGATATTTTCCGACCGTTTTTGCGCAGTCACGACGATTTCGCCAACGCCGGCGTCGGTTGGTTGGGCCGTTGTGCCGGCCTGTGCCGGGGCGGCATCTGCGGCAAATACCGGGCTGGCGATCAGGGCAATGCCCGACAGCGCCGTTGCGGCGAGAAGCGTCCTCATCGTATCCTCTCCATTCATGCTTGCACGCGTTCGCGTACTGTAGGCTTGCCGAATCCTTATGATTCATCGATGCAAAACGCAATACCTTCTGCAAAATCCGCAAAAATAACGGATAATCGCTACGCATTTCATCAAAATTCATTGCGCATTGCGTGTTCCGCCCGTTGCACGCGTCCTCGGGCAGGCTCGCGCAAAAAAATCGAGATCATCGGCTTGGAAGCCATCTCAGAAAATTTTCCAGATAAAATTACGCATTGATTTGTCATTTCCCAATTTTCGTCTCGATATGCGTGATAAAAACCGTTATTGATTCGCCAATAACACAAAAGGTGGAGCAGGATGGCCAGCGCAGGAGACGGCAGGGCGGTCTATATTGGCGGGGCCAGCGGCGCGCTCAATGACAGCGAGATTGCGGTGCCGGGGCTGCTGCGCGCAGAACGGCTCGATTACCTGGTGTTCGATTACCTGGGCGAGGGGGCGATGGGCCTGTTCGCCTATCTGAAGCGGATGAACCCGCAATCGGGGTTTCTGCCCGATTTCGTCGACCTTCATATCGGGCCGCATCTTTCCGCAATCAAGGCGCGGGGGATCAAAGTCGTCGCCAATGCCGGGGGGCTCAATCCCGAAGGGCTGGCTGCGCTGATCCGCGAACGGGCTGAGGCGCAGGGTCTGGCCCTGAAAGTGGCGACGGTCACGGGCGATGACCTGATCGACCGCGCGGATGATCTGCGCGCAGGCGGATTGGCCGACATGTACGATGGGCGTCCGTTACCTGAGACGGGCATTTCGAGCCTGCACGTCTATCTCGGCGCGTTCCCGATTGCGGCCGCGCTCGATGCGGGCGCCGATGTGGTGATCACCGGGCGGGTAGTCGACAGCGCGCTGATCCTGGGGCCCCTGATCCATGAATTCGGGTGGGGGCCCGATGATCACGATTTGCTGGCAGCGGGCACGGTCGCCGGCCATCTGCTCGAATGCGGGGCGCAAGTCACCGGCGGCACATTCACCGACTGGCGCGATGTGCCCGATTGGGCAGGGATCGGCTTTCCGATCGGCGAATGCCACGCCGATGGCAGCGTCATCATTACCAAGCCGCCGCAGACCGGCGGGCTAGTCTCGGTCGGCACCGTCGCCGAGCAGTTATTGTACGAAGTCGGCGATCCGACCGCCTATATCGTGCCCGATGTCGTGTGCGATTTCAGCGCGGTGACGGTGCAACAAGTCGGCCCGGACCGGGTGCTGGTTTCGGGCGCAAAGGGGTATCCGGCGCCGGCTCAATTAAAACTGTGCGCGACGGTCGATGCCGGCTGGCGCTCGATCGCGCTGATCCCGGTGATCGGGATCGATGCCGTGGCCAAAGCCGAGCGGCAGGGCGCGGCGCTGATCCGCCGGGTCAGCGGCATGATCGCCGAACGCGGGCTGGGTGGCTGGACGCGGACCTATGTCGAGGTGATCGGGACCGAGGCGGGCTATGGCGCGCGCGCCCGGCCGTCGGCGCCGCGCGAGGTTCTGCTGAAAATCATTGTCGATCATCCGCAGATGGCCGCCGCGATGCTGTTTGGGCGTGAACAGACGACCGCGATCATGAACATGGCGCCCGGCACATCGATCGCGCCGATCATTGCCGCGCCGCGTGCCCAGCCGCTGACCGACATGGTGTTTGCGCTGATCGACCGCATCGGGATCGTGGCGCGTGTCGCGATCGATGGCGTGCCCGTGCCGTTTGTCGATCCGGTAACGCCCGGATCTGGCCCGGTACCGCCGGCACACGCCTTAGGTGCGGCGCTGCCCGACGCAGGCGCGGATGCCCATAGCGTGCCGCTGATCGACCTGGCCTACGCGCGTAGCGGCGACAAGGGCCGGTTGTTCAATGTTGCGGCAATCGCGCGCGAACCCCGGTTCCTGCCGTGGATTCGCGCCGCGCTGACCCCGGACGCGGTGGCCGACTGGTACCGGCATTGTTTTACCGATCGGGCACAGGCCCGGGTCGATGTGTACGACGTGCCGGGCTGTCACGCAGTCAATCTGCTGGTGGACGACGCGCAGGGCGGGGGCATCAATGTGTCGCCCCGGCTCGACCCCGCCGCCAAGGGCATGGGGCAGCACTTGCTCGAATTTCCGATCCGCATTCCCGCCGCGCTCGCGGCGCAGCTTCAGGAAACCATCCGATGACCGATCCTGTACCCTATCTGGCGCGCGGCGGCACGGCGATCACGACCGAGAGCACCACGCTGGTCAGTTCGTCGGTCTATCTGAACGAGCCACGTCTGCGCGACTGGCTGGCGACCGCATTTTTGCGCAAGAGCGGCAAGGATTCGCCGACGACGCACGATGCCTACAAATTGTACGGCATTCTCAAAGATGTGTTCGATATCGAACGGATCGAGGCGCTGTTTACCGCCGAACGCAAACGCTGGCCCGAACTCGACGCGTGGTTTGCACAAGGGTTCTCATCGCGTTTCAGCGTGGAGGATCTTCTCGCCAATCCCGACGGGTCATTCGGGCATCGCTTTGGGCGCTATATTCGCGACAACGGCTTTGAAATCGACATCGTTCCGCGCTTTGTCCCGCGCAACCAGTTCGAATATTTTTCGCTGCGCAGCGGGCAGACGCACGATCTCGAACACATTCTGACCGGCGGCGGGTTCGATATCCTGGGCGAACTGGTGCCCTATTTTGCGCGGCTGAGCAATCTGCCGCGCTTTCTCGATCCGGAACTGGTCGGGCTGATCAATGTGGGCCAGGTGCTGGGGGCGCTGCGCCTGATTTCGCGCACCGGGCTGCATTACCATGCGGCGTTTCCCATGGCGCTGGCGGCCATGCGTTGCGGCATGACAGTGGGGGAACAGTCGGGGCCATACTGGATGCGGCAGTTCGAAGACGCGTTTCATCTGCCGATCGATCAGGCCCGCGCGGAACTCGGCATTGTCGGCGCGATCGATCTCGACACCAGCGCGGCCTCGCTCACCTGGACGGAATACGCCTGAAACAGAGGGAAGTAGCGCATGACTGAAGTGCCATATCTCGCGCGCGGGTGGATGCCGGTGGAAACACCGTCCAGCGTGCTGGTGTCCTCGTCGAAATATCTGAACAATCCGGCTTTGCGCGAATGGCTGGCGATGATCCTGTTGCGCCGCAACGGGCCCGATATGCCGCCACCTGCAGAAATGTACGCGTTTCTGCCGATCATCGAATCGCTGCGCGATCACGACCACATCGAGGCGATGTTTGCCCAGGAACGACGCGTCAATCCCGCGCTCGATGCATGGTTCAACACCGGCTTTATCTCCAGCTATACGATCGAGGATTTCGCCCAGTATGCCCCAGGCACACTGGGCGGGATATTCCATGCGCAAATGACCGGGGGCAATTACGACATCCAGATCGTGCCCTTCGCCGCGCCGCAATCGCAATTGCAATTCTACAATCTGCGTTCGGGCCAGACTCACGATTTCGAACATATCCTGACCGGTGGTGGCTTCAATTTCATGGGCGAGCTGGTGCCCTATTGGTACCGGCTGACCAATGTGTTCAAATTCATCCGCGATCCCGAACTCGCCGCCGAACTGAGCATGCTGCAGATTTTCGGCTCGTTGCGGTACACGGTGCGCACGATGCTGCATTACCCGCAAGTGTGGCCGACATGCGTCAACGCGATCCAGCGCGGCATGCGCGTGGGGCAGGACAGCGATGCGCTGTTTCTGGCAAAGCTGGAGGATTATTTCCACCTGCCGCTCGAGGAGGCGCGTGCCGCCCTGGGTGTGCGCGGTGCGGTCGATGTGAATACCGACGATGCGGGCGCATTCTGGGCCGAACGTGGTCCTTTGCCCGACACATTGCAAAAGATGGAGGCCGCGTGATGCACGCTGATCTGTTGATCGCCGGGGGCATGGTTGTCGATGGCACCGGGGCAGCGCCGTTTATCGGTGATGTCGCGCTGGCGGGCGACCGCGTGGTGTTTGCCGGTGCGCATTTTCCCGGGACCGCTGCCGCCACGATCGATGCCACCGGGCGGATCGTGACTCCCGGATTTGTCGATATCCATACGCATTACGATGGGCAGGCGATCTGGGCGCAGGAAATGGCGCCCAGCTCCAGCCACGGCGTGACGACGGTGGTCATGGGCAATTGCGGGGTGGGTTTTGCGCCGTGTCGCACGGCCGATCATCAGGCCCTGATTCGCCTGATGGAGGGGGTCGAGGACATTCCCGGCGTTGTGATGGCCGAGGGGCTGTCGTGGGATTGGCAGACGTTTCCCGAATACCTGGCCGCGCTGGAGGCCAGGCCGCGCGATATCGATGTCGCCTGCCTGTTGCCGCACAGCCCGTTGCGGGTATGGGTGATGGGCGATCGGGCGCTCGCGCGCGAAGCTGCCACCGCTGCGGATCTGGTCGAAATGCGCCGGCTTGCGGATGAAGCCATCGCGGCGGGCGCAATAGGTTTTGCCACGTCGCGGTTGAACATCCACCGGACCAAAGCGGGCGAACTGATCCCGACCTACGGCGCCGACCTCGACGAATTGAAAGCGATTGCAGGCGCGCTGACCGATGCGAAACAGGGCGTGTTGCAGGCGGTGCTCGATGCGCCATTTTCGGCGTGGGAAGACGAACTGGCCGCGCTGTTTGCGCTGACCGAAAGCGCGCAGCGGCCTGCGACCTTCACCATCGCGGTCAGCAACAGCGGACCGCGCATCTGGGACAGCGCATTCGAACTCATCGATGCGGCGCGTGCGCGCGGGCTGGACATCTGGCCGCAGATCCTGCCGCGCCCGATCGGGATGCTGTCGGGCTGGGCGCTGTCGACGCATGCATTCTGCCTCTGCCCGTCGTATCAACCGATCGCAAACCTGCCGCTGGCCGACCAGTTGCCGTATTTGCGCGACCCGGCATTTCGCGCGAGGCTGATCGCCGAAATGCCGCAGCCGGGCCATCCGCTGTCGATGATGACGCGCGACTGGGCCTGGACATTCCCGTTTGGCGATCCGCCGTGTTATGAACCGGCGTCAGGCACCAGCATTGCCGCGCTGGCCCAAACGCAAGGGCGATCGCCCGAAGAGGTCGCCTATGACGCGATGATGGAACGCGACGGTCAGGGCATGGTGCTGAACACTCTGGGCAATTTCCGCGATGGGCGGCTGGATGAATTGCTGCCGCTGATCCGCCGGCCCGATACGGTGATGGGTCTGGGCGATGGCGGCGCGCATTATGCCGCGATTTGCGATGCAAGTTACCCCACATTCCTGCTGACCTATTGGGTGCGCGATCGGGATGGGGACCGGCTGTCGCTCGCCGAGGCGATCCATGCGCTGGCGGCCAAACCGGCCAGGGTCATGGGCCTGAATGACCGGGGTATGCTCGCGTCCGGGTACAAGGCCGATGTCAATGTGATCGATCTGGACGCGCTGGCGCTGCAGGCGCCGGTCATACGCTTTGACTTGCCCGGCGGTGGTCGGCGGCTGGATCAGACCGCGTGCGGCTATGTCGCGACAATCGTCAATGGCGCGGTGATCCGGCGCAACGATGTTTCAACCGGGGCGCGGCCAGGGCGCGTGGTGCGCGGGTCGCAGGTGGTGCCGGTGTCGGTTCCGGCTTGACATCATCGAGGAGCCTCCGGCGGGAAGGGGTTACCACCCTTTCATCCCGATATTTTTGCCTTGGCGCGCAGCAGGCGCCGGTAGACAACTGCCGCTGCGCGGCGGAACGCAAATGCCCGCACAGCATACAGTTCAAGACAAACCCGGGATGAAAGGGTGTCAACCCTTTCCCGCCGGAGGCCTTTCAATGCCGTGGTCAGGCCCCAGGCGGTTCGGCCAGGACCACCATCGTCACGCTGCCATCTTCGCCGATCTGTTCGGTCAGCATCGATGTCACCCGGCTGACGGTTTCGGCGATCCACCAGCGTCCGCCCTGGCGGCGATAGATGTCGTCGTATTCGACAGCCAGGCGCACGATCTGGCGCGGGCCGGTCAGGATCGTGCGAAAATTGAGCGACCACAGACCGCGCGCCTCGTCCGGCCCGATCAGGTCGATTTCCCAATTGGTGGCGTGGTGCAGATCATAGACCCCGCCCTGGCACGCCATCTGTTCATAGACGGCAACAAACGCATCGCGATCGGCGAATTCGGGAAAGTTCTGATAAGCGATACGCAGGCGGTCGGGCGCAAAGCAGTCGCGGATATCCTCCACCTGTTTCAGATCGCAGGCGCGCAGATAGCGCGATTTCAGGCGCCGGATCGCCTCTTTGTCCTCCAGCGCGGACAAGCGCGTGGCCAGGTCCTCGATCGTGGCAGGCATCGCTTTTTCCCCTTAGTGTGAATTGAACAGGCGCAACCGGGCATAAACCGGATCGTCGCGCCCGGCGCGGCCGGTGCCGACGCCCGCGCTGCCGAAATCATCGCCGACATGCGCGGGCAAGTCCTCGGCATGGTCCAGGATGAACGAGCGGTGCGCAAACCGCCAGACTCCGTCGCGCTGCGCATAGCGATCGGCATAGCGACCCCAGGCGATGAATTGCCGTGCGCCGTCAAGCGTCAGATGCCAGGCGCGCGCGACGATTTCGCCCTCGGCCCGATCGCCGTCGATCACATACAGCGCGCTCAAGGCGGTGTGGCTGGTCGCGTGCCAATTGGCCATGATGCCCGGCAACCATGCGACGTAACCGGCTGCGGGACCGGAATAATACGGCGTATGATCGTCGGTGCCGTCGTCATGATACAGGCTGCGCACCAGCGCCCAGTCGCGCCGGTCGATGCCGTGGCCATAGGCCGCGACCAGGTGGCGCAAGGCTTCGCGCGTTGCCGCTTCGCCGGGATCGATCCGGCGCGGCGCCAGCGGATGGTCAGACACCAAATCCGCCCGCGACCGCGATCGTCTGCCCGGTGACATAGTTGCCGCGCCGCCCGGCAAAGAACACCGCCGCCTGGCCGATGTCTTCGGGTGTGCCCCAGCGTTTGAGCGGCAGCATCGCCTTGACCGCCGCTTCCCATTCGGGCGTAAACGTGCCGGCCTCTTTGCCCAGCGTGAACTGGCCCGCGTCGATCACCCCGACCAGGATCGAATTGGCCCGGATTTCATTGATGCCCTCTTCCTTGGCGATGCCCTTGATCAGCGCCTCGTTGCAGGCCTTGGGCGCAACTGACAGCCCGTCGAGTTGCGGCCACCAGTGATGCCCGGCGCTGCCCAGGTGGACAAAACTGCCCCCGCCGGCGGCGCGCATATGCGGCAGCGCGGTGTGCACGGCGTTGTTGAAACCGAATGCCTCGATTTCCATCGACTGGCGGAACATGTCTTCGCCCCATTCGGCGATCGGGACTTGCGGTACGACCGGGCCGGCGCCCCATACCACGGTGTGGACCCGGTGATGCGCGGCGACCGCTGCGGCAAATCCGGCGGCGACTTCGGCGCGATTGCGCACGTCGATGCGATGCGTGCTGGCCTTTGCGCCCAGCGCGCGGATCGTTTCGGCCACCTGTTCGGCCTTGTCCTGTTTCGAGCGATAGATCACGGCGATATCGCTGCCCGCTTTGGCCAGTTCCAGCGCCACCCCGCGGCCGATCCCGCCGCTGCCGCCAAATACGATCGCTGCCCCATCGGGGAATTCACCCGCCACGTCCCATCCCCCTTTCGAATTTACGGTTCGCTTAGCGCGCGGGCGGGCGCGGGGACAACGGGGGCTGGGCCAGGCGGACGATTTTGCGGCGCAGTCGGTTCCTTCCGTCCGGTATGGTGTGGTTCGACCATGGATCAGCGCAATGGCGATCGAGGTTTGCAACGAAAATGGCCAATGCGCAGAATAAACTCTGTTGAAATTCGCAAAATGCAGTTTAATGTCGTTGTGTAACATCAAGTGCGTCGAATCAGCCCGATAAAAACAAGCTGGGTGCCGACTGCATGGCCACGAGAGGAAGCGATATGCCTGCCGCGCACTGCCACGTTACCCGTGCGGCATGATCGTGGCCGCGCCCGTTGTAAACGATACCGCGCAAAGCGATCCGGTCCTGGCGCAATTGACCGTGCCGGGGCAGCCGTTTGAAATCGTCGCCGATGCGCGTGGCCGCGCATTTCGCAATGCGCCGCCCGATCTGAATCTGATGATCGAGGCCGCGCGCCGCCATGGCGCGCGCATCGCGGTTGTCGATTGGCGCGACGACGGCAGCGAGCGGCGCACCAGTTTTGACGACCTGTTTGCGGCGCGCGATCGGCTGGCCGCGCATCTGGGCGATCGCCGGGGGCAGCGGATCGCGATCTGCATGCACAACCGTGCCGAATGGATGATCGGCTTTCTGGCGGTTCTGCGCGTGGGCGGCGTGCCTGCGCTGTTCAACAGCCGGGGTGCGCCGGACGCTTTGATCGCGATGATTGCCGAAGTGACGCCTGCGCTGGTGCTGGGCGACACGCGCGCCTGCGCCGCGCTGCGCGCCGGGGGGCATGCGGGCCCGATGATCGATCTGACGCGCAATGAATGGGGTGATGGTGCCATGCCCGCGCCAGAAAACACGGGGGCAGGAATGGCCTCACCCGACGATCCCGCCGCCATCCTGTTTACATCGGGCACCACCGGGCATCCGCGCGGGGTGGTCCTGACGCATCGCAATCTCGTGACCGGGTTGATGACGGTCCAATTGTCGGGCCTGATGGTGTTGCACGGCATTGCGCGCGCGCAACACCTGCCGGTGGAAACCGTGATCGCGCATATGCCGCAACAGGCGACGCTGCTGGTCTATCCGCTGTTTCATATCTCGGGGCTGGGCGCGGGATTTCTCTCGCCGCTGATGGCGGGGACGAAAACGATCGTGTTGCGCCGGTGGGATACCGACGAGGCCCTGCGCCTGATCGGGGCCGAAGGGGTGACGATGCTGAGCGGCGTGCCCACGATGCTGTGGGATCTGCTGCGCGCGGTCGAACATCGCCGGGATAGCGGCGCGCTGGCGGGCCTGCGCAATGTCGCCAGCGGGGGGCAGGCGCTGCCGGTGAATTTGCTCGATGCGATCCGTGTCGCCTGTCCGCAGGCGATGATGGGCACAGGGTACGGCATGACCGAATGCGCCGGCGCGCTGGCGCAGGCGGTCGGCGCCGATTTTCTGCGCAAACGCGCCTCTGCGGGCCGGGTGCTGCCGCTGGCCGAGGTGCGGGTCGTCGCCGGCGACGGGTCGGTCCTGGCCCCGGGCGAAACTGGCGAGATCCAGGTGCGCGGCCCGTTTGTGATGCAGGGATACTGGAACCGGCCCGAGGCGGACGCGGCGGCATTTGCCGGCGCTGGCTGGCTGCGCACCGGCGATCTGGGGTTTGTCGATGACGAGAATTACATCTTCATCGTCGACCGGGTGAAAGACATGGTCATTTCGGGCGGCGAGAACATTTTCTGCGCCGAAGTCGAACGCGTGCTGGGCGAACAGCCCGGCGTGATCGAATGCGCGGCCTTCGGCCTGCCCGATCCGCGGCTGGGCGAGCGGCTGGTCGCGGTGGTCAGGGGGGATGAGCTGATCGCGGGGGGCTTGATCGAGGCGGTCGCGCATGGCCTCGCCCGCTACAAGGCGCCGACCGAAATCAGGCTGGCCGACGTGCCGTTGCCGCGCAACGCGCTGGGCAAAGTGGACAAACACGCGCTGCGCCGGATGTGGCCGAATTTTAGCGGAGAGAGCTGACCATGGGCATGCCCACCGACATCGGAATTATCGATTGCATGCTGGGGATACCCGACGCGGAGGACCGCTCGGACTGGTTCGCGTCGTTTCGTCCGCTGATCAAGGACCAGCAGACGCTGCAACAGTTTGCGATGCCTGCGCAATACATGTTCAAGGATATTCCGCAGACTGGCCAACAGGACGATTACATCCGCTGGACCGTCGAGCAGATGGACCGGCACAATATCGAGCGCGCGCTGGTCGGGTGGAACGACAATGCGACGTCGCGCCGGGCCAAGGATCTGTACGGCGACCGGTTCTTTTTCGACCTGCCGTGCGATCCCAATGGCGGGATGGACGACGTGCGGCGGATACGGCAGATCCATGCCGAAGTCGGCCTGTCGGCGATCAGCGTGTTTCCGGCAGGCACGCTGCCGCAAGTGGCGATCAACCACAAATACATGTTCCCGCTTTACGCCGCTGCGTGCGAACTCGGCCTGCCGGTGCTGCTGAATGTCGGGATTCCGGGGCCGCGGATTCCGATGGAAACGCAGAAAGTCGAACACCTGGACGAAGTGTGCTGGTTTTTCCCCGAGTTGAAAGTGGTGATGCGCCACGGCGCCGAACCCTGGGAAGCGCTGGCGGTAAAGCTGATGCTGAAATGGCCGAATCTCTATTATTCGACCAGCGCCTTTGCGCCGAAACACTATCCAAAGGCGGTGATCGATTACGCCAACACGCGCGGCGCGGACAAGATCATCTATGCCGGATATTTCCCGATGGGCCTCAGTCTCGACCGGATCATGGGCGACATGCCGCATGTGCCGTTCAACGACGATGTCTGGCCCAAATTCCTGCGCGAAAACGCGCTGCGGGTGTTTAACCTCAACCAAGGGGCCTGATCATGACCGATGCGGCAACCGATGCCCGCACGCCGCCCGTCGCGGTGTGGCAATTGCTCGAAAATCTGAAAGGCGATGCGCTGAACGCCTGGCGACTGGCCGAAGTCACCGGCCGCGCTTCGGTGGCCGAACGCGCGCTCGATATCGGGTTCCCGTTCGGCTGGTATCCGCTGCTGCTGTCGGCGGAGCTGGCGGTGGGCGAAGTCAAGCCGCTGCGCTATTTCGGCAAGGATCTGGCGATCTGGCGCGGCGAAGATGGCGCGGTGCGGATGGTCGATGCCTATTGCAAACATCTGGGCGCGCACATGGGCCATGGCGGCAAAGTCCATGGCAATCTGATCGAATGCCCGTTTCACGCCTGGCGCTATGACGGCGATGAGGGCGTGGTCAAAGACATCCCTTATGCGCGCACCATCCCCCCGCAAGTGAAGCGCAAATGCATCCGCACCTGGCCGATCGATGAGGCCAATCGCTGGATCTGGGCCTGGTATCACCCCGAGGATGCGGCGCCGCTGTTCGAGGTGGCGCGGCTGCCCGAATGCTCCGATCCCGACTGGACCGATTTCGACGTGTTTGAATGGAATGTCTGGGGATCGGTGCAGAACATGGCGGAAAATGGCGTCGATGTGGCGCATTTCCGCTATATTCACGGCACAGCCAATGTCCCGCTGGGCGATCTGCGCTGGGGCGAATGGGGGCGCGGCGCCGATGTCCGGGCAAAGATGGGCACGCCGTGGGGCGAAGTCGACGGCTGCATCAGCTATGACACGATGGGGCCGGGGCAAAGCTGGACGCGGTTTACCGGCATTTCCGAAACCTTGCTGGTCGCCTGCATCACGCCTGTGGCGCTCGATCATGTCCATGTGCGTTTCTGCTTTACCCAGCCCCGCGCGCAGGCGCAGGGCGAACGTGCGGGGGTGGCGCGCGCGATCGTGCGCGACATCTGCAAACAGTTCGATCAGGACAAAGTGGTCTGGGATCGCCAGCGCTATGAAATCAGTCCGGTGATCTGCGACGGCGACGGACCGATCCCGCAATTCCGCAAATATTATGCGCGGTATTATGCGTAAATGCCATCCTCGATCGTGGCGATCGGCCCGATCGTCGCGTCATATTTGATCGTTTGCAGTACGAGTTCGCTGTCGACATCGCGAATGCCGCCCGCCGCGATCACCGCATTGGTCACTGTGGCCACTTCGGCCAGGCTGTCGACCAGGCAGATCGCGACAATCCGCCGCGCGGCATTGGCATCGTACAGCGCCTCGACCTGGGGCATCGCCAGCAGCGCGGCGCGCACGGTGTCGATGCACCCCGGCTGACACCGCACGGTGATAAATGCCATGTGGCGATGGGCCGGCGCCGGCCCATCGCCATCGCCGCTGGCGATATCGACGATCGGTGCCAGCCGCAGCAGGCCTGCGTTTTGCAACCGTTTGACCCGTGCGCGCACGGTGCCCTCGGTCACGCCGACTTCGCTTGCGATCTGGCGAAAACTGGTGCGGGCATCGCGCGCCAGCCGGATCGCGATGTCGCGGTCGAGCGGGTCGGTCGGGGGAAACGGCTCGGTCATGCCGCGTGTTCTTCGTTTTGCGCGATGGGGCCGATCGCAGGGCGGTACCGGTAGACGGTATTCAGCAATTCGACATCGACATCTTCAACCCCCGCGATCCCCGATGAGACATCGCGCGCCGCCTCGATCATGTCGCGCGCGCTGGCAAACGCGTACAGGCAACTGATCGGATAGCGTCCGGATGTCAGATGGACCGTCAGCACATCGTCGCGCGCGGCCAGTTCGCGCGCGACATCTGCGGGCGAACGGCCATTCACCTGCAGGCGGATACGCGCCAGCATGCGATAGCCGTGGACGCGGAAATCGGCGACCGCGACCACACGCATCGTGCCCGCCGCATCCATCGCGCGGATACGATTGGCGACCAGATTGCCCGACAGGCCCAGCTCTTCGGCGATCGCGGTGCTTTGCGCGCGACCGTCGCGGTGCAGCGCGGCGATGATCTGCCGGTCGATTTTGTCGAGCGTCGTGCGGGTTTTGCTGCGCGATGTGGCCATGGTGCGGTCAGCCGGGCATGTACAATTGGGCGGCTTTGCCGCCATCGACCGGCAGGGCGACCCCGGTGATATAGCTCGCAGCGTCGGACAACAGGAACGCGATCGCCGATGCCAGTTCCTCGGGCTGTGCGCCGCGCCCCATCGGGATGGCATCGGTGGTGCGCGCGGCGGCTTCGGGTGCGCGCGCGTTGAAATCCTGCGTGGCGGGGGTCTGGACCTGGCCTGGGACGATGGCATTCACACGCACGCCGCGGCGCGCGCCCTCCATCGCGGCGACCGCGGTAAACTGGATCAATGCGGCCTTCGATGCCGAATAGCTGGCCATCATCGGCGCGGCGCGCATGCCGCATGTCGAGGAAATGTTGACGATCGCGCCCGAACCTTGCGCCATCATCACTGCCATCGCGGCCTTTGTGCCGACGAACACCGCGTCGGCATTGACCGCAAAATCCTTGCGCCAGTGATCGAGCGTCAACTGGGCGATCGGCGCATAATGCACCGACATCGCGTTGTTGACCATCATGTCGATTCGCTCGTGGCGCGCGGCGACATCGGCGACCAGCGCCGCAAACGCCTGACTGTCGGACACGTCAAGCCGATGCGCTTCGACTTTGCCCAGCGTGCCGATCGTGGCGCGCGCGGCGTCGAGCCGGTCGGGCCGCCGTGCGCAAATCGCGACCGTCGCGCCGCGCTGCGCCAGCAGGCATGCCGTGGCCAGTCCGATGCCGTCGCTGCCGCCGGTAATGAAAGCAACTTTTCCCTGGAACTCGTCGTCGGCCACCGCACGATCCTCTTTCGATTTTGTCTTCGCTGTAACGCATATACGCTATTTATTGATTTCAAAAACACATTTGCGTAAATTACAACCATAAAAAATACGTGTTGATGGCTCTGAAAGCCGTGGGCAGTGGCAGGTCCGGGATGGGCTCTGTTATTTTGGGCAATGCGTGGATGAAATGGTTGGAAACTCGCGTATTCCATAATACATGCGGTATGATATCGCTTTATGCGAAATATTATGTCTGATTATATACGCATGAGTCGTATGGGGAGAAAGTGCATGGCAATTTCCGCGTCCACATTGAAATTGGTGGCGGCGCGGGCCGGCGAAGCGCGGCGCAACCGCCGCATCCCCGACGATGTGGTCGATGCGGTCATTGGCGAAGGGTTTATCCGCCATTTCACCCCCGCCGCGCATGGCGGGCGCCAGGCCCGGCCGCAGGATTTTTTCCTCGACCAGATCACGCTGGCTCAGGCGGATATGAGCACCGCCTGGGCGCTGGGGATCGTCGCGGTGCACAATTTCCAGATCGCGCTGATGGACCCCCGCGCGCAAGACGAAGTGTGGGGCAACGGACCCGACGCAATGGTCTCCAGTTCGTACAACCCGGTCGGCGCGGTTTGCGCCGCGGTCGAGGGCGGGGTCATGCTGTCGGGCCGCTGGGGCTGGTCGAGCGGCAGCCTGCATTGCAACTGGGTGCTGCTGGGCGGGGTTATCCCGGGTGAGGGCTATCGCACATTCCTGGTGCCCGCCGCCGATTACCGGATCGAAGATACCTGGTACACGATGGGCCTGCAGGGAACCGGGTCTAACGATGTGGTCATCGACGCGCCGGTGTTTGTGCCCGACTATCGCACGCATCGGCAGATGGACGGCTATCTGGGCCACCATCATCAGCCGGCGGGCTATTATGACCTGCCCTGGGCGCAAGTGTTCATCCGCGTCGTCAACACCGCCGCGATTGGCGCGGTCCGCCACGCGATAACGCTGTTTCGCGACCGTGTCGGGCTGGGCACCACCGACATGACCAAGGCGCCGACCGATCCCGACGTGCTGGAACGGATCGCGCAGGCATCGTACCTCGTAGAAACCTGCGCCAAAGTGATGGTGCGGAATTTCGAGGAGATGGAAGCGGCCAATTTCAAACCGGCGATTGTCGATCGCGTACGCTATCGGCACGAGGCGAGCGTCGTCAGCGATCGCTGCATCGAGGCGATGGACCTGTTGATGGATGTCGCCGGCGGGCGCTCGGTGTTTTCGGGCAGTGCGTTTCAGGATCTGTGGCACGATGTGCGCATGGCGCGCGCGCATGTCGCCAACAATCCCACGGGATTTGCGCGCAATTACGGTGCCGTGCTGATGGGGGCGGATAACACTGACCTCTTCCTGTAGAATCTGTTGCCAAACGGGTCGTCACCCGGTTCGGATCAGTCGAGGCGGTCTGATTCGTTCAGTTCGCGTGCTGCGTATCCGCGGCCTCCAGTACCCGCCCCATTTTAACGGTGCCTTTGATCGTCGTGCGGTGGACCACGCGGATCTGATCGACCGGGTGGCCAAAGGCCATGTGCATCGACCGGCGATTGTCCCACAGAACCATGTCGTTGTTCTGCCAGTCATGGACGTAGCGAAAACGCGGATTCAGCGTGTGATCGATCAGACGGCGGATCAGCGCATCGCCGCGATCATCGCGGCGTCCTACGATATGGTCGATATTGAGCGTGCTGAGGTTGATGACTTTGCGGCCGGTCTCAGGGTGCGTCCATACCAGTGGATTGGCGACCGGCGGAAAAGTGGGATAATTTTCGTGGCGCGGCGTGATCCGGCGGCCTTCGGGTCGGTTGAAGCGCATGTCTTCCAGCCCGGTGCGAAACAGATAGACGGCTTCCTGGTCGGCAATGTCCGCCTTGGTCGCGGTATCGAGCGCGTCATAGGCGGCGGCGGTATCGGTCCATCCGGTCTGCCCGCCCGTATCGGGCTTTCGCACCATGCGCAGCAGCGCACCTGCATTGGGCGTCGTCGTGAACGCCAGGTCGGTGTGCCAGGGAATGCGCTGCGTCGTGGCGACGCCGTCAAAGTCATAAACCGGGCCAGTGGCGCCGTGTTCGTTGCTGAGCAGAATGAGATCGGGATAGCCGCCACGCCGGAATTTCGCGATCGGATGCGGCTCCAGCTCGCCAAAGCAGCGGCTCAACGCGATCTGCGTTTCGGGCGAGGTGCCGATGCCCCTGAACACCAGCACGCCATGGTCAAGCCACACCTGGCGCAGCGCGGCGGCGGTATCGGGCGCGATCGTGCGGGACAGGTCGAGCCCTGTGATTTCGCGCCCGAAGCCGGAGTTCAGCGGCTGGACTGTAAACGCGCTCATTCGCCGCTTGTCCCATAGTCGGTATAGCCGCGCGTGTCGTCGCCGTGGCCGGTGTAGAACGTAGTCCGGTCGGCCCTTGCCAGCGGCGTGCCGTTGCGCAGCCGTTCGACCAGATCGGGATTGGCGATATAGGCATAGCCGAACGAGACGGCGTCGGCTTTGCCCGAGGCGATTAGGGCCTGCGCCTTGTCGTGCGTCAATCCGCCATTTTCGATGATCGGGCCGGACCAATTGGCGCGCACCAGATCCAGCGCGTCAAAACCGGCATTGGGCACATGGATTAGATGACACCACGCCAGGCCCAGCCCGTCGATCGCGCGCAACAGCGCGGTGTATGTGGCGACAGGGTCGGCATCGGCCATGCCGTTGAAGGTTATCCCGGGGCAAATGCGCAATCCGACGCGTCCCGGCCCGATCGCGGCGGCCATCTCGGTCAGCGCTTCGACGACAAAGCGGATGCGGCGCTCGGTCGTGCCGCCCCAGGCATCGTCGCGCCGGTTCGAATTCGACGACAGGAATTGCATCGGCAGATAGCCGCTGGCGCAATGCAGCTCGACCGCGTCGATTCCTGCGTCGCGCGCATTGCGCGCCGCCGTCAAGTACTCGGCGATCACCAGCGGGATTTCGTCGGCAAGCAAAGCGCGCGGCATTTCGGTGGGCGCCGGCACGCCATCGGGGCCGGGGATCGGATCGGGGCTGGCGATCGCACTTGGTGCCACCGTATCGGCGTCGGGCGCCTTGTTGGCGCGCACGCTGGCGCGGCCGACATGCATCAGTTGCATCGCAATGCGCCCGCCCGCCTGATGCACCGCGTCCGCAACGCGGGCCCAGCCGGCCACTTGCGCGGGGCTGTGGATGCCCGGCGTGCGCCAGTATCCTTTGCCCGTCGTCGAAGGCTGCGTGCCCTCGGTCACGATCAGGCCCGCACTCGCGCGCTGACGATAGTATTCGATCATCAGGTCGGTAGGTTCGTCGTTCGGGCCGGCACGGTCGCGCGTCATCGGCGCCATCACCACGCGGTTCGCCAGCTCGAGATCGCCCAGCCGGACCGGCGAAAACAGGTCTGTCATCTCTATCAGCTCCGCACGCGGGGTTTGGGCAGCGGAGCGCCGCGCCGCATCGTTTCGATGAAATGCTCCAGCGGCGCGGGCGGTTCGACCGGGCCTTCGTGTGGTTTGCCCTGACGCGCCCAATAGGTGGCCCAGCTCGGGAACAGGTCGTGGAAACTGCCGTGATAGGGCGGCACCCCGGGCCAGCGCATCTTGCGCTCGCCCACCGGTGGCTGGTTGAGGTCGCTGGCATACCAGTACAGCGGCAGACGGCGGCGGAAAAACCAGCGTCCTTCGATGCGTTCGTACCGGTCGAAATACAGCATCTGCATCAGCACCCATTGCGCGCCAGTTTCGTGCTCGTTCTTCGAATAGACCACGCCTTGCGCGTGGTTCGGGCCCCCTGGATTATCTGGGTCATCGAAATCGATCACATGGCCGCCGATGTGGTGGCTGGTGCCGTCGAATTGCATCGAATGGGTTTCGTCGAACCAGTCGCGCAACGCCTTGCGCCCCTGCTTTCCCCCACCGACGCGCACGTCGGGCGGAAACAGGTTCACCCAGGCATCGCTGTCGCGCATGTCGAGCGCGAGCGCATATTTGGCAGGCAACTGGCGGATCGCGTCGAGCGATTCGAGCCGGTCGATCCGCGCGAGCAAGTCGCTCTGGGTGCTTTCGGTCATTGGCACACACTCCCCAGCCGGCTCGCCAAGGGCGGCGCTGTCTATTTGCGTCGTTTTATATCTAAATATTTACGCAAATGCAAAGCGGAAGGTGCAAAGAAAGGCATATTTACGCTATTTTAGTCGTCTTCATCGCCGATTATCATCGGGCGAGTAATTTTCGCCATGCGCGCGTTGTACTTGATCGTCTTGACCGCGATCGAGGTTTCGACGTGGTGCACGCCTTCGATCGTGACGATCTGATCCGACGCGATTTCGACCAGCGCGTCCAGTTCGTCGACCAGGCACATCGCGGTGATGTTGAACTGGCCCATCGTGATCAGCACGGCGTTGACCGGCGCCAGGTCGGATATCGCGCGCGCGACCTCGCGCACGCGGTCGACATCGGCCTGAACGTTGATGAAGGCCAGCCGCGCGCGCTTGCCCATTTCGAACCCGGTGATCGCGGTAAACGCGATCAGACCGTCCTGTTGCAACCGCTTGATCCGGCCGCGCACGGTGCCTTCGGTCACGCCCAGTTCGGCGGCGATCTTGCGGTTTGACACGCGCGCATCGCGCGACAGCATGTCGATCAGTTGCTGGTCCAGCGTGTCGAGCATCGGGGCGGCCACGGCGTTTACTCCTTTGCCTCGATCGGGGCGACATCGAACTGGTATTTGCAGA
>Ga0116227_10002268_pt1 | contig 43760 bp, 36 predicted proteins | sample S1TSphgellanicum_FD_89693 | JGI IMG/M metagenome (GOLD analysis project Ga0116227, IMG submission 89693) | Host-associated microbial communities from peat moss isolated from Minnesota, USA - S1T2_Fb - Sphagnum magellanicum MG | ecosystem: Host-associated > Plants > Peat moss > Unclassified... | reverse complement strand
TTCTTAAAAAAAAAAAAAAAAAAAAAAAAAAAAAAAAAAAAAAATTGAAAAAAAATAAAAACCAATTTTAAAAAAAAAAAAAAAAAAAAAAAAAACGACTTTTTGTAATGTGCACAAGGTAAAATTAAATACTTAGACGTTTGAAACAAATATTAGTGATAAATGGATATAATTTAGATGGAAAGTGTTGGGAAAGTTTTTCACTTAATTTTTAGTTTCGTTTCATTTTCAAGTTTAAGAATTCAACATTTTGTAATTTTTGTTGTCACATTATGATTTTAGGATTTTCCATGAAAGGTGTTTTGTTGTTTTGTTTGATGAGTGTACATGTGGATAATAAAACATCCAATTTTTTTCATCTTGTGTTTGATAATTCTGATTTTTTGTCTGTAATGGTCCATGAAAATTAATAAAGATATAAAAATTTAGACCACAAGGTGCCACCATTTTGGGCACCATTAATTAAATGGAAAATGCAACATTCATACGCTAGAAATGAAGATGTTAATAGTTTTTTTTTTGTTATACATAAAAAATGTGTTTGGTAATTTGAATGTAATATAAATCAGTTTGTGAAAATATGGTCAATATGTTTTTGTTACACCAAATTTACATTCATTTCTAGGGACATTTGCCCATAACAAAATGTCAATTTCACCATACATCACATATTTTTTAATTCACTTGTTGTAAGATTATTATTTTATTTTTTTGAGAACTATTTTTAAAATATTTTTTGCATATTTTCATCTTTAATAATGTATACCATGATACTAAGAAAAAATTGATTTCACACAAATTGATGTCATTTGATTACCTAAAGTAGACATTTCAACTACATGTGTAACAAATCAAAAACATTGATAATTATTTATACATGTTCATTATCATGAAAAGTAAACAATAAAAGAAAAAATTAAAAGGTTTGATAAATATGCTGTTTTTTAATTCGAAAAAATCCATGGAAAATATTTTTTGAAGTTTTTAAAGGTTTTTAAAAAATATGTGTTTGAAAGTTTTTGAAAAGATCAATGAACAATACGTTTGGAAATTTTTTAAAATATTTAGAAATATTTTTGGAGATTTTTAAAAAATTAGAAATTTTCTATAAAACAAATTGATAGAAATTTTAAAATATGTAATTAAAAGAATTTTTTTTGAAAGCCATTCATGATTGTTTTTGAAAGGTGATCTAATAGAAACTTATAAAAGGTTTAGTTGTAAAAAATTTCTATAAAAAACTAATGACTTTTTAGAAGGTTCTATGGGATACTATAAGAAAAAATCTAGAAGGCATCATCTTTCAACCTTGCCAATGCAAGTTGTGACCTTGTTTCATATCTAATTTACATCATGCCTTATTCAAGCAATAAAATCATTTTTTTTTGTTTATTGATGATTTTTTAATTTATCAAGTTCATTATATAGTCTTTCACAATGTCTTTGTTTTAACATTTACATATTTCACATATTGATAATAATACATGATTACAAAATTAGTACATTTATTATTGCATGTTTTCTTCCATTTGTATACCAAAGTTGTAAATATTTCACATGTTCATAATCTTATATAGTCAAACACCATTATGATGAATTAAGTACATGGTCAAAATTTTGTTTATTAAAGTTTGAATTTTGATTTTATTATCCATAACCATTTCAACAACAAATTGAAATACAATGTATAAAAAACATTAAAAATTACCATTAATAGGCATGATAAAACTCCATGCAATAAAATGTTTTTTCATGATTAACTAAAATCACATCCTTTAAGTCAAACTTTACAACAAAAATTCTATGGATGACAAACAAATTTAAACTTATTATAACAAGGGTGATGAGTTGGTATCTACCCACATCCATGCACTTGTGATCAAGTGTACTTATTAAAATTTAAATGTGAATGTATGTGAAATTTAATATCCATTTTATATTAATACATAATGATTTAACATTTTTATCAAAAAATAAAAGCATCTTATGATAATCGAGTTTTGTTTTATAAAATATTGACTATTTTGTTATGTATTTAAAAAACCACTTGTAAAAGGGGCATTATGAAATCCAAAATGATTTTTTTCAAAACATTTTTAACGAGTAGATAAATATTATAACACTTAGTGGTCATCATATGCATATGAAATGTAATGGTTGTTTGATACAAAGGGAATCTTACATTCCTTCAAAGGATTTTTTGTTAACATGAGTTATGAAGGCCACTTGGTGAATTATTGGGTTTTGATAGAAATAAAATAAGAAAGCAAAAGATAAAATCTTATTATTTTCCTTAGATAAGTAAAAAACTTCAATACAAAGGGGATTGTCAGTTTTTAATAGGACAACTTCATAAACTTTCTACAAAAATAAACCCAAAATAAACATATGAAAAAAAAATTACACATATGAACTTTTTGTATAAAAATATGGCAAGGAAAAAAATACTCTTAAAAAAAAATTTTCCTATACAATCCACAAAGGGACAAAACCTTAAATACCTTCCCCCCCAAAAAAAACAATGGAACATGCAATGAACCTAATCCCACAAAAATCAATATTAAATATCCACATTTTAAATCGGTAGTAAAAATCAATTTTGGTAGAAGAAATTTGATAGTGAAAATTCAATAAGCAAAATTTGGTTTCAGTAAAATTTTGGTAAAATATCAGTATCGATAAAATCTACCTTTAACATGAGTTTATTCATTTTTTATAATTCATCAACTTTTCCCAACGAATTGATTTGGACATATTGAAATCACCTAGTCCATAGGTAGGTAGTTTCATGCCATCACAAAATAAATTCATTCGTATACATAATAAAACCTTGTGTCGTAACCCTAGCCTTGGGTTCGCGACCAAGGCAAAAGCTTGCAAAAGTGCAGGCCAAGAGTGAGCTTAGGAGTCACACTTCATGTTCCCAAGAATGTAAGAAAGTTTGAGGGAATGAACCCTCACACTTCCAATGAACTCCCATTTTGGGAGTTGGAGTCCTAATGGATTTTCGAATTTTCAAAAGACAATTACAGGGGCCAAAACTCATTGGATTGAAAAAAAATTTATATCATTGAAAAAATCTTGAAACGTAGATGTCTAAAATGGGTTCGCAACACCCATTTGGATACTTAAAATATAAGTTATGGCCAAAAGAAAGGTTGGGACTCAAATGACCAATTTGATTCCCGACCATTAAAAGTCAGGAATCGCCCCCATTTCCTTGCGTGCTGGTGACATGCCACATATTTTTGGAAAGCTCTCGACAAAGGATACAACTCTACTTTAGACCTCACTTGAATTGAAGGTCTTCACACAAAGTTATGGGGCTCCAAAGTTGCGAGAGTCCCAATTTTGGGAATTTCGGGACTCCCACTTGGGAGTTGTAGGACAAAATGTCATTTGGGTGTTAGCCTCGTGGCTAGGCACATAGTATATTATAAGGGGGAAGGTGGTGGCTTCCCCCAAGTCTAGGCCGTGGTGAGTATTGTGAGTCCATGTTTGCCCGTGGTCTGTCCGTGCACCAAAAATGCTCTAGCTATGCACTAACCAACTTATTATTTGGTTTGTGCAGGTTCATGTGAGTAATTAAGTTGCTTGTTAATCGTCCTAGTCCCATCCCGAAGCTCCAACATGCCCTTCTACCCCCTGAAGTGCTATGAACCAAGGAGTGCGCCCCAACTTCTTCTCCTTCCACTTTTTTCTTTTTTGAACTCGCAGCTGAATCCATCAAGGAGCTTGGGGGTGCGTCATCTTGGGTTTTAGTTGAAATTGAAAATGATAATCAATACATAGGATGGGATTATGTCATAGGAAAGTAGTAAAAGAAGAAATTTCAATAAAATTATTGTGAAAATTGTAAAACAACAAGTCTATGCAACATTCGTTGGCTTCAAAGTGTAAAAATGACACAAAATACACATTATTTATATATAAATGATATGTCTTTTCCAATTGTGATGTCTTGATGTGAAATACGTACAATTTACATTTAATCTAAATTTATGTAATTATGGTGATGTAATTTTGGATAAAATTATGTGATTTTTGTGTAATAAACATGAACACTCACATATGTCATTCAAAAACAATGTCTTCTCTATTTGAATATTTAAGATATTGAATATGTACAAATATCATTCATATTAACCATAATATAAAATTTGTGTGATTTTTGTATGAATCTATGAAGCTTGGTAAGTTTGTGATGTAAAGGGTTTATCTATGTTATGGAATACTTAAAAAGGATTTAAAGGATCACACAAAACCTATTTAAAGGATTAATCACAAATTTATTTGGTCAAGGGATACTTAAAGGTTACTTAAGGGATTATCTTTAGTTGATTCATATTGTAAAAAAAGGTTCATAATTTTACATAGGGGGCTATTTAGGATAAGGGCTATGAAAAGCTTATATAAAAAATTACATAAGACCTTTTTAGAAAATTATTTAAGAAAACATTTAAAAGTTCAAGTAAATTATGGGATAATTAAAAGTCATGTAAAAGGTTACTTAAGAAACACCTAGGAATTTACTTAAGTTATGGGATATGCAAAAGTCAAGCAAGGGACTATGTAGAGCCCGCCTTTCCATTTAGGAGGAATGGAAAATTCTACTTAATTTAAATATCAATTAATTCAAATTTTACGTTGACACCTAAATTAAGGTTTTCAAAAAGAAAATGATTTACTTTTTTCATGATGGATTGACATTATCATGATGAATGTTAGTGAATGTGAAAGGAGAATAAGGATGGGAATAAAAAAATATCTTCAAAAAATCATAGGAAAAAATAAAATGTTAACCTAACATTGACCGAAAGTCCCATTTTATGGATTGTTACCTAACATGTGTTTTAGCTCCACAATTTATGTTTTTTTGTAAATTTCATGTTCAACTAAAACATTATTCAAACATGATGTTAGGGCCTATAATGTTAAATAACCTGATATTTATATAGCATTATAAATAAATAAAAAACCTATGTTAAAGTTAGGACTAACCTAAAATGTTAGTTAATAATTTTGGTGTCCATTCACACCTAAGTATTAGCTAAACGAAAGCATCAAAAGGTAAAGCCATTTATCTGTGTCACAATGGATTCACACCATCAAGATGAAGTTAGTGCTCACAATCAAGATTGATTATTCCAGTTAATGAATGTAATCAATCTTGAATTAGACCCCACAATCAAGATATAACATTAAATTATAAAATCATTTTTGGCCTCCTTACATAACATTGAGTTAAGACCTTAAAACCTAAGCTTTTGCCTAAGCTTGGATATTAACTATCACAAATGCTAATATCAAGTTAACATCACTTGCCAACAATGATGCCAAATCATTCTCAATGCTACCTAACACTACATATGTGAATGTACCCAAAATCAAGAAAATCTAACATCCACTTACCATTGACTAAGCACTAGGTGTAAATGACACTTAACACCTACATTACATTGACTTAAAGCTGCATTCACACTTAATGTTAAGTCAGTGTTAACTGCAAATCTAGGTGGCATCTTAGGTGGCACCCAAAGTTAAATGGGTGATTCTTTAATAGTTAGTGAATGTTAACTTAACATAAAATCTTCGTGGTAAATAGGTTCAGGTTCTAAATGACTAGCTTGGTGTTAGGGGACATAATACTAGAGTCCTTAACACCAAGTGTGAATGCACCTTTAGCATTGTGTGCCATGTAAGATTCCACCTAGGATTTGATGTTAGTTAACATTCTTAGCATGAATGCAACAAAAAGCTTGGCTCTCCTAGCATTGACTTGGCACTTAGTATTAAGTGTGATTGGAGCTCTAGTGGGCTACCTAAGGACTATCTAGGGAGATGCCTAGGGTGCTACCTAGGTTATGGGATACCTAAAGGCTGCTTAAGGGGTTACGTAGAGCCTACTTGTAGGGCTAGCTAGTGATTTCTTAGGTTAGGGGATTTGTAGGGGTTACTATTGCAATTTGAAGGCTGCACTGGCAATAACATTAGAAAGACTCAAAAGTTCATTAAAAAATGATTCAAACTGGAACTGTTACTTTCATACATCAAGACTCCGAGCATTTCAATTTGGAGCTATTGAGCTCATTTCTCTTCTGTTTTTTGAACTTAAAGCATAATCCTCCAGCATGAACATACAAAATTCCCAGTTGAATCAGTCAGTTTCAGTCAAACCAGACACAAAAATTCATGCTGGGTCTATATGTAAAAAGCACTTATGCTGAAATTTTCTGTACATGTGTTTGCACCATGCTGCAAAGCATTAGAAAAGCTTCAATTTAGTGTAGTACACCTGCACAGCACCAGGGAAAGAAAAGAGCTGTACCGTAAGTTATTATACAATTTATTAAGCACTAGTGTCTGTAACTAAAATTCACTCCGGAAATGTACAATCAGTAAGACCTTCTCCCAGGTAGGAAACTGAGCTGAAAGTGCAAAGATTCATCTCACCTTTGCAGTGATCAAACAATGTTGGTCAGACCAGTTGAACACATAAACCTTAAGAAAGGAAGACCTCCTGTGTACACATAAAATTCCTGACAAGAGTTGTCTGATCAACACATTCAAGTTAGGAGAAAACCAAATGGAGCACCTAATGTAACAATTCACCGAAGGAATCAAAGGGGTTAGCAATTGGTATATCACTGCAAACTACTGTACCTTTCTGTTTGCAAGGTTTGACAAGAGTTTGTTTCATCACATCCTTATCTCTCACATACTTGATTGATCAGTCCAAAGGACTTTTTCAGCCTACTACATTTTTAAAAAAAAATTGCTCTTGATATCTGATGACCTTGGATACAAAAACAGCAATGTGTTTCTCACATTCAACTACCAGAATCCTAAGGTCTTGTTCTCCACGACCAGAAGAACATTAAACAATTGCTATCCTACTATGCTGTTGTTCTCATCAAAGGGAATTTTGACCATCATGGTCAAGTGCAGTCCTGAAAAGTACAAACACAGAAAAGCTCAAAGAACTACTGAATGAATATGCCACAGTTTCCCATTGATGAGAACAATGAATGAGAATGAATAAATCTGTAAGTCTTATGCTGGCAGTTGACATAATGGCTAATGCACACTTAGGTTACCCCTTAATCTCAGGGCACCATAGCACAAAGCTGCTGACCGATAGACATCCCCATGTGCTTCAACTGATGCTGCATAAGATTCAAGCAAACTCAGGATAAGAAAGGAGAACAATAACCTTGCAGCACATGAACAAAATCCCTTTGTCATATGACTCCATACAAACCTTTAAATGATCACCAGTCATAGGACGAGAATAGCCCCCACCCATTGTGATCACTAATGGCAGGTTATTCTCCAGGCACACACTGTAGACCATGTTGTTCCGCCTCAACAGCCCCTGCCTACAAAAAACATCCCAAATATTTGGTGGGACCAAAAGTGAGTTGTTTCTGCTTTCATCATCCTCATGTTATTCTATAATATGTGCAACTTCAGAACTGTAAAAACTAGCTCACTCCAACAAAGGAAGCAATCTTAGTACATTACCTGGTCATGGCAAGCCGACCAAAGCTGTCCTCCTTAAGGGCATCAACACCAGCCTGTTGCTTTTTTGGAGCATATTAGTTATAAAATGTGACTGTTTGGTTGACATATCCCTGAAACAAATATATCTATTGAGACTGCAGAGTAAATTCCACAACAGTGCATTGAATGTAACCATTGTGTCAGTTCCACCAAAACCCAAATTAACACAATGAAAACGTGTGCAGTCATGACCTAAAGAGCGCCACTGACAAAGTATCAGCGGCCATCACCCTCTTCATGTCTATGAGCTTTCAGAGAGATTTCCACAACACTTTGAAGGTAACACTACAATTAGTGCAGTCATAACCTTCCGACAGTCACTCACAAAGTATCAGACCTTCACCTTTATCATAAATAGCTGTGACAAGTTGCTGTGACTACTAACCACTAAATTCAACAGCTCCCAACGGTGGGTGTAGATAAATACATAAGAATGTATAAAATCTGCATCCTGAGTTTCTGTCACATACCCTTAAGCGAAGGCAAGACTCAGTAATGATATTAGCTAGCACTCAAAAGACATAGCTAATCAAAAGAGGCAAATAGTATCCTCATTCAAGATGCAGCAAGCTTGTGAGGGTAAGCTTCATTTCATCTTAGCTTTGCCCGTGCACAGGAAAGTATGTAAGCCTGAAGGTGTTTATAGAGGGTGGGTAGTTGGTTAGTGCCTCCTGCACCACCCTGAACATAATCAAGAAAGCAAAGTACGTATGCTTATCTATCCATTGATGTCTGTTGTGGAAGGTTAAAAGGAGAAGCAAACCTGAAAGAAAATCAAGCTTGGTTCATGCAACTCAATCAGGTGCGGCAACCATTCTGTCAAAATTGTCAAATACTCCTCATCACCAGTGTTATCTGGGAGATCAATGTCATAGTTTGATTTCATCTTTGTCCGCCAAGGATAATTGTTGGCCCCATGCATGCTGAATGTGATCACACGGTCATCATTTTCAAAGATTTTTGCTGTTCCATTTCCCTGTCACCAGAACAGAACCACTTATCACATGACAAGACAGAGCAAAATTCACTCAAAACAGAGCAAGGATACCAAGCATTCAACCTTTCTCTTGAAGAAACAATTGGAGAAACAAGGAGAAAACAATTGAATGAACTTCTCTGATCTTTTGGTATGAAGAATCCCAGGTCAGTTGATGTGGTGGATTGTGAAGTGAAGTGAATAGAGAGCTGCTTGACTAACCTGATGGACATCAAGGTCAATGATGAGGATTGGTGATTGAATATTGCAAAGGTGAGGATAATCCCGCAATGACACCGCTGAAGCAACAGCAATGTCATTGAACACACCTGGACTCAAGTTAAAGACCCAAGATGTTTGCAGTTCTCAAGCTGATGTTTGCAGATTCAAGATGATGAGTTCTGCTTTCCTCTCACATTCTCAATTAACTGATGAAGCATGTACACCTCTGTGGTAACATCAACATGGATGAAGAAATTTGGTAACAGTTTTAAGGACAACAGAAGAAAAGCCACAAGATATTTCTTACAGAAACCCTCGCCATGGTCTGCAAAAGCATGATGGGTTCCACCAGCAATATTGGCTGCAACCATCCTTCTTGAACCTTGCATTACTGCATGCATTGCTGCCACTGTCCCCCTACATTCACAGGGTTCTTTTTTCTGCTGTCAGTCTTTCAATCAAAGAACTCCTCTGGATATCTGATCTTCACAATTGTGAAAAATGTAGATGGACATTTCGGATTGTAACAACAAAAGCTGAGAAGGTTGTGATGCCAGGGTTTGACATTGGTGTAAATCTGCCAACATAGCTTTTCTCCTTTGATTGAATGAGAAAGAGATGCAAGAGAGACACAAGAATTCAGTATACACTATTTTTACCTACAAGTATGCACAAAATTCACTCTTGAGAGTAAGAAACAAACCAATGCCTATTTTCAAGGTCTGATTTGTCTGAATTGTGCTTAAGCTCACACTCTCGTCAACAAGGTAGATTGTTTCCAGTGCAAGAAAAAATTCTAGGGAAAGCAAGGAAAGCACAGAAGCAAGGAAAAAAGATGGATTGGGTGGGTGGGTTACCCAGTGGAGGCACGAGAGCGATCAACAAGTGCAGGACTCCACGGAAAGCCGACAGCTCGTTGTTGTTGATCATCCAGCATACCCATAAAGATCCTCTGCACATACCTAACACATCACATACACATGCAGAGCTTCAACATGTGCCAAAACACAGATATGCACACACACCACAGGTACCCTAAACCCTAAACCACAAGTTGCCTGAAGAACATAGCAAGCTAGGTTTTCTGAATTGAGCTTTTCTTCTTGCAGGGAAGAATTTTGCAATGGAAAACATAGTAGTAGCAATGTGCCAGTTTCTTGCTTAAACTTGATTCAAAAGCTGAGAGAGAAAAATAAATCTTTCTCACATACAGTTGATCATGGACCAAACAAAGATCCTCTTCAGAAGCCAATGGAGCTGGTTGTGTGGTAAGAATGCTTCGCAGTTGTAAATCTCCCTCCAGCAATAACCTTGTAGCTCGATATCTGCAAAATGCATAGAAGAAAGATAGAAAGAAGAACTAGGTCAATAATGAGGAGGAGAAGTAGAAGACAACAGCAAACAGACACTCAGATCTCTTTTCTCTCATCTCCTGGTTTGAAATTCTCTTCCTTACAAAATTCACACTATCTCAACGAAGAACATTTCTCAGACACACAGAGAAGGATAGAGAGACAAAATGTCAAAACCACAGCATGATGTTTCATGATGCTTCATGATGCTTCTGACATGTAGTAGTTTTTCCTGTGCCAAAATTGCTGCAAGAAAAGACTCTATCTTGTATCAAGTATTGCTGCAAGAAGAAAGAGTCTATCTTGCATCAAGCATTGCTGCAAGGACTCTATCCTGTTCTGCAGAGAGGGGAGAGGAGAGAGTGCAATCAAGAGCTTCTTCTTCTTCTTCTACTTACTTGTCCATTGGAAATCTGTGGCCTTGAGGAAGAGTGACGACCTGGTTGTCTGAATAAAATCCGAGCAATCCGCCTTCTCCACCAGAAATGCTCGCATCTTCTTCGTTCTTCCCTTCTGTCGACGACGATCTCTTCAGCATGAAACTCGTCCTCCTCCATCGCTCCATACTTCCAGATCTCCAGCAACCTGAAGAGAATCACCAGCACCAGCAGCAAATGCTTGATCCATCAAGCTTCATGCAAAACTCCACAATACTTGCAATCAAAGACTTGCAAGAACCTCATACAGAGCTCTTCCTTGCACGGTCCCTGAACCTTCTTTGCCACAAGAGCGAGCACTCGCTGTTCCATAAGCACGAGCACTTGTTGTTTCCGCTTGCCGTCAGAATTCTTCGGCGTCTTCCACTCTTCTCTCTCTCTCAGAACCGAAAACGACGGTACTCGCAGGTGCGGCATTCAGAAGAATCCACAAAATACAAATGTTATTCTTCCTCTTAAACACTTACCATTCAAGGTGGAGCACGGAGTCTTGAGGAGGCGTCGTCGTTGCCATGGATTCACATCAGTCGCAGAGCTTGTTGATGATGATGTGAGACGAGTGATTCCAGAAAGTTGCAGCAGATGGACACGAAGAACCGACGAGGAGGATGCAGAAAGAGAATGGGAATTGCCAGAGAAATAGGAGGACGAGGAGGACGAGGAGAGACGACAGGAGACATGTGTGCTGCGGCAGGAGACAAGTTGATGAAGAGGCATCGACATCATCGTCGACATGAAGCAAACAGAAGATGTTGTTCTCCAAAACTTGTAGGTGCTTGTTCTTCCACCACACATGTTCACGAACACTACTACTCTTGGTGAGTTTTCTCAGCAGCAAACCTCTCCAGAAGCACAGAGAGAGAGAGAGAGAGCTCTCGCTGCTGCAACGTGTTTTCTTGGCAGAATACCATTCGACATCTTTGGATCCTGTGGTAGACGAGAAGGACAAAGAAATTGAGAGAAGAAAGGGAAAGTGGATGGAAAAGCAAAACTGCAGTGATCACGAGCTTGTCGGGCCAACACTACTGAATGATGCATCATGATTGTAAGAGAAAAAACAAAAACACGAGAGCAAAGGGAGGAAAGGAGGGAGCTTGGTGTCTCTCTCTGCAACTCTTTCCAGGGAGTGAGAATTGACCGCACAGAGTTTTACAGATCTGCCTCTCAGGAGCAAGAAGAGCATTGTTAAAGGGACTTTTCTTCTGGTTCTTCCTTGACCAGGTATCATCTTCTCTTTTCTCATTTCCTGACATGCCAACAATCATCAGTGTCTATATTCTTGGTGAAGTTTCTAGTACTTTGTGGGTGAAGCTCAGAAGGTGATGACCGCGTGCATTCTTTTTGTGCTTGTTTTGGGTTTTTGCTGGAACCCCAACACAAGAATTTTACCTTCACAGTTTTTTTTGTGGAGTTTCGTTTCGTTTTTTTTTTTTTTTGTGTTTTATTCTCTCTCTACAATCTCATAGATATACATCTGCATTGTGTTGTAGCAGTTGGGGAAAAAACCAAGCTTGCATGTCTTCTTCATTGTGTGTAAGAGAAAGAAAATCAAGGTATGGGGAATTCCATAATCAAGCTTGGATATTGACAATTCTGAGATTTACAGCTGGTCTTTTCCGTTGCTTTGTGGGGTTTGTTTTCCTCTGCAATCTTGTAGATAGGGTACATCTGCATTATGTTGTAGCAGCTGGGAAAAATACACAAGCTTGCATGTCTTCTCCATCACTGTAACACATTCGGTCAAGTGATTGTGTGTAATTGAAGAAAATTGACTTGTGGGTTTAGGTTTAGGATTCAAGGTATAATCAGGCTTGGATATTGACAATTCTGGGATTTCCAGCTGGTTTTTTCCACTGCTTTTTTGGGGTTTTTTTCTTTTTCTTGTGCAATCTTGTAGATAATGTACATTTGCATTGTGTTGTAGCAGCTAGGAAAAAAATAAGCTTGCATGTCTTCTTGATCATTGCAACACATTTGGTGAAGTGATTGCCTGTATATTGAAGGAAATTCACTTGTGGGGTTAGGGTATAATTAGGCTTGGATATTGACAATTCTGTGATCTCGGGATCCAGCACAAATTTGAAATCCCAAGCTCCAAGTCACTTCATCAACTTTCTTGGAGAGTCCCCTAACTGATACAGGTAGGTGTAACGCATGCACCCTTGTGCCTCTATTGGTCACCTAGTGGACTTATTTCTTTCTCTTCTCACACTGCATAATCACACTCCATAGTATAGCATGCTCCAGCATGGATTACGATTCTTTGAAAAATGTTGTATATGAATTGGGTGTTTTTCAAGTTGTGTACTATTGCTGTTTTGCTTGGAATTGGTATGAGGTCATCAGATTAAAATAGTATGACCCTACCTACAGGCACCTCTTCTCTTTCCACTTTCCTTTCCTTTGTTATCAGTCTCCACACATGTAACCGAATTTGGGATCTACACAATCTTGACAATAGTCATTTGTTGCATATGTAAGCTTGAGGGGGATTGTTAAAAACTGAGAATATTGTTGAGGTTTTTCATTAGTTATGCATCTTAAGTGCTAGCCAACACCATGATTGAGTCTTTCCATTGCTTCTGGAACTGGAGCAGAAACTCAGGACAAAAAAAATGTGTATATTGGTTTGCCCCCAATTTTTGTGTTGATTATCATATACTTATTAATACCTACATGCACTGTTGTTGGGAGTTGATGAAGTCAGTGGGTAGTCATAGCAGCTTGTCACTGCTATTTGTGATGAAGTTGATGGTCTGACACTTTGTGAGTACAACTCTCACAAGGCTCGATATGACTTATGACTGCATTCTTTGTCATATTATCTTCAAATTGTTGTGGAGATTTCTCTGCAATTTCGTCAATATGAGACTATTAAAGACTGTGACAGGGAGCTTGGAGGTCAGAGTAATAAAAAATGGTTGCATGTTTTGTTGTGGGTAATGGTTGCAGTTTGCCAATCTAGTTGCTTTTAGCTCTGGAATTTTATCATTTGCAATCTTATGCTGAGATTTCTACACCATCCCATGGTTTGTGCACTCTTCTGAACATCTCAATTAGAAATTGAAATGTCTACTTCCGGAGATTTGAATGGTTAGATTATGGTGAGCAAATGTGGACACGTAGGAGTTATTGTCAAATTTTCAACAGGAAGAAACTTGTTCTTTGTTTGATTCGCTGGGTGGTGCTTATCCATGGTGTGTTGTGGGTACCAATTCTAAGACTACAAATTTGATTTAGGGTTTAGGGTATGCTTTGGTACCATGATATCAAACTCGACCAAATGAACTTTTAGAGAGTTCCAGTTATAAAAGAACTTTTAGGGGAAAAAAAGTAGAGTGTTGAGAGTTGAATTCATTGTCATTTAAATGTAACAATCTTGGTGGAAATTACCTTCATTATTGCAGGTTGTCCCCAATTTCTCACTCCAAATTGGCATCATGAAGTTTTATGTAATACCCATCTAGTGGTGGTGTTAATTCTTGACCTCAATGTATCCGGTAGACATTGAACCCTCCATATGCATATGATTGTAGTTCATTTGTGAAAATCTTGTTACACAAGCAATGTGAAATAGATTTTCTCTTGTAACAATTGACAAAACAAGCCATTTCATCAATGATGTCATAAACTAGTTTTTTTTTTTTGAGATTCATCTTTCAAATATTCTAAGAGTTTCCAATTTCACAACTATGTAAATTTTCAACATAATATCATTCAATCACTTATATTAGAGTTTTAAACTTCATTTGATTTAACCACTTTGTTTATTCCAAATAATCCATGTGACAAATAAGTCAAATGAAATCATAGTTAAGGTCCTAAAAAATTTAAAGCTCTTAAAAGACCACCTTTTTGTTTAATAATATTGTACCATAAAATATGGTATAACAAGGGCTTTAATATTTGTGCCTTTAAAAAATATGAAAGGATATTCTCATAGTCAAGTGTTGTACAAAACTATCAAAAGACAAAATTTGCATTTTGTGGCCTTAGAGTAGATGCCCAATTTAGTGAATGATTTTATGGTTGTACGCACTAGGTATATATGGTAATACGAAAAATTTCAAGTCATAAGCGAATAGAAAAATCATAAAAGAAGACACCCAAAAATCCACTAGCTAACCATGAATGTAGAGCATTCAAAATACAAAAAAAAAAAGAGTCATTTTTGCTGATTTTCTTTTTATTCCATATAGCAAACCAATGACCAAAAATATGGCTATCCAAAATACCAATGTTGGGTGGTTAATTATGACCAATTACCTTATTTATATATATATTCCAAGGTAAATACACAATTTATGGCAACAAGAAACACAAGGACCACAAATTTCTCAAATATTTTCAACAAGGAAAAAAAATTGAATTAATATGTGTTGAATCTGACATCAATGTGGGGTACCCATTACCAAACGTGAAGAGGCAAATGAACTTTTTACGTATTTTGGCAACCGGTAGTTCTGATGCCTATGAACGAACACAAAAATCCCATCTATGATGGAAAGTTTTAAGAAACCAGTTCACAAGACTTCAAAACCGGATGTTCTGTAATAGGGTTGCTCATTGAACGGTTTCAGGCTGGTCCATGTTTGTTAACCGGCCAGGGTTGGCACTGTTGGGGTGTTCTGTCACCCGCCTTTGCTCGGTGATGGGACCTTCATTTTTTTTAAATGAAATTTTACGCCTTACTCAATAGAGAACAGATTTCTTTCACTGTTGCAAGATTCCTTTATTCTATTGTAAAAAGTTCAGCAGATTTTGAGGGAAAAAAGTTCTCAAATCGCCATATTTAGATCTGTGGTAACCAAATTTGGCTAAGATCTCTTGTAAGTTGTGGATGGTCGCCAACCCGTGATTTTTTGGGGCAAAAAATGGCCAAAAGGCGACGCAATTTTGTGAAAAGGGAATTCCCTTTTTATATTAAACAATTTGCCAAATTGTTACAGAAAACTGTGTTTTTTTGTATGTAGGAGCGTGTCGCCACATTCATATCTACTGGCTACACATTTATTAAGCGTTTCTTTGGAAAAGAGTTGCCAGTTAAGTCGAAATCTTCCTAGGGATGCTCGCCACAAGAGCTCCATCAGGGAATTGAAAAAGAGAAACCAATGTCAACAACCCACTTAGTGTTTCTTTTCCAAATTTCGACAAACAATTTTTCATGAAAAAAATGACTCACATTCGCCAGATTTTGAAGTTTTTTCTTTTCAAATCGCCAGATTTTTATGATAATTTCCAGAAGGTAGCCAAGAATACAGAAGGATTCTGTTTTTTTTCCCCCCTTACTTTCACATCTAATATGTAGCCAAATTTGGCTAAATTATTTTTGTGAATGATGGCCACTTAGGCTACATCACAAAATCCTTAAAAAAAAACCCTTGAACCCACCTACCCCACAAAATAGCCAAAAAAAAAACCCTGACATTCAGGACCTGGTACGAAAGTACTAGGTACCAGTACCAGCCTGGTACGAAGAAACTGGGAAAAATTCATTACCAGGATCAGGCCGGTATGTATAGGAGAAGGTTTGGCCGATAGTACCTTTGGGATTTGAGGGCCCACCCAAGGCCGGTAGGCTGAGGGGAGGGGCCTGAAAATCCGGAAGGTCTACCGGCAAAACCTTCACCTTCGTAAAGATCCCTCGATCGATTTTTCTTTCAACATTTTCTCATCTTTCCACTTTTTTAAAGTTTTCTTTTCATCTCATGTATGTCCTTTCGCTAAACGGAAAGTGAATCTAAAGAGGAGTAGGTTTGAAGGATAACAAATACACAGTGAGAAATTCATATTTTAGTAGCCAAAATGGCAATTTATTGTAAAAATATGGAAAAAAAAACCTCTGGTTTGGTCCTTTAATATATAGCCAAATCTGAGTACTAACCAAAATATATAATTTTACAAAATAAAATTAATAAATTAATGATTACGAAAACACAATTAAACAAATCACATTTTAGTAGCCCAAAATGACGATTTCTTGTTATAAAAAAACTTGCAATTAGTCCTTTAAAACATAGCCAAATATGGCTATTAATTCAAATATGTAGAATTATAAAATAAAATTATGACGATAGTAACTTTCCACACACACTTTTTTTTTTTAAATTTGTCAAAAAGATTTTTTTTTATGTCATTAACCTAAACTTTAGGCATCTAAAGCGAATCTTTCGAGGATGTACGTTTGAATAATGAGAAGACACAACTAAATTTTTTTGAAAGAGGAAGTAAAGAAAAAGATGACTAAAAGATGAGGAAAAACTGAAAAAAAGAACTGTACCGGGTCTTTACGTTCAAAAGTTCGATACTAGACCAACACTGGTAGGTACCTAGTAGGTACCAGTCTTTTTTAGGCTGGCTATATATAGTAAAAAAACCTACCATACTAAAAATTAAAACAGCAATAATCAAGTGCATTTTGAGGTTTTCAATAGCCATAATTCGACCAAAATTTAAGAAAAATGGCCAGATTTCTATACATGGTGGTTCAAGTATGGTAATCAAAAAAATATAAAAGGATATTTAAAAGAAAATTTACTTTCATCTTTAGATTGTAGCCAGATTCGGCTAAATCTTTCTTTGGATCATCTCCTCTTTGGCTAAGTCAAAAAATCGGCAAAAGAAACATTGGTAGACTGCATTTTTTATTTATTTTTCATTTTTTCAATTTTGTGATGTTGGCACACTGGCGATCATCCACAAGGAGATTTAGCCATGTTTGACTATGAAATTTGAAATTTATTAAAAAATCCTTTTATTTCATGGCTAATACTTGCTTGAACAAGTAACTCCCATTGTTGAAGCAAAGCAGTGAGAAGCTGCTCTGCTACTGCCGTTGCTGCCGGTGTTCAGAGCTGCACCTAGTGTAGGTTCATTTGCAACACCGTTCTGCACCAAGATGTCCGCGAAGCTTCACGAGGCTGCTGCCGCTGCTTCTGCTCTTCTTGCTGATGGTGCTGCTGCTGTCGCCACTCTTTTTTTTCCTTTTTCTTTTTTTTGGTTTTTTTAAAATTGTTTTTTCCAGCATCATAATGTATTGAAGTAGTTGTTATGTAAGCAGAAGAAGAGTAGTTGTGTTGCAGTTCTCAGTTGTTTCTGTTGAAAACTTTGCACGTCGGACTTTGCGTCTCAGACTTTGCGCATCAGTCAGAGGCAGGAATGCGCGTGATTTTGTGTCCTACAGACAAATGTAAGGCCGTCATCACCTTCGCTTCCAAGGTATGCTGCGTCTTCTTGCTTGCTTTCTTTCTTTGTTCCTATCCTTCTCTCTTTCTTTTTTTCCTTCTTCTTCCTGTTTGACTGATCCTCCTTAAGAGATGTTCGTCAAGCGATGTCCGCCGTAATTCTTACAGATAAGAAGAAAAACTTAGGGTTTATGGTTTAGAGTTTCCGTCATTCTCCCTTTGGACCCTTCACTTCTAAGAGAAATGGATAGAAACCCTTTCATTGGATCTTGCTTTTCAGGGTTCAGGAATTCTTTCTTTGTTTTAGGGTTCAGAATGTTCCAGAGTAATCTGTCGTTGCTACATTATTATTGTGTCCGTGTCAGCAATACCAGCAGCAGATAATCGCCCTTCCCTCTCTCTGTCTTTCACTAAAGCTACCAAAAAAATATTGCTTTATTAGATTCAAGTGCATCTGTATCTCTCTACCCTTCTTCTGTATATGGGAATAGAATTTCGCATAAGTGGGGGGTGGGGCATGATTTGGCAATGGCAAAGGGTATTCAGTTGCATTCATGGGATGGTTTTGGACCTTGTAAATTCTTCAAGTAAGTTCAGCATTTCAATTCTTATGCCAAAGAGCCTCCACTGGCTTTTGTTCATGGGATGAGTACCTGGGTTGCCACTTTCACAGATGCCTGGTATTTTGGAAATGCTAAACAGTTTTCTTTGATTTTGCATGGTTGGAGTGTATCTTTGATATGGGATTGCTTTGAGGGAGGCTTTGCAATCTTCTCATATCAGTGAGACTCAAACAAATAGAGTGCTAACATTTAGAACACCACACTGAATAAATGAATGATGATTATATGTTAAGGAAATGGAGTTTTGTGTTCTTAGCAATGGCAGATAGTTACATTTTGGCTCTGCTGTTTGTTACAGGAAACAGAAGAAGTTGCGCAAAATGTCCTGAGATTGGATGATTCAGCATTCAGAGGAGTGCACAAAGTGGTGGATTCAAGTGCAGATGAGTCTCCTGGCTGAGGATTTTGGAGCTTTGTGACTTCACTTTCTTGAGTATACAAAGTGGTGGATTCAAGTGCAGATGAGTCTCCTAGCTGGGGATGTTGGAGCTTCGTGATTTGGTTTCTTCAGAGAATCCTGGACTGCAGAGCTGTCAGAGATTCAGAGCAATGTAGACATTTGTGGGGAGGTTTTTGTTTCTTCTCCTTGCTGCTCCTTCCTGTCCATGCTGGGTTGTGTGCAGTGGCATCAGGAATTTGAAGGCAAATTGATAGCAGAGTCAAAGCTTTTGATCTCTATATGAGTTTCGGGACAAGATCAAGGATTAATCCTGTGGGGTTTGAGGGAAAGGCAGTTTTGAGGATGGAAGTTATCAGGGAAGAACCTCACACAGTGGTGGATTTCCCCCCTGAAATGTTTCTTGATGATGAGCACCCTCGGCAAACCATTCTGTTTCCTGGTGCTGTGAAAAGAATGGCATATAGCTTTGACGGGCATGGTAAGTTTAGCAGCAGAGAGTGGGACTTGCAGCAGTTGGATGGAGAGGGTTTTTCTTGGTTCCATGTTGAGCTGCCAAGGTCAAGCCAGAAGTTGACGGCCTTTGCCCAGTACCTCATTGATGTGCTTTGCCCTCCCCTGAAGCTGCAGGAAATTCTAGCACTTGTGAGCAATGGTCCCTTCTGCGGTACCATAGATGGGGCCCTGGTATTCAGGGTGAACTCTGCTGGCCCACCAACCAGCAAGTTCACCCAAAGGATATCTGCAATTGTACGGGACAACATGGTCATCAGTGTCTCACTGGGTCGTGTGGCAAGGCTGGATTTCTCTCGAATGTCATCACAATCTCTCCTGATGGAGGTGCCCAGGATTGACCCAACATTTTTGGGTGAGGTGGGGGACAGTCATCCTGGAAGCCTTGGTACTGGTGGGGTGGCAATTCATGAACATATGCTGGAGTTTTTGCTGAATATGAGCCATCTGGAGCATGCAGACAATGCAGTGCCTAAGGGGGTGGGGAACCTCTTGGTGCACATCATTGACACCCATGTAGAACAGCTGCATGACACTGTCCTCCATCTGGAAACACACCTGGATGATGTGGAACGAAGTTTAGATACAGGTAAGGTTTCCCCCTGCACAAATTGTAACACCTTGTCAACTATTCCTCCCAACAGATTTATGAATTTGATGCCTCAAGGGACACAAGATACCACTCCGTTTGGTGTTTACTCTTGTTAAACTCATGTGAGGATCCTCTTTTTGATTCTGGAGGACCTGTGACCCAACCTGTGACGCATTTGGCAGAAAGATTGCTTTGTTGCTAGTCTCAGATGTTCCCAAATTGGTATTGTGATTCTGGTTGAGTAATGCATGCTTTTATGGAGTGAAATGTTGTTGGAACAAGTTAGTGACAACTGGTGTATGGCACTAGGTGTGGGTGCCACCAAAAAACAGATGTTGGATGATAGGCGATTCCCAAAGATGCATCTAGACCTGCAAAAACTGTTGCAGGTCATTGCACACGGTGATCAAGTATTCCCTAGAGTGAAGGACAAGTGTGCAGGCAAAGCCTGGTGTACTTCTGAGGATCTGGCAGCATTGGAGGTACTGGTGGCACGTCTCAGGAAACTGAAGGAGAATGTTGGCTTCATAGCAAACCGCATTACAGCAATTCAAGCTGGTCTTGACAGTTGGCAAGCTGAGCAGATCAACCGCAAGCTCTACTATTTATCATTTTTGTCAGTCATATTTCTACCATTGTCAATTGTGACTGGAGGTAAACATTGACAAAAACATGGCCCAAAAAAAGACTTATAAACTACCAATCAAATGGCTGATGCTGATTGATTGAATGCAGGCTCTAAATAGGTAGTGTGTAGTGCAAGAAAGGGTGTGGCAGTGTGTGGACCACAAATATGAGCAAACTTTCACATTGTAGCTGTGATCCCTAGCTGGTAGTATGAGAACTCTGAATTTCATAACTTCTCAGAGACCTTGTTGTCTCAGCAAGATCACCAAATCCATCCTTAATTAAATGTGTGTTGTTGTGGTGCAGCCTTTGGAATGAATGTGGGTGGAGTGCCCTGGACAAAACAAACCGATCCCACACTTGTGCATGGGTTTCGGAATGTGCTCATAATCTGCGCAGTAATTGTCATGTTATTGTTGGCTGGCTTTGGGGTTGTTCCTTTGTACACATATCTTGTTACAAGGCACAAGCATCAGGCGGTCAAGGCCAAGTGGCTGAGCTCCAAAAGGTCTGTGCGATACCGAGGTAGTCTGCGTTATCCTGCCTATCTTCGATTATGAGTCCATTTAGTTGCAGTCAGGTTGTTTTGAGTTAGCAGGTCAGACATAGTGCTATTCTGGCTCCTGGAAGCCTATCTCTGTACCTTGAGTTTCAAACATGTCTCTCTCTGCAATATATCAAGTTCATTGCTCGGCTCTTCCTAGGGAGCCAATAATTCAATCCATTCCTTTAAGGTGATCTCCCAGGCAAGCTGTTTGCTTGCAGATCTGTAGCTGGTCTTATGAGGTCATCTGTCTGTTTCAAATCTGATGGTCATAACTGTAGTTAAGAGTTTGGTACTCTCTCTCAAGTGGAGACTCTCTGATTCATGCCAGAGGTGTCCAGAATGATGCACAGCAGATGTGATGAGTTAAGTGCTTCTTGACAGTTCTGGTGACATGTGAAGGGAGACCTGACAATCTGTATCCTGGAGTGTACAAAGACTCCCATCCTTGAGAAAATGTATATATACAATGTGATTCAAGGTACAGTTGCTGTATCTCTTTTAATACAAGCAGCTTGTACAAATTCTTTCTGGATATCAGGGGAGGTCAATTCAGTGGTCAATCCAGAAGGGATTTTTTGCTGGCTTTTTTGCTGGCAGTGAGGACATGTTTTAATTTGCTGTCCTTCATTCTTCTTTCTATGCGTGGTTTGCACGAGTAATGCTCTGGTTCTCTTTAAGGTATAAGGATGAATGAAAAAAAAAACCTTGGGACTTACAAATGTCATAAAATGTCATTCAAAGATTGCATCTTGAGTTGCAAAAGCAACCTAAAAAATACACCAAAAAATCATAGGTCTTACGCAGATTGGAAGAAGAGTGCAACACATTGGTCATTTCACAAGGGATTTATTGGGCCTTCGAATAAGGAGCAATTTGTACCCTGATGGAGAAGAGTTGACCTTATTTTTGAGTACTCAACATATTGTGCACATGATGATCACCTTGAGTTTTCCCCTTCTCCATCATGATCACCTTCTTCAAGCAACTCTTCTCCATCACACTTCACAAGGTGAAATTGCTCTCAATTTGCTGTCAAGTAGCCACAATGAGATTGACTGCCTCTTCACTTCCACCCTTCATAGACTAGACCTCTTCTCATTTCTGATCTGTAGGTTAGGTGGTGACCATCCATAAGACAACCAAAGCAAATATGGGTACAAACAAGAAATTGATTTTATAAAAAAAGAAAGCATCGGTCTATATTATATGCTACCCTACTGGAACTTCGTACACAAATCTGGTGATTTTCTGATAGACAAATTCTTGGAATCTGGCAACTAGAAAACCTCAAAAACAAATTTGTGTTGCCACTATCCAAAAAAAAGTTGCTAATGTGGTGAAATTTTGCCTTTAAAAAGACCCCTCTAGAACATAGGTGTTCCAGTGAGTTCATTTTTTGAAAACTTCATGGAAAATTGGCTATAGTTTGAACTGGTGTTGTGCGATATCCCTTTTTAAGGGAAATTGTGGCCCCAGATACACATTTTTAAAAAAGAATTAGTAGAACCTCCGAGTAAGGTTATTTATAATTTTTCCATTCTACACGAACCTCCAGATATGGTTTTTCTTGAGCTTTTCTGAAACATGGTACAGTTCAGATTTAGTGGTTTATGGTTTTTGAAAACGAGATAGTTTAAGTTGCAGTGTGAGTTTAAGGTTACCAATTAAAATTGACATAATCTCAAGGTCAACAAAGCAAATTTAAATCACATATCTAAAACCCAAGTTATTGTAATCAAAATATGAAGATGTTTATAATATTAGACTCTCTTGTACCGACAACACCTTTTTCCTCACAATCATTCACACACAATCACACTTACAATCAAACTTCAAATTTATGATATTTTAATTATCACAACATTTAAAAATAGACACAACCACATTTACAATTAATTCAAATTTGTAATTCTTCAATTATAAAAAAACCCTCCTCCTTTTTACCACAATCTCAAATTCAAACAAATTAATATTATTGACTCCTTGAAATCTTCGCAAATATATTAATGTCATTTGCATTCTTCAGCTCTCATCAAAAGATCTTTATTTTTGGTACATCCAAACATAGGCATCACAGCAACAAAACAATCCAAGCACATCGAGCTTTTATTCCTAACAAACTCTCAAGGTCATTTGTGAATTAAGAACTCCATGAACTGTATGGACCAGTGTTGGGTGATTCTCACTTTTTTGTGAGAATCAGCCAGTTCCAGTTCTTACATAATGTTATGAGAACCGGATCAGTTCTCTAATACATATAATTTTTTGGGGCTGGTAAGAACCGATCAGGTTTTTAGGATTTTTATTTTTTCCAAATTCACCCGGTTCTCAAATAGGGCAGTTCTCGCATATATGATAACAGTTGGTTCTCTTGACCGGTTCTCACAACCCAGTTCTTTATTTTTGGAAATAGATATTTTATTTTTAAATTATGTAATACCTTTATTAATTAAAATATGTTTTAACTTAAAATTTTATTTTGAAACACATGGAGATTTGGGGAAAATTTTTATTTGAAACTTACAACTCCATGACTTCATCCCTTTCAAAAGCTTTCTTAAATTCTTTTAACTCTTCTTCTAAATTAAGATCACTCTCAATAAAATTTGCTATACTAGAAGGGGATTTACAACCTATCTTAGATCATTGAGCCAATTTTTGCTCACAAAAATCAATTTATCTAAATTTTTTGATTGTAAACAACATCTCCTAAAACTAGTAAGAATTCCAACTATGAAAATATTCTTTTTATCTCAATTTGAGATTCAACTATTCTTAAGATTTGTGTAGCACAAAAACCAAATGTAGGAAACATGCTCTCATGTTTTTCCTACCATTGCAATGGACATTTGATGTCTTTAACATCCACTTGATAATGCCTAAAAATTAGAAGCTCTCGATTGACCAATTTTGTTGTTGGCTCACTTATGTAAGTTGTCATTTCAAATATATCTAAACTCATGTTCTTTTCAACGCTTTCATCAACAACACCCCCTTCATATTCAACCAATGGATGCAAATGATAATAACATTTCAAAAGCATGGGAAATAAAAAAAATTTGTCATATTCTTCAGCAATTGCCTTCTCTTGTTCATGACCAATAAGTGAGGACACAAGATGAAGAATTTTAAATCTAGGATCCAACATTAAAGAAAGCATATTATGGGCCTTCCTTTCCTCATTTTTTTTTAAGAAGGAAAAAAAAGAATCCAAAACTTGAATAATTTCCTTTTGTATGTTGGAGGCCAAACATGACAACTCATAAGCAAATCTACAATAACAAAAGAAAATGTTAGATTATGCACAATAGCAGTTGAAAAAATGAAAGAAATGTTATGCAATGTAAAAATTGACAAAAAATGTGCATATAAAAAAGTCTTTAAAAAAAAAAATCTTTGTTTTCATTAGAATGTTCAATTTCCAAAGGGTAAACCCTAAATTTACACATGCCTTTTCCCATCCTTGTCTACCCTTTCTAGATTCTTTTGGCCAACTTATGCATTTCTACAAATCTCCTTGAGTAGATTTGATTGACACATATTGTAAAACTTTGCAAACTTTTTCTTTTGTTGTAACATATTGGTTAAGCCTTGGAAACTGCATGCCCAAAATAAGTGCCCTAAAAATTTTCCTCCAAACCCAACATATCACAACTTATAATTGATTTTAAAGTTGAAATCATAGTGTTTAGATTAGATCCCTCATCCTTAACATAAGCAATTATTTTTTTCCTCAATGCATAATTGTCCAACAATTCTGTCAATTTTTTAACCAAAGTTTGTCCATTAGTATCTATTGGCTCAAAAACACCAAAGGTAATGTGCTTTGGTTGCCGATCGTTTCCTAAAAAATTAATCACCAATGCAAAAATATCATGGCGAGCTTTTGACATCCACAAATCAAAACTTGCAATTGTAGAATGGCATTTTATTACAACTAGTAAAACATATCATTTTTTCATTTTTTCCACTAATCTTGACAATAATCCGTTAGAAAATTATTTTCTAAAAGGAAGAATCATTTTGGGACACAAATGCATACTAAATCTTTTTAACCAACTACTTTCTACAAATTGTAAAGGAACATGGTTTTTGATAATTAAAAGAGTCAAATCTTCTGAAAATTGTTTTTGTTGAACATCATATTTCTTAAAAGGTTCGTTTGCAACAAAAAAAACTAGATATGGAATTAGAAGAAACATTTGGTCTCTTTTTGGAAGGTTGTATTTCATCTTATTTCAAAGGACAATTAATTTCTTCTTCAGAATTTTTTTAAATATTAGGATGATCTTAATTAACATGTTTCCTCAATGTAGTTATGCCATTAGATGAATTATATATGATTAATCCTTTCCTTGCTTATGTTTTTAGATTTACATTTAATAGTGGATCATTGTGATAAAGAATACACCGCATAGTTTGAGGGGCTATTGCATTAACTTCTTTGTAATCATTAACACAATAAAATGCCCAACACAATGAGTTTCTACTATTTCTTGTCAAAATATTATTTGTGCATGTAATTTCTTTAAATTCTTTTTGTTCATTTATGAATTATTACTTCCTTTTGTATGAAGACTGGCCATTTTTTCACATTCTAAAGACATTTCATCTTCTATTCTTATTTCATTCATAAACACATCACATGTATTTTCATTTTTAGGAAACTATTCCATTATTATTTGGATTTGTGATTAAGAATTAATTTTTTTTGTGATTAAGAATTATTGCCCTAATGAGTAGCCAAAAAAAAAAAAAACAAATGTCTAATCTTATCAAAAAACAAAAACTAAAGACTAAAAAAAATTAACATTTATAAACAATTATAGAAAGTAATTTATCTTCTAAGATTTTAAAAAAATAAGATATGTATATTTCTCAAAAAATGTTAGGGATTGGGGATTATAAGGTTGAAAAATGTATGGGTTTTTTGGGTGAGAAAAATTTATAATTTGTGTTTTAAGTTTAAAAAATCTTGCAAAAAAAAACATGTTAATTAGATTATAGTTACATAATGAAAAAAAAAACACAAAATGGAATAATAATAATAATAATAATAACAGAGCAAATACAACAACAAAATGAAACTGCAATTAAGAAAAAAAATCAAAAAATGGAAATATGCAATGTAATTTACCTTGTGTGCTTGAGTTAGTGTTGAAGCTTTGAGCTCCAAGCTGCAAATGGCAAGGGTAGGGGGGAAGTACCACATAACCGAACAAAACAAAGTAGTAGCACGAAAGGAATAACAACGACAACATAAGAAGAATAATAAACATTAAGATAGCAGGTACCTAAAAAAAATGCAAGAGGAATAATTGCGGGAGAAGAGTTGTAGCACGAGAAAAACAATGTTGTGCATTATAGCTTGAAAAGGGTAACGTGTGAAAAATAGCATGGGAGTTGCAACGCGAAAGGAGTAGAGTGGGAGCTACAACGTGGGAGTTGCAACAAGGGAGTTGCAGCGTGGGAGGAGTAATGTGGGAGGTGCAGCATGGGAGGAAAGGCACGAAAGGTGCAACGCAAGAGGAGTGGCATGAGAGCTACAACATGGGAGGAGCAAAATGAAAGGAATAGCACAAGAATAGTAACGCAAGAGGAGCAACAATGCAAAAAGAATGTTAGCACCTAAGGAGTAGTAGCGTAAGAAGAGAGACAATGTGTAAGGAGTAACAACATGAGAAGAGGCAGCACAAGAGGAACAATGAAAGGAGCAATGTGAGAGGAATAACAATAGAGGAGTAGTGCAAGAAGAGCAATGCAAAAGGAACAACGCGAAAGGAGTGGCACAACAGTGAGTGGCAATGTGAAGAACAATGCCAGAGGAGTGTGAAAAAATAAATTAAATTCTAAAAACTAGATTTTAACAAATGCAACACAAAGCAAGAGCAACAAAAAACAAACACAAATGAACGTTACTAATCACTACAACACTAGAAGACAAAAAAAAATTGTGACCAAAAATGAAACATGGGTTTCATTTTTATACAATTTTTTTATCCTTAACCCTAAACAATGCCTCTACTTCTTTAAACAATGGTGGCTATTTAGGAACCCTAAACCTTATACTACTGAGAAGCAAATGCAAGTTCTCTGAGAAAACCTGTCTAATTCTCCAAATTTAAAAAAAAAAAAAAAAACTAGTTTTCCCAATCGGTTCTCGTTCATGTGAGAATCGGAGGTTGGTTCTCCATTAGATTCTCACAATCAACCATGTTAACAATGAAAACAAGTCTAAGAATTGGGTCAAGAATCAAATCAAGATTTGAAAACCACCCAACACTAGTATAAACAAGTTCACTATTTTCACATGAATGTTGGTCGTAACCTTTTTTATCATCATTTACCTAAACATTGCCAATTTTTTCAATCGATGTTTTTGTATTTTTCGTTTTTACAAACTATTAAGCTATGCACAAAAAAAACCACATCTACATAACATCTACCTACACTATAAACTTGATATTCTCAATAGAAATCAAGACCACTCCACATCAACTTTTGGCTTACGACCTAGTTTCTAGATCTTGTTCAATGGAGATTAAAGATCTTCTTAAGCCTTATTGCAAATTGCAAACCCCTTAACAACACCAAATTCTTTAAAAAATAAAAAACAAAGGTGCAAATGCATGCCATCTATACAATAAATTCAAAACAAAATGTACAATAATAGATTTGAATGGAAACACAACCTAATCAAAATTAATCAAATTCATAAATGATTTTTTCAAATAGATTTTTTTTTTCTCAATGAGCTTTTGGTGCTCCTTCATCAAACTAGTCTTACATGTCATGAAATCTGACATGTTTTAAAATTTGATAGTTCCATCACACCCAACACAAGTGTTGTTATGCTAATTTTTAATTATGATAAATGAAATAATCCATATTTTCAATCCCCGATCAAAATTGTCAAAGATTTTTTATCACACCAACAACATTGAATATTTATTCAATCTCAATATGTGAGCTTACAATTCCAAGCACTTGATAAGACAAGAAAGATATACATGGAAATTGCTAGCAAACCAAAGGGGTTTTCTATTTTTATTACTCACACATATAACCTTTGAAATAGTTGCAATTCATTTTTCAAGGTTGACATAATTACATCATTAGGTGATATAATATGCCTAAAAAACAAATAGTCATCCCCAACCATTAATGATTCTATTGATGCCATAATAGGATTTAGATGGAAATAGGATTGCAATTAAAAAGGACACATATTTGATTTCATGATTTGCAACAATTTGGATGGCAACAAATTATTCACATAGTCTCATATAATTCTTCATTATTTTGAAGTGGGGGTTGAACATGATTGTTAACATATTGTGAGTTTCGACCTAATTGTATGCCAAAGAAAATGTCAAGAATGGAATTAGAATGTTCATCACTTGTGTCATCATTTGCAATTTAAGTTCTTGCAACTTTGAATCAAAGCCATCACAAATTAGTGATGCATCTAGAGCCTAAATCCTAACCACATAAGATTTTATTGAAATGTTGAATGACAAAATAGGAAAAAATGAATATGACAACTACCAATAACCTTGATTTTAGTTTAAACACATTGCTTGACAACAAGAAACATCATTTTTAAAAAGTTGTGGAATAATTCAATTTTGACCTATAAACACTTTGGAGGACAAATGTCAAGCTTGATGTTGACCATAACAAATGGAGATCTTGCATTTTGGTATTTTAGAGTTTCTTGAAATAAGATGACACGAAAACTTAGAAATTGAGTTTTCATTGGAATTCTAAACATTCTAGTTGGCAACCTTACAATGACACACAATTCCTTCCATTTTTGTTTTTCCTTTCCTAATTTTTTAGTTCATGCAATAATTTGTTGTAATGTTATTTGGGTAGCCTTAATTTCATTTCTAAAAACGTTATAAATTTTTAAATCATTATTAACATATGGTGTTGTTTTTAACATGGCGTGGGTAAAACACAACCTTATGAATGGGCATGCTAATTGAAAGGTAAAACGAAACACAACACTTGTCAAAGTTGTAATCAAAGTATTTAAATTAGACATTTCATCATAAACATCCTTTATGAGAATTTCAATGCTTTGATTGGTTATCAGGTTGTGAATTACAACTTATATCCTTCAACTTTCATATCATTTAGTAACCTATTAATTATCACAAGGTGTAACTTTGGTCTTTTTTTATCCCTATGATTTCATAACCATTTGTTACCTGGAAGAAGAATTCACAACCATTTTTTGCAAAAATGAAAAAAAGTAAAGTTGATCTTCAAGGAACATGGTTATGTTTAATAACCATTTGAACGTTGGTTTCATTACCAACCCATTAATTAGCACAAGGTACCACCCTAGCCTCCTAATGGCCCAATGATTTTGTAACTTTTCATTGTTAGGATGAAGATTTCATAATTGTTTCGTGCATGGATGAAAAGAGTGCACAAGGGATGGTTATGTACAAGAGAAGGATCTATAAGTAGACCTTTTTCTTGCATAAAACAATAGGTCAATTTTAAAATATCTTTAGGTTTCTTTGCCGAACACCTTTTTCTTTCACTACTTAGGTTTAGCTTTCAAGTTTCTTTGCCATTTAATTTAGCTTTTAAGTTTTTTCAAGCGAAGTGTACGACATGTCCCTTTCCAACTTTTCACTTAATTGAGAGCTTCAATTTTTTTCTTCCATTCATGCATATGTTTTAACCATTCTTAAGATGTTTTGTTGTAGTGTTTTTGTTTCATTCTGTGAGTGCTTTAAGTATGCTTTAGTGGTTGTGTTTTTCGCTTCATTAGTTGACTTCATTTTTCTCTGTCCATTTGCGACTTTCCAATAATGGTTTTTCTTCATTTCACTTTGTGTTATTGTGTTTGTTTGGTGTAATGTATATTTCTACTTGGTTGGAAGCTTTAGTTGGTTTTTTTTCATGGGTTACTTACTACTTTGAGGATGTTACTGTGGTGTTTGTGCTTCATTAACTTCATTGTATAACTTTTTCTTTGCATCATATTCACTTTCTTTCTCACATTTGTTTTACAATTTTCCAAGAGTGGCACATCATTTTCCTTGTTGTAGCACATTTTGTAACACAAAATAGATTGTTCCCTCCTAAGTCATTTATATCATTTTCTTTGATTTGTTATTTCTATTGATTTTTTTGTAGTTTTTTTTCCATTTTCCTTGTTGTATGTATCTTATGATTTTTGTTTTTCGTGTGCATGTTTTTCTTCAAGTTCATTTCTATATATATATTACTTAATTACTATTGTGTTATTTTAGTAGAACACATTCCTTCAACACTTTATTTTCTACCAAAATGACAACCTTCTTTTGCAACTCTTATTTCTTTTTATTTGATTTTTGTTTTTTTAATAATTATAATTTTTTGTCTTTTCCATTTGTATCCTATGACTTCTGTTTTTTGTGTGTAGGTCTTTTTATGAGTTTTTGTTGTGCCATTTCTTCTTCTTCAATTGTTGTATGGTGATGGTGTTGTTCAATTCCATCACCATGGCTTTGTAGACAATCTATTCTTTTTATTTTTTCTTTTCATTACATTGTAAATGGCTTCTCTTATAAAAAAAATTTCCACCTATTTTTTGTTTTGTTTTTGTTTCTTAATGTCCTTTATTGGTCAACCAAATTCAAAGAAACTTTGTAGTAAAAATGTTGAAAATTATATTGATGAAGTTATTATTAATTTGTTTTTCAACTATTAACTAATGAACTAAGTGAATTTTTTGATGTTGAGTTTTGTGGATTAGATCATGTTACACCATCCATTCCCACTATTGCTACATCCACCCCTTTAACCAATTATTGTACATTTGAACTTCTATGGTTTAATGATGGATCATAAATTTATCTACAACTTCCAATCCTTTCTCCTTATCTTCATGAAGCAAATGCTTCAAATGTTTTTTTATTATATTTTATAGTCATGCAATTTCTTTGGATTTTGATGTTCATGTTGGACCAAATGATGGTTTTGGTTAGCCCCCTTATCCTCATTTTTCTATTATTGCAGCTAATTGTGATGATGCACTTCTTGTTATTAATGGTGATTATCTTATAATTGAATTTGGTTCCAAGTTTTTGTTTCTTGAAGTTGATGAAAGAGAGTTAGAGAACATAAATAAAGGGGGTTGCAGAACTAACAAACATGTTGAACTTTGGGTTAAAAATGCATTTGATGAATGGAAGAATTTCAGGGTTATGATACACAAAAATTTATAGTAAATTTGTTTGCGAACAAAAAGACCATCGAGGAACTTATTGATATGCTAGTTTTGTTTGTGCTACAAATTATAGAAAAAGATGGTACTATGTACTTTTTAATTAAAATATTATTTTGTTTTGTCTTCTTATTTTCTTTTCAATTTTTTGTTTTGTTGTATGGTAACATCCAATTCTTCATTAGAGGTATTGGTATGTTGATCATGCAAAGGCGAAATTAGTGGGTTGCTCAAACTAATGTAGTTCTAGAATATGGTTTCAACATTTTTACTAATGTAAGGTACAATCAGGTGAAGTATGTAGGTGATGAAGCTATAATGCAAACCTTCGATGTTAGTTTTGGAAAGATTATAAAAAAGTTTTCAAGATGTATTTCCCATTTAGTAAGAACAAAAGATGTTGGTGCAAGTAATTTGTCAACAAATGTTTCTAGATGGTTTGAATTTGAGGTTTAGGTACTTTTGCATGAAGAATTTTTTCATCAAAAGGTGTTGTGAACTTCAAAATGTGGACTTTGAAGAATTTTTTTTTGTTGTAATTGCCTATTGGATTGGTTTTGAAGTATTGTTAGGGTGTATCAAAGACCTAGTGCATTGATGTTACAAGATGTTATGTAGATCGACATCATCTTCAGGTGGATTGTCTAGTTCACAATGTCATTGTAACATATAAAAAATTTGCCCATTGGTATCCTACTATTTGGCCTAGTGGTAATTATGGCCTGCACCCATTATTTGTACACCCCAAACCTAAGTGGAAAAGCAATTAAAATGTATGGTTTACTACTTCTTTGGTTGGCCGTAACCAATTGAAGTTAATTGTTGATAATCTTACTTATGATTTTTTGCATTGAAAGAAAAATGTTGTTAAATAAAACAAAAAGAGGTGTTGGCATTACTCACATGGAATAAGCTCTCATGGCAGGAAAATATGGCATGGAGGTGACTGGCCATCGAAACCCAATATCATATGGGAAGTTAATTTTTCAACTTTTTTCTATTCCATTTAATTTGGAGTTTGTGTTTTTTGTTTTTTTGTGTTCAATCATTTGTTATTCCTTTTTAGCTTTTGCTTTTATTTATGTTTTTCAATCTTTGTTTTTTTCCTTATCTTTGTAAGTATAATCAAATTGACAAGCACCTTAGAAAAAAACTTTGTAACTCATTATTAGGGGAGAATTGAAAGGCAATTGTCTCTTTCAATATGATGAAGATTTTTGTGAATTCAAAAGACAAAGGTATGTGTAATTAATTATTTTTTCTTGATTGTTATCTTGTTGGTTTTTTTTTTTTTTTTTTACTTTTGGTTTTGATTTTTTTTTAAATAAGGGATCATATGATATTGACTTGATTGAATTATTGATTTAGTTGTTACTATGTAGCTTCTATCAATGGTGTTTCTATACATACAAAGATTATTCATGTTGATTATGTTTGTCTTTTTAAAGGTTTTTCTTGTTTGTTACTTTCTAAATGTTTTGTTTTTGTGCATGTGGTTATAGGTGAAAATGATTAGATTAATGTGGCTCTTGTTCATGTTGATCTTGTTCTTGCTAATAAGAGAGATCTTCCTATATTAATGGTGTCTTTGCTCAAGAGATGTAAGATGGTGTTGGTGCTATTCTTGGTTTAGAAAGATTTACTATTATTGTTGTTATTGTTTTTGGTCCATAAAAAAATCCTACTATTGTTCTTAGTCCTGAGAGTCCTTTTTTTATGGATGGTGCCAATGTTCAAAAGATTTTGTAGGATGGACACAAAAATAAATCACTTGTTCAAGGTGATGATAATCTTTGGATTGAATTATTTGATTTGGAGATTCCTAAACACAAACATCGCTTACATGCCTTTCATAGTCGGCAACCACTTAAAGTCTTAATTGTTAACACTATTTTTGGGAATGTTTTCAACCATTTTCATAATTGTCCAATAACAATCAATCTGATTGTTGATTCAAAGAATGTTGTTGTTGATTCAAAGAATGTTGTTGGTTTGGTAACAGATGTAATACAAAAGATAGTTTTGTTTTTCATTGATGATATTTGATGTATGAGATGTGGGTGTTTGCTTTTGTTATTGTTTGTGTAAACTAACTTGATTTTTGTGAATTAAGGCTTGTGATTCAAATTGGAGTTTCAAACTTGGAGCTTGTGATTTACATTTGGAGCTTCTCATTCAGATTTGGAGCTTGTCTTTTTCATTTGATACACATGGACTTTGTAATTCAAACTTGAAGATTGTCTTAGTTGATACACATTTGATTCATAGTTTACATATTCATTTGGAGTTTTTGATTTGATGTACATTGACATACATTCATATTGATACACATCTGATTCACAGTTTACAAATTCATTTGAAGTTTTTGATTTGGTATACATTGACATAGATTCATACAATGTTGCATATGACATAGACTCACAATTTTTTTTGGAAGCTTCATTTTGTTGTTTTGATGATGCCATTGCAATTTTTGGCATAGCATTGAAGTAACTACAAGTTTTACTGTTCTGATGTCATTGCATTTTGTGGCATGGCATTGAAAATTGTAGGATTTAGTTTGATTATTGATTTTCAAATACAATTTTTATTGGATTCATGTTTTTGCAAAATAAAATTGTAATACATTTTGAAATTTGGTGTTCAACTTTTGTATGTGGTTAGGATTTTGTTTTAGCAGTTTTGACTTCTGTAATTAAAAGATATGAAGGAAAAAAAAAGAAAAAAGCACAGTAAAAGAAAAAATAGAGATAGAGAAAAGAAAAAAAAGGGGAAAAGTAACTTCGGAAATTCGGAATGCCTGCCCAGCCTGTAACTGGGCCTTCCGAATTTCAAAAGTTACAGAAGAAAAATTCACGTGGGTGAGGGACCCAAAACTACACAGGAAAAAAATTGACCTGTGCTTTAGTCATTGAGCATTGAGCTGCTTGTTTTACCCTTAGAATTATAGACTTGGAAATTTTCCCTTTGGGCAGTCTAGTTTGTTGTTTTTATTTTTCTGCCCGCCATTTTTTCCTCCCTCACCTAATTTGTTTTTTCCCTTCTTTCTATGAACGCGACGCAGACACAGAGAGAGAGGAGAGAGAGAGAGGACAAAGACACACAAGAGAAGACGCGAACACGAAGGAAGAAGAAGAGGAAGGGCTTGCGCTCGAGGGTATGGACGTTCGGGACATGTACGAGGCAGGGCCGCCTTGCGTTTCACGAGCTGTCGATGGATTTGTTCGCATTGGCATGGTAACCTCATCTCTTCTCTTCTCATTATTTATCTCCCTTTCTGCTGCTCCTGCTCCTCTGTTTTTTTACTTTCTCATTTTTTTTTTTCTCTAGTCCGCCTTGCTTGCTTTCGTGAATATACACCTTTTACAACTACGTCTGCTTTGCGGTTTCGCGAGGTTGATGAAATTATGTTCGGGATTTGGATCCGCTTTGAGGTGTAGTTTCTTCTTTCTTTGCGGTCTTTCTTTTTGAGTCTCTGGCTATTTTTTGGTTTCCTTGTTCTGTTTCTTTTTTTCTCTCCTGCTGCTGCTGCTTTGTAGCACTGGTTTTTGGCGTTGTGAGGTTTGCGATGTTGAAGCTGAAGTAGAGCAGGAAAATTGAAACACTTGTTTAGCAGGAAAAGAAGTGAATGTGTTTTGCAGTCTGGTCGGATGGTGTGCAATTCCTTGTCTGGATGTGTTGACAGTTTGATTCGCACATTGCTCAGATGTGTTGAAATTCTTTTGGTATGCTTTGAGCCCTAATAAACAACCCAGGGATGTGCAATGCAGGTTATAGCTCTAGAAGTGGATCCATATTCATCTTTGTTTAGGTCATGGTTCGATCATCTTTCAAGGTGGGGACTAGTGTAGGGAGCTAGACTTGAGGTAGCAATATAAACCAGGACTGCACTGAAAATTGATATAATAACACTCAGATCTGTGAAGTGCTCTTTCTGCAAAAAATTTCTGAGTATATGTGTACATTCTTAATGTTTTTGGGTTGAGTACTGCATCAACTTTGGCCTTGAAGACAGTAAGAGCTGCTAAATTGCTTCACATCTAGGGTTATGTCACACAAGGCAGAGCATGATGTCACCCTTGGGAACATGAGCAAAGAAGTAAACAATTTGGACCTCATTTTGTTCACTGCTCTTGCAATTTGATTGTGTGCTTCCTCTCTTATATTTTTCTTGTTGGCCTGATGAATGATTCTGGCTGGCAGTCTTAGAACATTCTTCAACAGTTACAGTGCACATGCAGCAGCATATACTCAATGTTGAGCAGGTCAAAGTGGTAGATTCTCTGGCACTGGAGCTTAAGAAAAGAACTCCTCAAGATTCTTTTAGTTGTTTACTCCATTCATATGGCTTACTTCTCCAAATTTCCTTACTCTTTATTACTGGAGGTTGAAGCTAATCACTGCTTCACCTCATTCTAAGCTGGGGCAAGGTTGTATTGATGATCATTTACGAAGGCAGTGGAGTTTGTGCACTCTTCAGATAGTGGTTTGTGTCTCTAGGGTTATGTTGAGATGCTGAGGGCTATGAAACTATGGGATATGGAAAGTGTTAATTTTCTTTTATATTTTGAGCTCTCCTTTTGAGTTGTTTGCAATATTTTCAATATGCTGATTTCCATGGATGTTTGGACAGGCAGGTGTTGCATGGGGGATGTTTATGGGATCATATGATGCTGTTAAAGATGGTATGTATTTTGGATTCAATCCATGATCCAGTCCTCTTGGTTGAGCAAGCGTTTAAGACTCTTGGATTGAATCAAGTGTTCATTAGGGCAGATTGCCTGTCTTCCCCTTGTGGTCTGTTATGAGGCACTTGTGGGACTCCCACGGCTTCAGAGAGTTTCTGGTTGGAAGGCTAAATTTGAATGGCTCTGGAGAAATCTCAGGAGTTCTTGTATAGACAGTGAATCTGTCATTGGGGGGGATTGCAGTTTCTTCATTGGTACTGTATGTTGCACACTAATTTGTACATTGATACATATCTCTGTTCTTTTGTTTCAGGACACGTAGGAGTTTCGCGAGCTCTTTATGTGGTAAGTTTGGTCACTCATGCCTTGCGGATGTGGAAATGGAGATTGATTGCAGGGGTCTGATAGACATTTTTCAGATCATCTAACTTGTAGGTCAGATCTGCAGATAATCAGATTTGATTTATGTTGGATATTTCTTTTGATTTGCTAGGCATTGGTTTGAAAGTGCTGATGCTGGTCTTGAAAAGTTGCAGCAACATTATAGATCAGCTTGTCTATACTCATCTTGTCTCTGTTCCAGTTCAAAATTGACAGTTCAAAACCCTTGAAAGTCCTTCTCACTCCTTTCGTATCTCTTTTGGCGATCTTGGTGCTGTACTCTTGCACTCTTCCCTGGAGGTGGATGCCTTCAAGTAGAGCCACACACAGCTCTCCAAGAACCTGGCCTTAATTGTATATATATATGATTTCAGTTGTTGTAAGCAGGCACTTGCTGTTAGTTGATTATACCAACATGGGCTTCTTTTTCTACAGACAAAGTCGATTGCGAGGAATGGACTGGGATGGGGTGAGTTCAACTCTCATTTCCACCTGTTAGCACTGTGCCAACTTTCCTTTTGTCAGATTGTGGTCTGTTTCATGTCTTAGTATGGAGAGCCACAGCTCTATTCATATCTTCTAAACATTTTAGAAGATTGCAACTCCTTCTCTCAGTGAACTAGAAACTGTCTACCTTTTCTACCTGGATGCCAAGCCCCAAGGTGCCCTGGGGGGAATCCTCTCTTGAGAATCTCTGAGGCATCCTTTTGCCATTTCCCTGCTGTTATTTCTCCTTGTCACATAAGAGTGTTGTTGTCCTTTGGATAAAAGAATGCCTTTCCCGTGGGCATTCTGTAACCCCATTGATAGCTATCCTGACAACACCAACCTTCCTCATGGCTGTGTGAAAGACTTGCTAATGGTTTGAACTTGCAGGATGTTTTGCGGGTGCTTATTTGGGACTGAACTGTGGGGTGGAGACAGTGAGAGGCAAGAAAGATTGGGTGAGTGCATATGTTCCTTTCATGTAATTCTGACCCTCTTTCTGAGGCACTGTTCTAAAACCATCTATTGTGACATGTTTTTCAGATAGTTGGGAGCTTGCAAGTTCCATGACAATCATCACATTACTGTAGAATTCCTCTAGCAGTTTCTAGTGTTGACAATGTTTGCTTATAGTCTCCCATGTCAAGTCTTATGTTTCTTATAGAAATTGTGAGGCGGGCACAGTGGCTGTGCTTTGATTTTACAACTCTCAGTATTGATGTTTCATTCACTCAGATTAGCCTATGTTAGAAATAACAACATCGAAAGTTATCACCACACACCATTTCTTCTGTTTGCCAATCAGTAAACCTCACAATTTTGTGCGTAACAATTACTTTGGGTGTGATAGATCAATGCCAGCTTATCAGGAGCCATAACAGGAGCTCTGGTGTCAGCACGAACTGGCAGTATTTCTAAGATTTTGGGGACTTCAGTACTTGTGTCTGCCATAGCCACAGCTGGGGACTTTCTGCGCCCAACCCAATATCCTCCCACTGTGTATGATCCAACTCCCTCATAGCCCCCTTAGTTCTCACCATCTCCCTGAGAGTGAATGAAGGTGTTCATTGTGAAGGAAAACCTTCCAGATTTCAGTTCAAGATTCTGTTCAAGCATGTGACATCCCTACCAAGTTCAATGTGTGTTGCTGGGTGAACTGAAAATTGTGGTTGGCCCCAAAGAACACATTGCAAATGCCAATTTTGCCTCTGAACCTTGCAGAGCAGGGTAAACTTTTGGTAATAAGGGCACCAGACTAATGCCAATATCTTTGGTGATTTTAATTGGGTTGGGCTTGCATCCAGCCTGTGTTTGGTAGTAAACTATCAAACTCAAAGACCTGTTGCTGTTGCTAATGTAGCTTATGTCAAGCTTAAGTTTCCATCCCACTCATGAGTAGAACACACAAAGTCAGTGGAAATAAGAGGGTGCAAGATTTGTGTTAGAGGTAGGTGGTGGGTTTTAGTGGTGAAGGCCATGATGTCTTGTGGGTAAAGCATATGGTGCTTCAGCTTTTTGGCCAACTGTTATGATTTGTTGCCCTGATTAGAACATTCAGAATGAAAGCATCTTTCAATGTACATGTGACAACTTTCTACTTATGAGAATCAGATTTTCTTAGAGCATGTGAACATGAGACAGGTATTTGAAAATAGGAGTAACTATTCTCATACTCAGGGATGGGAGAGTAGACAAGTATTGCAGGATCTAGAAGGTGACCAGATTGCACCTATGTTTCAACAGACTTTCTACAATGATTCCACATAAGGAGGAAGTGTGATTCCCTCTACTCAGGTATGTTCATTTGAGGATAAATTAGCTACTGAAGCTTTCTCTGCTCTGTATTGGCTTTTCTTCCAGGAGCCCATGATAGTCATTTCATGTGCCTGCTACACCCATTACCATCTTTGAAGTGGTTTGTAACTGCCATTAGATTGCCCATGGATTTGGGGAGTTCTATGGACCATTGAATAGACAACCTTTGCATATACCCCCTTTGGAATGTCAGGTCATAGAAGTTCCAGCCTTTCCAGTAATATAGAGTCTGCAGAGAATGTGAACTCGAAGTCTGCAGGAGAATGTACAGAGAGAAGAAGGTATTGAGCCCCTAGTTATGGAATTCTTTCTGATTGGAATATTGGTGTTGTCCATAGCCCTCTTGAGTGGAACAGGATCAGTACTACCCACGACTGATCTCCCAACAGAACAGGTCAGTACTTTCATTGCTGATCTAATCTGTAGTCAGTTCGAGAATCAGGGTGAAAGATTAGCTCCATGCCTTTCAGTATGTCTGCAGCAGCTGACAAATACTTGGATCCTCATATCTCTGTGTAGGGGGGTAGAGTACATTATAAGAATTACAAAATATGTGGGGAGATCATATAGTCTTTGTGTTGGGGTCAAAGATATGAGAGATCTTGTAGATTACAATTTGTGAAATCTGTTTTTTCTTTCGCCAAATGAGTCAAACACAATGAGTGTTTTTGTTCCTGGTGTAGTTTGAGGGTGCGATATACACTTCAATAATGGCTCCTTGAAAACAGGTGGAGAGCCACCTTGTGCCTACTAATGTCTGCAAGAGTAGGTGTAAAGTGCCTCTCCTAAGGTCTCTCATGCACCTACTGCCTTATGATCTACATATGTTTAGCAGATATTAGAGTTATCTCTAAAGTCAGGTGATTATGGGGTGAGAATGGCCCATTTCTCCATAAAAGGGCATCAAGCACAATTTTACAAAAGCAAATAATTGGGACCCAAACTAATTTTTCTCTGGTAAACTGAGTTTCGTCATGTGTTTCCTTTTTCCTGAGCGCCTGCACCATATTTTCACTCCTCCTACCTGCTCATCTACTATAATTACTCTCTAACCTTGTGCATTAAATGCTGAGTTTCAGCATTTCACACTTAGATTTAATTAAAATTACTTACTTTGTGGATACCGTTGAAAGAGAGTATAGGGGGCGAAAGCAAAGGAGACAGGGAAAGAGAGGGCGACCTTATGGATAACTCTAATGTTTGCCTTGTGCTTTATCAGAGGAGACAGGGAAAGAGAGGGCGACTTTATGGATAACTCTAATGTTTGCCTTATGCTTTATGATCGGTAATGCCCAAAGAAAGGGGACGTTCTCAGAATGCAGGGGCATGAGGTGAAGTGATGATGTTGGGCCTGACATGGCTACTGCCTCATCCTAGGCCCCATCATTTTGGGAAGAAAAAACATGGTTTTCCTTATGGCTATAGGCCTTGGCTCATGACATTGGTGAGGTAGACTATGTGGTTTAATCCATTTCAATGGAAAACTCTTATATGTAAAATATGATGTAGCTTGACATTAGTGAAAGATGTAACATATTAGTAAGGAATTCTCAAACTGGTCCAGCTTTAGCTTGAACATTTTCTTTTCCAATTTCCTGTTGTACCTGAATGGATTTGGCACCTCAGCACTACATAATTATTTAATTTTTAGAAATGTATTTTGGCACTTAAACTCCCCCCTCCCCCAATATTTTCGGTATACATTATGAAATTATTATATCTTTGACATGAATGAAATATGGAATCATTTTTCATTCATTTTGATGCACATCTTTCATTTGCTACATTTTTTTGGTTCTTGTTTGTATGTGATTTTTACATGAAATTCTTGGTTCCTATGCATGGTAGGACATGCTTAATTCGAAGGTGAATGAGATTTGGACTTATTCCCATTACTAAATTCTGAAAATTTGGCATATCATGCAATAAAATAAAATATTTTTTTGGCGATTTGAAAAAAAATTGAATTCTTGCCGAATCTGTTAAGGTACACTAGGGTATTCTCTTTTGGGCAAAAAACAAGGAAAATAATTTTGAGTCTTCAAAACTGTCACTGCTGGACTGGTTCTGCTCTCTAATGTGAAGAGAGCATTGAGATGCGCAAATCAGCTGGGGCGCCGCAACTGCAACTGCAGGTGGATTAGGTGGGCGTGCTGAACTGCAAGGGCAACTGGACCAGGTGGGCTTGCTGGTACTGCAACTTGGGCAACTTGGGCAGACCCAGGGGCAGGTGGATCTCCAAAACATTGGCCTACGTCAGACACTAGGGACTGAACAATTTCACAACTTTCTGTACTCATTTTGAGTGAACTCTGTATTGAGACTAAAAGCCCACCAAGTAGTGTAACTGGACCAGGACCTTATTAGTGAGCATTGATGTAAATGTGAGGGCATAATAAATAATAATAAAAAATGACATAAGAGATAGTAAATTAAAAAAAATTCCTTCCAAAATTTTGGCTCCTTCATTGAGATGAACTGGAACACTAGCTCCACATGGAGTAATGTAATGGCCTTCAAACTGTACAATGGATGAAGTTCAGGTTTCAAATAGAGGGCATGTTTCTTTCCAACATGTTAAAGAGAATTATTATTATTATTATTTCCTCATTTTCTGATGTTGCATCATTAGCAAGTACATAAAGAAGGCTTTATCATTAAATGGCAACAGGCATCAGAATCCTGTCCAACCAGTTTAAAAAACTGGCAAAACAACTTGGACCCAAACTAAAAACCCTAGTCAAAATATGGCTAAAATTTTGTCAATTTTCTTTAAAAAAAAATTTGGCAATTGAAAAAAGAAAAGAGACAGGGAATATGTGACAAAACATTCATTCACATTTCATTTAATTTGTTCCAATACTTTTGTACTTATTCTGCAAGGTGGGATCAGTGGGGGCCAGGCTGAACCCAGCACCAACACTGGTATGCACCATGGTTAAAACACCCACATTTTTCCGGGTTGCTTTCTAAATATTATAAATATTCCATCCTTGGACTAAATCTCTGTCCCCGACAGCGAATGTGGTCACAAAATTATAATTAAAGAAAAAGGAATATTCACAAAATAATTTTTGAAAAGGAATATTCTGTCAAAAGATTCTCCTGTTTCACAAGTAAAAAACTTCACCATATTTTGGAATTGTTTTGGAGAATTTTGATAATAATCATCAGATTGATACATAGTTTTTTAATCTTAGGGCAGTTTTTGGTCAGTTTATGGTCAGTTTAAAACAGTTGGCACAAAATTCTAAAATTATCTTGTCAAGTAACGCTAGATCTGTGAATCTGTAGAAAACTGAAAAAAAAACCCTAGTTTCCAAGTCAAAATTTACCATTTGTCAGTTATAATCTCTCTTATGGTGCATTCACACTTGATGTTAAGTCAGTGTTAAATGAAAATCTAGGTGGCATCCTAGGTGGCACACAATGTTAAATGGCCGAGAGTTTAATTGTTATGCGAAGGTTAGCTTAATGTAAAAACTTCATAATAAATAAGTTAAGTCCAAAATGACTAACTAGCATGGTGTTAATGGACTCAAAACTAGAGTCCCTAACACCAAGTGTGAATGCACCTTACAACACACTCTACACTTTGGGGTTGTTTTGTAACTTAGGTGTAAGTGGAACTAAACCTGATATCCAAATTGGAAGTTTAGGGTTGTGAAGAAGCAAGCTGAGAACCAGACTTTGAAGCCCAATAGGGAAACCCAAACTTTAGGGTTTTAGAGAGCCAAAGCAAACTTTGAACCCATTGTACAGTGGCAGGCATGCCTGACCTTTAAATTAGGCAATTGATTGGCTCTCTACCCTTCAACTTAGAGATATTCTGATGCACCTAAAAACCGACCAAAGTTTGGTGGCCTAAATTCCAGGGTCATGTGGAGTCCACTATAGAAATATTTCCCATATCTTAACTGAAGGATCCACTTGACCATGCTAACCGGGGTTTCTTTTAAGGATTTTATGATGTAGCCAAAAGTGGTGACCATGCAGAAAATAATTTAGCCAAATTATTAAATTAGACATACAAGATGCTAGATATGAAATTAGAAAAAATCAGAATCTTTCTATATTTTTGGCTACCTACTGGAACTTATCATAAAAATCTGGCAATTTGGAATTTTTTTTTTTCAAAATCTGGTGAATTTGGGTCATTTTTTTTTCCATGAAAAATCCTTTGTTAGGTCAAAATCATATTTTTCAGATCAAAATCTGGCAAAAATTCGACAGCAAGAAAAACACTAAGCTAACAACCACCATGTGCATGCTTCCAATTTACGTACATGAGGGTCCAACAAAATATAAAGCAATCCTATTGGTCAAGAGTTCTAAATTGGACCCAAGGCCTTTAGAGGAGGATCCAAGACCAATTCAAGCCATGGAAATGTCGTATCATGATTCTCCACGATGTAAGTTAGTGTTCAACCATTTTTTTTCATTGAATGCATCAAACAGGCCACTGAATGTTATGCAATAATTACTCATTACAATGAGACCACACTTGTGCAATGACTTGATGCATGGCCATAATCAAAAGTAGGATCGTTGATGACTTATTCCTATGTTCATTCATTGTCTGTAGTAAAAAAAAAAAAAAAAAAAAAGAACATGAAAAAAATGAAAAAAAAAAACTAAGAATGGTCCCAATCCTCTCACATGTGAATCCCACATTTTCACAAGTTGGACTTCAAATTGGATCCTATGCTTTTAATACACTCATTTTTGCACCTCTAAAGAAAAAGGAAAAAAAGAAAAGAAGAGTTCAATTTGCTTCAAATGGGTCCCTGGGATTATGGACCCTGAACCGTCAGTGAAAGTCACCCTTAGGATGTTGAATGTTTATAATCCTTAAAGGAGCTTCACCCATGCTCAGTACATGACCTTGCAACAGTATTTCTCACATCCAACATCAGTTATTTATTAACCTCACCCATCAAACTAAAATTGCAAAAGGTGAGAGACCATAGATAGCAACCTACCCGGGCCAATCAAACCATTTGGTCAAATCAACAGCAGGCGTTAGCGTTTGTTGCGAGAAACTACTAAATAGCAACCTACTGGGACCATTCGAACCATTTAGTCAAATCAACAGCAGGCGTTAGCGTTTGTTGCGAGAAACTACT
>Ga0116227_10002267_pt1 | contig 43764 bp, 35 predicted proteins | sample S1TSphgellanicum_FD_89693 | JGI IMG/M metagenome (GOLD analysis project Ga0116227, IMG submission 89693) | Host-associated microbial communities from peat moss isolated from Minnesota, USA - S1T2_Fb - Sphagnum magellanicum MG | ecosystem: Host-associated > Plants > Peat moss > Unclassified... | reverse complement strand
TGTCGCCGATGTGGAAGGGCGAGTGCTTGTTAACCCACTCCGCGTAAAACATCGGTGAGGACGGTACGCTCCAACCGGCTCCATCACCCACTACGTAAGATGTAGCCAGGGTGCTCATGGGTAATGTGACCAGCAGCATGAAAGCTGCAGCCACCGACATAAGGGTTGCGATCGACAATCGTGCTCTTGCCATTGCTTGGGAATCGAGATCTGTTTACTTTGTCGATCTTGCAGCAAGAGAAAATCCGCTTCTCTGCTCATGATGTGTACCCACATCCACAACATGTTATATCCGCAATTAGTACCACATGAAGAAACAAGCCTCAATGAGACGAGGACGACAATTCCATGCATTGTAGATCCCAGTTTTGCATGGCGATCACATGAGATCCAGATTCCAAACACATAAACACAATCAAAACTAGTACTAGAACACTAAAAGCATCGAAAGAAAAGAAATTCTCGCAATAATTAATGCATTCATGACATGTTTCAAATAACAAGCGACGTCGACCCGAGCTCGACACTCGCAGCCCCTTCATGTCAATCTGCTGAAGTGAGAAAAGAAGGCAACTGAATTGACAAACCAAGCTTGCGAAAACGCATTGGAAACTGCTTGCAAAGTTGTACTCCAAGTACTCGAGATGGTCACAATTAATTAATTACGATCTAAAGCTGGAGTACGAGGCTAGAATGCTAGAAAGAAAGGGAAGCAAGTGAGAAGAGAGCTCGCAGAAGAACCAACCTTCAATCCACAGCTTGCTGACTGCTCGATCGGAGACAAACGCCGAAGAGATCCGAAGAGCAGAAGTGCGATGGAGGCTGAAGAGCGAGAAAGACGAGAGAATGAGAAGAGAAGAGTGTGCGTGTCTGGTCCGTGTGAAGAAGGGGTTTTTATAGGCTCTAGACCACAGGCCCTTTTCCCACTGTGCGGTAGGATTTAGGGTTCGGGTTCCACTTTCACACTTCTCCCAAAAGCCCCTTCAAAGATGTTGTTGGCAAAACCATGAATAATTAATTATATAAAATAATTTAAAGAATAATAATCGAAAAAAAAAAAAAACATCAATTCTTCTATTTGGGGGGGCAAATTTTCACCACTTGGTGACAAAATAAAAAATGAAAAATTTAAATTCAGTGCAACTTAAATGTGCAAAGGAATTTTGTTGAAGAATGCACCAAAGTTGCAAAATTTTGAGGAATTCTTTTTTCTGAAATTGACATAAATGCAATAAATAAATTTAGCTTACACTCTTTGTAATGTACAGGGTTGAATTGATTTGTGAAATTTTTTGTGATTAAATAAGAAAGTGATATTATACTAAATTGTCACAAAAATAACATCAAAATCATCACACTATAGTATGTACGAGTGTGAAAAACAATATTTAAAAATAAAAAATCCCCAAAGATTTTGGCACTAGATAGTAAAAATTTTAAAAATAAAAATGATTTAATCCCCTTCATAATTTACAGGGTTTTTTTATTTGTGAAAAAGATTCAAACAAACAAAGAAAATGTGATAGTAATCACAATTTAATAATAATCTATGGTAACAATAATAACACTCAAAACATCACACTAGGGAATAATATATTGAGAAAATGAGGGCCTAATTTTTTTTGTGATACCAAAAGTAAGTACATCACTACTTTGTGTGTTATGTGTTTCCTTTTGCATTTTTCTCTATCTCTCTCTCTCTTTCACCTGGCCAGCTTGTTGTCTTTACAAGCTTTTTGGCAAGCTTGATGTTACAAGCTTTTTGTTATAAGCTTATAACATCAAGAAAAGCTTTTTGTTCTAATTGTTTTGTGTTTTGTTCATGTGTGTATGTGTGTGTGTGTGTGTGTGTGTGGTTTATAAGAAGCTTTCGAGGTGGGTGTAGCCAAGAGTTGTCTTGCAATATTGGAATTACATGAGCACCCATACATGATTGGGGTTTGTGTTTTGTGGGGTCACACCATCTTCTTGTCCTATTGGAGTTTTTCGCATCCAACATTGTGTGAAAGAGTTGTGTTTTAAATGCTTACGAAAAATCTAATTTCATTGCATTGAAGAAGTTCATTTATTAAAATGTACATGGTTACTTAATAGCTTTTGGGAACTTAAACTATAAAACACAAATTATATAGCTTCAATAAGCATATCCCATTATTCAAGTTGAAAAATACTATAGGTTGAAGAATATGAATGATTTGTGTGTTTGAAAATTGTATTCAACAATAAATTGCAAATTATATAATTCTCAAACACTGAATGTTTCCTTGTCGAATTGAAAAAATGGCATTTTTTCAAGGATTAAACTAAGAAGGTATTATTATTATACATAAAAATGCAATGTAATCAAAAAGACTGCATGCATAGGGTTAAGAACAAAAGATGGTCTCTTTTATATTTTTAAGATGCATATTTTCAGAAATATTTGAAATTATTTTACATATTTAATTAAGAATAGAGATTTTACCTTTGATCATGCCACACATCAAAATGTCTGTTGATAAACACATTTACCATACATAGACAACATCACAACATATATGCATTATACAAATATAACAAGATAAATTACCTGAATATTTTTTTCAACATGCATTTATTTAATTGCCCCTAACAACTTTTTGTTTCAAATAAACCAAATACACACAATCGCGTATGTTTGTGCAACTAGAATTCATTTTCTTCTTTGACAATGTATTTGAGTAACATACGACACAGTTGAAAACCAATGGGCCATATCCAAAATTTCAAAACAATTTTGCAATATTCACAATGATTAAACTACATATAGTGTGACTAATAGACACTTGTGCCATTGCCTAATTATATTTAACCTCATACAGAGTTTTTAGTATATAATATGCTTTTGATACAAACCCCAAACATTTTTACATTTTCAATTGTTGAGGAATATACAAAAAAACTTAATACATTTCATCATTTGGACTTTAGGATTCAGTCCATACAATGAATGAGATATTCAACAAATTTTCAGCCTCACAAAAGTGTACTCTTGGGCAAAATGTATACTGACTTTCGTGGATTTCGTTCAATCCTTCAATTAAGGGACACAAAATTAAGACTTGTGTGTAATTTCCAACAAGATGATTCTACCAACTCATATCACATTATTACTACTATTCACAAATTTCTCAACAAGAGTGGAGATCTAAAACAAACCAAGTGAAAAATCTGACAGTGACATAAAACAGATGCCATGTGACACAAAGTACTGGGCCTCCAGACTCAAAATGGTCATCAAAATCTCTTCATCTGGAGCACACAAGGAGTGAATGAGATGTACCTTAAGTGCAGTACAGAAAAACACAGCAGTGCAGGAAGACCCACTTTTTAAAAAAACCCTCAGAAAAGAAGTAAAAAGTGAAGATGCCTCAATTATCAACTAAGAACAACAATATCCGTTAGTGAAACTCAGCCTCCAATTTAATCATTTTGCAAGGCCTGTGGGAATTCCTGTTAATTGCACAACAAATAACAACTAGAAGCTGCAAGCATAGACATCAAATCATGCCTATGTGGTGTGAGAGGTGAGCACCTCTTTTGACGAAAAGGTCATCTATAAAGTTCACTAAAGATTCTCGTCCTCCAAATCATCTGCAACAGGAAGTTTCTCAATAGCAGTCTGCAATCATATAGAACATGAGAATCATATCAGGACACTTTATCAATGAATCACCTCTGCGGTCAAATTCATGTACATATCATTTGCAGATACTCTTCTTAAAACAAATTTACTAATCAAGTGAAATGGGGGTATCTCACTTCTTGATCTTTTCAACAAAATGCCTATGCTATTATTATGCACAGGCATAGAGAAAGCGAGGATGGAAATACAAGAAAAGCAGCATTGAAACTCTGACCTTAATCAGATTGACGTCGGAAGCAGATGGCTTTAAATCTAGTGCAATGCAGAAATGGTAAATCGCCCGCTCAAGCATGTCCAACCTTTTGTAAATTTTGCCCATCAAAAAGTAAACACTACTTTCTCTTGGTGCCACCTCCTTCAACTGTTCAAGCTCTGCTAGTGCATCATGATATCTCTCCTCGCTCATTAGTACATTTGCTTTTTGGTATTTGGGAAGAGGGTTCTTTGGATCTGCCAAAATTGCTTGCTCCAGCAGTTCCAGAGCCTCTCCATTTTTCTGGATAATACAGAGAAACAGGTATATCAGTTCATGTCAACAGATTTGCTCCCCTTTCTAGATGCCCCAAATATGTTCCTGCTACTCAGGAGTACACACATCCTTCTCAGGAGCTTGGTTTCAAGCTGCACTTATGTGTCTGGTCTACATTCTACCAAATATTAAAAAGGAAGACATTAGCACATTTGAATTGCATTGCAAAACAAGTGGGAAGGTACTGGATACCACATAGGAACCTAGCCTAGGTGATAAAGAGACAGCTTGGGAACAACTCACACTAATGCAGAAAAAAAAGACAGAAACCTGACCTTCAAGGTGTGCAACGCCATGCCCAGATAGCAATGCAGCACTGAGGAGCGACTGTTTATATGAAGAGCTCGCCGGAAGTGAAACTCAGCCAACTTATACTTTTCCTGTCGGAAATAGATGGTTCCCAACCCATACCTGCAATTTGGTAAAGCATTGCAATTAGAAACAAACCCTTGTTGTCTAATTGCCATGTAGATATTTCCTCAACATAGCATGAACACAAGTTTACCAGGCATTGTAATGGCGAGGGTCCATCCGAATTGCATTACGATAGCAGGTAAGGCCTTCTTCAAAATCCTCCATCGCCACATGTCTGCACCACATTGGAAATTTACATACCTAAGGCTCTACAAACTCCAACATAACAGACAAAAGAGAAACTTACTGTGTTAGGAATATCAACATGATCACAGAGAGAAACTTCACAAAAACGTGGAGGGCATAACCAAACAAATCTTTTTGTGTCCAGTTCTGGCCAAACCAAAATGCCATAACCTTGAGAGTGTCAGCCCACAAAGTATCAGACTCTTGCTGTCTTCATCATGCATGGCAGCTATTAGCCAGTCCAAATTGACCTTGTTAAGAATTTGGGCAGTGGACAGAAAGAGTCAAAATAAAACCCAACACATCTAGATCACATTAAGTAAAGTTGCAGCACAAATTTCTGCTTGTGTCAAATACACACAAAACACACCTTACACACAACAGGAGGGCAGGGGACATACTCATGGCCACATAGTGTATGTGCATAAGTGAAATGGGAGTCAAGTTGTAGGGCACGCTGGAAAAACTTAAGTGCTGATTCATGATCCTTTTGTAAACTGAAGCAATTGCCCATCACACACCTGCCATGATAAATTCCCAGCATGCATGCATGAACAACTAAGCAATCATGAGAGGAAGAACACTCAACCAACATCACAAAAAGGGAAGGGAGTATATCAGGAGCACAAATTTGTGTGAGACCATTTAAGACCTGAAATGTTCACCATTGTGAAGATTTCACCTATGATCAACAGGTAAAGTTGATGCACCCACATACCAGGCCTGTGGAGACAGTCTATCCATGGCAATTGTTTCTTGTGCTAAGTAACTCAACTCCACATCCTTCTTCATATGCTGCCAATTTTGTACAAAACAAGACTGTTAAAAATCTTTCCTTCACCAAAATATCAGTGATTCATGAATCCGTATAAGACCTGAACAGGACCCATGAAGCTAAAATCTATCGTTGACAGTTTGAAAACTCTATGCCATGTTTGTCTCTGATACAGATACATAAAAAAAAGAGATGGCAATTGTTAGCCTCATCAAGAATCATGAAACAGTTAACTGCAGCACCCTTCCTGTTCTCTGATGCATGCTCTGTGCCATCATTTACTCACATAGAGTGCAGTAGAATACATATCAGTCCCTTCCAGATGATGTGGTGAGACTCGTCGGGCCGAGCTGTAAGCACGCTCTGCTTCTGGGTAATCAACCATTTCAAAGTATGCTCTCCCAACCTAGAGACAAAATTGGTTGAGGAACACTTTTTAGAAAATCCTCACTTTTGCGTGACAGTTCAACACCACATTGGCCTGTAGAAAGAGAACCCATTCTGGTTTAGTGATCAGAGCATCACCTGACAAAGCACCCAGCCAGTTTCATACTGTTGCTGTTGCAGCTTTGAGAAGGCCTGCATGGCTTCCTGTCACATTGCCAGCCCACATGTAAAAGATCATATCAACTAAGAGGGTTTTTGATCTCTTGTCCATTGGAGGCTTGTCTCTTCTACAAAAAAATGGCAAATGTATGCTCAAACACAAACAGGCACTTTCACACACATATATATACCACTCACAGACACATATAATCCATGAGAATGTGCTGCCATGACTCCCCACTGACTTCATCAGCTCCCAATGGTGGGTGGAGATAAGTACATAATAACCCAGGCCCAGAATTTTGGTCGAGTCCTGAGTTTCCATTGCATATATGTGCTACTCAGACACAGTACCACACATATATGTGCCTGCAGCCATTACCTCAATAATGCAACACCAGACACAATACACACAAGAACACAAGAATGAATATTCACAGATGCAACCCAGCAGCATTTTTCTGTCCCTCACCTGGCAACGAAACATACAAAGGTGTCGAAAGCCTTCTCCAAGAATTCGTAGCAATGAAAAAAGTTCCATGGCTCCCTCTGCTGCACGTGAGCCCCGAGATGCCCCCCGAAACATCATTCCTACACCATGAGGATCATCATCAACTGACCCCCTTCTGCTGCTGCTTGGTCCCTCCTCTCCTCCAGCCAATTCCAAGCTTTCCACAGATCTCCTCCCTGAAATACCAGCAAAGTATAAAGTTCATAGTTTGAAGCAAAAGCTCATCCTTCTGTGCTGGCTCACTTCCTTGTGCAAAATGATCAGAGAAGCACAATGGCCTCTGAGCAAAAGGACATTTATTTTTCAATTACCATCATCACTGCCATCAGTGCTGCCTGCTGTCATCTTCCTTGAGATACTCATTCGCAAGGAGTTTGCTGCTCCCCCCCTTCCAACCAAACCTGGACTTCCAGCCAGTAAGCCAGGGACAACACCACTTCCACTAGCACTCCCAGTTTGACCAAGTGGACCACTACCACTTGTCGAGCAAGGCTGCTGTGATGTTCCGTCTCCACCAGTATTGAGTCTTGTGCTTCGTCTAGGTTGCTCAAAAAGTCTCCCAGGTATCTGTTCCCACACCCCCACAATATTTCTCTTATTGTCAGGCAGCCATACAGTGACACAGAAGAGTGAAGATGTACATGTTAAGTGGCTAGAACTGGAGCTCAAAATCCTCTATCAGATAATGGAAGGAGGTTTTCTTGCATGCTCCTTGCATGCTGGGGCTACAATGACAGCAGGATATGAAAAGCTGAACCTTCCCTTCTCACACACAACAAGTTTCAGAAGAAACTTGAACCCAGCCTCTGAGGTATGAAACCACTATGCCACTCCGCTAACTACAAGCTTCAGAGGTCAGATTATCTGATTTTGGTTCTTTTCTTTGTGAAAAACTGGTGATGAAGTTCAGAGAGACAGTGGGTGTGCATAATAATGACCTGAGTATACGCAGCACGAGTAGAAAGTGACCGTATACTCTGCACCCATTCCCCAGCCACCATGGAATCTATGAGAATACACCCAATTGCATCCTCTAGCTGATTGAGGAACTCAACCAGATGTAAAGAATGTCTCCAGGTTTCCATGAAATTAATTTTGGAAACCTCAACTACAAGGCTCTGAGTGCTCCAGTTATGGGGTGCCTTTGGTGCTTAAGCACCTTGGGGAAGAGAAGCAACTGTGGGTGAAAAATCCCAAACAAGGAAGGGCCTAAGTCAGGAAGTTGTTGCCATACATCTCTCCTATCAAGGCCTCCTACTCATAGTCCTGCAACTTAAGAACTTAAGAAACCAACATAAGCACCATGTGGATCCACAGCTAAAAGTGCACAGACACAAGAAGGGGGAACCTGGACATGTCCACTGAACATGTGCATGTGTACAAGGTTTCACCAGTTCTTTGTATAGCTTAGAAAGTTCACCAATTTCAGTCAGTCAGCCTCTTATTGCTTCACCACTTCAAGAACAGGGGACAGAATAAATGAGAACCTTCCGAAATTTTCCATCAGGATCAACAAATTTGCGGCGTTGCTGTGGGTTACCAGATGCACCAACACCCCCTCTTGACATGCCATCTCCGGCTCCTCCAGACGAATGACCTGGGGAACTCCCAGTCCCAAAAGGTGGTAGCCCTTGCACATTCCTCCCTGGTGCTTGGGGACCCGCAGCTGACATCTGAAAGAAGTAAGCCATAAGCACTTAAGACTGCAAACTCATGGCCATCTTGATATTGACGCCTGGCTATGAGGAATTCAATCCAGTGTCTCTCTCAAACTGTTTTGGCCACGGCCTGCCACTTGATTCATGAAAGTGAAAGGACCCAGACATCCATAGTACAAAAGAGCAATGAGAAAATTACTCTGCAGACTCCAAGTACCTACAGTGAGCTGAAAACCAGGTGGTGCTGAACATGGCCAAGGATTTTCTTACCTGAGGTTGAACAGGAGAGGGTGTGCTGTATGAAGGAGTTGGAAAACCCGAAGTCGAAAGTCCAGAATTTGCTATTCCCATGTCAGAAATCGCCAAGGGCAGTCGTGAGTGCTTTGGGCTCCCATTGCTGGAATAAGGTGTGCGAAGAGCTTGAAGCCCATAACCAGAATCAAACTCATCCATAACATAGGAAGGGGCAACTGCTGGTTGTGGACGGCCTTCCAGGTGTAACTGCTGCTGCTGCTGGAGATGCAATGCTGCCATATCCCCATAAAGAGTAGCCGCATCCTCATCTGCCCCTGTTCAGCATATAAAACTTGTAAGAGCTGACAAAAAATAAATTCAGCAACATGATGAGCAAATAGCACCATGTCTGGCCACATATTCAATTGAGACAAAACCAATAACCCATCTATCTGCATGACCAAGTTGAACCAGAACTAGATTTGACTCAATAGAATGAGATGCCTCATGTGGGTAGCCCTCATTCAAGATCCCAGGCCTTCAACTACACATGCTGACATACAGACAATACATTTCCTATGTGCAATAGAATAGAACTGACTTTTAGTGAAGTAGCTGCACATTTCAGGTTTCCAAACCATATTGGCCCTTCCTCTGAGTACCTGACCTGACTATAGTGAACCAAAAAGAACAGTTGAGAGGAGAAAAGGAAGAGAAATGTCGCTTGTGATTGATGGAGAACTCATCACTGCATAGAAATACATACCCAGCAAGCACAAATCTTCATATGCTGACCAGAAAAAGGGGTCGAGTGAAAGTGCCTGTGTGTAAAAGCCTATCGCAGCCTGTCTTCGGTCACTTAATCTGCACAACACACACCTATTTCTCAGACTCACTGAAAAATACTTTCCATCTCTCTAGCACTTCCAACAAGACCAACACAAAGAGCTTCAGAATTTTTTTTAAATTCTAGTTTTCTGATTCCATCAAAGCACAAAGGTTTATTTGCAGAACAAAATTTTGGATTCAGATGAGAGCTCCAGATCCTTTTGTTAAGGTCACCTGTTTTTCTCAATTCTGGTTGCAATAGAAACAGATACAAGAGACAAAAATAAAACCTAGCAGACAAAACAGAGAAACATTACCTACAAATCACTCCCAACATATATTGGCAAGCAGCTCCATTCACTGCCTGCCCCCAAACCAGACAGATAAAATGCATACACATCAGCCACATGATCATAAGGTCACATCCCTCAAAAACCACTGCAAGAGAGGAACACTCAGTTCAGCATTGCTTAACAGCAATCTTTATTTGGCAGTAATCATTGCAAATTCATGAGCGTGTTGCATCATCAGATGACTTTGCCAAAGAGAGACATATGGTGCTAGAGATATTGATGCAAGTAGCTGAAAAAACACACTGTAAGAATGGGAATGGAAACAGACCTCTGATCCAGATTCAACACAGCTAAGTAATGCAGCTTCTGCCTCTCCCATACTATCCATTTCAAAGCATGCCAGTGCAAATAGGTAGCGACATTGTGTTGACTTTGCCCCTGCAAAATACACAAACACAACACCTATCAAACCATTGCAGAAAAGAAGAATGGTTCTTACCTTGATCATCTGCGCTTTGCTAAACACACTCTTTGTACTCACATATTGAAGCCAAAAACAGATACACAAGCAGCAAGCAACCCTAGCAAGATCACTCTGAATTGAGGAGCTCTTCAACAACAAGAAATGTGACTTACCTTTGAGAACATGGTATGCCCTGTGTGCTTGATTTCTCCTAAAGTAGCATGTTGCTAGAAGGAGCAAATTGTTCTGCAATCAACAAAACCACATCACGGCTAAGAATACAGATCTTCAAACCTTGTCTCTGGTTGTAACCAACTGTGACTCAAGCTGATGCCTTACTCTTTGACAAGAAGCACCTCCAGATGACCAGCAGTGCACAGTCAGTTGTAGTAGTAGCTATGTACTACTACACTCCAAATACATTCAATCACATGATCACAAGAATACTGCAGTTTTGCATGATGAGAGAGAGCTCAGGCAAAATTCTAGCTGAAAATTGTACACTCAAAAGTTGAATACTCAATCACAGATTGTACAAGATCATGACCACATTTCCAAATGCTTGCAGAGTTTCAACTTCTGCTTGCCACATGATAAAATTACCACCAGGAGCTGTGATGATGGCAGCGACCATCAGGTCAACAAAATCCTCAACATGTAGCAAGCTATGAGCATTCCCATCAAAGTCCTGTAAGAATTCTCAAGCATCTCAAGGAGACCCTAGTTGCAAATGCATCATGAAATCAGTCTGCCCTACCGGTGAACAACCTCGCAGTTGGTCAGTCTCTCTCTCTCACTCATTGTGCAACAAAAATCATGGCGTCACGAATTCCTCAACCACATTCTCTCTCTTAGAGGTGAAAGAAATCAAAGATATCATCTCAGAAAGATGCAGCTTTTCTTCTTCCACTACAACATTCATCTTGCCTTGTTTGCCATGTACAAACAAGCAAACCCAAGAGAAAATTGCCATTGTTTTCAGCATTCTAGAAGAAGAGTTTATTGCTGCATTGAAGCAAGAGCTGTCATGCTAAGGATTGAGAGACACTTCAGAGAAAACTCCTAGAGACTCAGAATCACAGTTTTTTTTTTTTTTGGTAAAATAAAAGCTTGATAGCTTCTTCTGAAACGCGCAGACATATCAAAAACAAGAGAGAAAAACATCTGCAGAAATTCCAAAAGCCACCAACATCACCATCACTATCACCGCCACCACCACCACCAGCACAAAAAGGTTTAGGGTTTAGGGTTGAGGATCCCCCCGGGAAGCTCCGAATCTGGAAACAGAAAAGCAAATGCAATGGTCATGGAGACGATGGTACTACATTTCGGGAACACGGACCCACGCACGCACTCACCTCCGAAGGAAACTCGGCACACAGTCGCTCGCACAGGAACGTAGCATTGCGGTACATGTAAACGCGCAGAGAAGCGCACACGCACTCGTACAGAGACGCCTCCATTCCGTCACCCTCTCACTCTCTCCCTCCCTCCCACCAAAACCTCTCACCTCCAACTCCACAACAACGACAACAACAACAATAGACCCATACCGAAGACACGCTCAACACAGACAACACACAGAAACAAACACAGACAAGAGATGCAAACAATGTTGTCTCAGCTCCAGACCATGAACATCCTCATCATCCTGCAGACGGACTCATCTCCAAACTCTTTTCTTCTAGCTCCCCACGCGACTCCCAAAACCCTAATCCACCAACGCAGTCAGTCAATCCCTTCTCCTCATCAATGGCAAAAGCGTCGTCGTCGACGAGAAAGCAGAGACATCAGTAGTAGCAGCAGCATCACAGCAGCAGGTTCAGCAAAATGCAATGCAGATTTCGATGATGATTGTTGTGGCAAGCATGAATCCAGCAGTACTAGTACACGCTGCCTGCTGCTCCCCTTGCCACGGCTACTTTCCTTTGATGTACGTATGTTTCTCACAAGCAACTCCTGCTTGCTGCTGCACACCAACTCCCTTGTTCTTCGTTTGAAGTTTTGAGCTGTTTGGGTGTCCCAGTCTGGTGGGTCCCGTGGCGCTTTCTGACGAGAAGGAACACTCGGACGAGGATCTTTCAGAATCCGAATTCCGCGAGTGTTCGGAGACACAAGTACCCGCCCCAACATCGGCGAAGATTGTCGTCGCTGCACTTCTTCGTCATCCACTTCCTCCTCTTCCTGGCTCGCTCTCTCGCTCGCCGCATTTGTGCCCGTTTTCAAGCACTTCTTGACCTTCCAGTCTCTCTTCTTCCTTTTGGTTTTTTGCGACTCCCACTCCCTTCTGTGCCTTCTTCTATCTGTTGGGTCCGGGTGTTTGGAGTCCGTGTTGTCGTGGGAAGCTTCTGGCTTTTTTTCTTCTGGATCCTTTGCCTCTTCTCCTCTTTCTGTCATCATCCTCTTTATGTGCTTCAGTTTCTGGATTTGAGCTTTGGGTGGTGGTGGTGATGTGAGAAGCTTTGGAAGCTGTCAAGATGTTCAATAACGCAGTGACAAACCAGCACTGCATTGTGAGGGATCCAGTCTTCCTCCATCCATGTCCATGTCAAATTCTTCCCGCACAACTCGCGACCTTCAATTCCTCCTCATGTTTCCTCCTGTCTGCAGGTTGTAAGCTTCGGGTATCTAGACTGAGAGGGTCTGCAGCAAAAACTCGCATCACACATAGTCGCTGCAGTTATGATTCCAGGGAGGAGGAGGAGCAGGAGAAGCTTGAGAGGAGCAGTAGTGGATTGCGGAGGATGAATATGAGGATGAGGAATTGCAGCCATAGGAGAAGAGAAAGGGAGCGTATGTGGGTGTGGAGCTTTGATGGGTCTTTCTTGAGCTCCAGAACAAGGGAGCTTCAGCTCATGAGGTTTGTATGCATGGCTGAGCCCTATTTGATTGCAAAATTGGATTCAGCAGAGCGGACGTACAAGGAGCTTTCAGTAAGATTGGCAGACCCAGATGTAGCCAGCAACAACAACGAGTATCAGAAGCTTGCAAAGACTGTGGCAGAGCTGGAAGAGGTGGTGACAACCTACAGAGATTTCAAGACCGCAGAAGTACAACTAGAAGAAGCCAAAGAGCTGGCAAAGGAATCAGCAGGGGATGACAAGGATATGGCTGCCATGGCAGCTGATGAAGCTAATCTGCTTGCACAAAAGCTCGAGTCTCTTGAAGACCAGCTCAAGATGCTTCTGTTGCCTTCTGATCCTCTGGATGCCAGAAACATCATGCTCGAGGTTCGAGCTGGAACAGGCGGCGATGAAGCTGGAATTTGGGCAGGTGATCTTGTGCGCATGTATCAGAAATTTGCAGAGCGTAATTCTTGGAAGTTCTCCACCATTTCTTGCACTGAAGCTGAGAGAGGAGGCTACAAGGAATTCGTCCTGGAGATTACAGGTGAGTGATTTTGCACTCTTTTCCATAAGCCCCCAAACACATACATATATACATAGAAGTGAGAAAACAAAAAGGCAGAAGTACTCAAATGCAGTTGGATTGATTGCACAGTCTTTTCCATAAGCCTGAAACAAATATATATGTATACATAGAATGAGAAACAAAGAAATGAGGATGTACTCAATACATCTTTTTCTGCTTGGAAATTGCAGGTGACCGAGTATACAGCAAGCTGAAGTATGAAGCTGGTGTGCATAGAGTTCAGCGTGTGCCAGCTACAGAAAGTCAGGGACGTGTGCACACATCCACTGCCACTGTTGCAATCATGCCAGAGGTGGATGAAGTGGAGGTGGTTATCGATCCAAAAGATATCGAGCTCACAACAGCAAGATCAGGAGGTGCGGGAGGGCAGAATGTGAACAAGGTGGAAACTGCAGTAGATCTGATACATAAGCCGACTGGGATTCGTATCTTTTGTACTGAGGAGCGCTCACAGCTCAAGAATAAACTACGGGCTTTTCAGCTCCTTCGTGCCAAGCTTTTTGACATCAAAATCAGAGAGCAGCAGGAGTCCATCAGCTCTCAGCGGAAATCACAAGTAGGAACAGGTGCACGTTCAGAGAAGATTCGAACTTACAATTACAAGGACAATCGTGTTTCAGATCACCGTACAAAAATCAACTTTGATCTGATGTCATTTCTCAATGGGGATATCGATGGAGCTGTACAATCATGTGCAGCAATGGAGCAGAAGGAATTGCTCGAGGAGCTTGCAGCTTCTACAGATAGATCAGTTGTCTAGGTCATGATACTCATTTAAATGGGTATTATTCCAACCTATTTTTTGGTGATGCTTTCTTCACCCTAACAAACTCTTTTGTTCTCCGATTTGTACCAAATGGATCACACTTTTGTGGAATCAAGTTTTTTTGTCACCAACAACTGTGGTTTACTCTACTGTCGAATTTTGTGTGCTTGCTGTTTTGTATGTGCTTGAGTGAATGAGGAAACTATGGCTTTTTTTTATTAGCTCTGCCTCTTGAGTGCTAGCCAACTTCATGACTGAATCTTCCTGTTGCTTCCGGAAATGCAACAGAACCTCAGGGTGCAGGTTTTGTGTGTAATGGTTTGCCCAGATTCTGGGTGGATTACTATGCACTTGTCAACAGCATATAGAGAAATTCTTCTTGCAAGATCCCTATCATATGTGCAAACGAAATGACAAGGCAAATGGAGGAGATGAAAACAGAGAGAAGAACAGAGTTGGACCTCCCGCACAATTTGTCTCGATAGTCAGTATCTTTCTGCATAAGTTGAAGATGGCGCCCCAGAATTTTCAGCGTAGCATCAATGATACAGCAGCTTACAGCTTGATGGGGCCTGATCAAATCCTCATAAATCTCTCTCTCTCTCTCTCTCGCTCATATTATCAGGATTGACACCTGTTGGATTCACTCAAGCATGTATATATCTATGAAATTTCAGAGAAATCTCCATAACAACAATTTGAAGGTGACATGAGAATGAGTGTGGTCATAACCTTGTGAGAGAGCACTCACAAAGCATAAGACCATCTTCACCTTCATCACAAGCAGTATTGACGAGCTGCCATGACTACCCTCTCGCTTCATCAGCTCCCAGCAGTAAGAGAAGCTCTCATTTTCTCCACACTGAACTGTGATTTCAATGCTTGCAGATGACCCACCTGCCAAGGCAGAATTGACAATATTTGTTCACTGAATTGTGTCACATCCAACAGAGGAATGGGAAGCAGAAGCTTGCACCTGACAAAGACTCCCCCCAGGTGCTATGAGCAAAACCCACCTTCAAATATATCATACAGATGCTACTTTGATTTGAGTTTTTTAATATGTCTAATTCTGTAATTTTTTACATGTTGGTGAGAACTTAAATTGATAAATTGAAATTGTTGCAACGATCACTCATTGGTTAATGAGCTTTCAATGAAATAAATGTTGCAAAACATACAGTAATAGACATGAATTATTGTATTGTTACTATAACATATTAGAAGAACCTTTTGTTAGCACGTTGTAACTTATGTTACTGAAGTTGACCATAAGCATCAAATGATTCATGTTTAAATGATTTAGTCCAAATCAAAGATTCAGATAAATAATGCTCCATTAGAGCATCTCTAGCAAGATAGCATAAAAGGCATATCAACAATAACTTATCATAAATAGTCACAATAGCCCCATTGAGCTTGGTCCATCATCACCCTTAAAACTACAAAAGCCCAAGAGACCTTATCTAATTTCTCTCCTCTACATGAAAGGGAACAATAAGATGAAGGAGCTTCATGCAAACCATTACATAAAATTTCATGACATCAAAAAAGGAATTTTTGACATCATGGAACAATTTTGTGGTTTTGGAGATTGTTGCACAAATGCTACAAGACCAATTGGAGAAGGTGAAAGAAGACATAATGAACCCATGCCAAAACAATTGCCGACATGGTTGTTGCAACTTTGAAAAAGGCATTGATCTCAAAAGAGGTGAGAATCATGGCCTTATTCTCAATGACAAAAATGTTCGCAATGTTTAAACACACAAAGGAATACTTTAGACTATGACAAGTTGGAGAACTATAGAAGCTCAAGGACTTTCTTTGACAAGGAGTTTTCAATGAACTTCATGAAGTTTCAACTCTTGTGGTTCTTGCAAATGTTATGACTCTAATAGTTGTTTCAACTTTTATGGCAAACCTAAACCTTCTAAACTCAAGTCCCACCCTTCAATTTGTCAATGCATTTGTTGAAACACGATGAAGCAGCAATGCAATTGTAATTAAACTTTTGAAATAAAACACAATTGCATCAAAAAAATGAAAAATAGTGCGCACTTTTTTCAATGATTGCCTTTAAATTGCCACAAGTGTTCAATAAGGTCATTGCACATAGTCTAAAAGGAATGTTAGAATTATCTATGGCTTCAATACCTTGCATGAACATTGCAAAAGACAATCCTCATTGAAATTGAATGCCAACACTTAACTCAATAGCCTTTACATTATCATCACACTCATCCTCCAAAATCATGTTATGTAAAGTTACACAAGGCTTGAAAATGTCAACAATAATCATAGTCCCATTGGCAATGTTTGATTTGCAATGATTGTAAATTGAGCTTGTAAACATTCTCCTTGTGGCTCATGAATTGAAAATTGATGACCATAGGTAGATGCCATCAACCAATGGCTACTAGCAATCCTATTTGTGATCATTCACCATAAACCCCAAGTCATTCCCAAATTCCTACAACAAATGACAACCAAAGGTGAGCAATCCAAAACATTGATATCATTGTTATCACTTGGGAGACCAAAATATGCATGTCAAATCTAAAATGACTAATCCACAATCACATCAAGGATAATAAAAAATTGCCCATAATAGGCTAGAAGGCAAATTTTCCACAAGAATGCACATAGTCCAAACTTGCAAACATCCCAAACCACCTTCTTTTTACATTAATCACAAGTTGCTTCTTGAAATCATGTTGAGTTGGCTTACAAAAATAATGAACTTCAAATACAACTTGAATTATAACAACAAACCTTTTAAACACCTCCATAGCCATTAATTCCCTTAATTTACAATATCATAAGCATCAACAACAAGTCCATATGCAAGCATCCTCATAACACTTGTGCATTTTTGAATGGGAAAAAGCCCCAAAAGGCCATGAACATCCCATTCTTACAAAAAATATGGATCTTGAATGCACAAAAATCCATTATGCCCAAGAACAAAAATGATTCATAAAGTAATGACACTAAAAAAACTTCACACATAGATAAAAACATCTACAAATTAGTCTCAATGAATGTGTTTTTCACCTATCAAATGATCTTTCCACACATTGATTCCATGCATACCAATTTTAGACCTTCCATGATTATGTATGTCTTCATCAAGTTAATCCTAAAACACATGTAAAACTTACATTACAAACTTGTCACAAATGCCAACACCATGGAGTTTATTCATATGAATGGTTATCCATGATTTGTAATTAACTTGTATTTAATTATTAATTTAATTTCAATTCACTCTTGATTAACTTTTAGTTCACTTGTAATTATTATTTAATTAATTTTTAGTTCATTTTTAGTTAACTATTAATTAAGTTTCAATTAAATTTTAGTTCATTTCAAGTTAACTCATAATTAAATCTTAGTTCATTTCTAGTTCATTATTAATTAACTTATAGTTTACTATTAGTTTCCACATGGATAGACATGGGCCACACATGGGTCAACATAGGTGAACATGGGCCACATATAAGTTGGAAGTTTTTTTTAAAACTTCTTTGACCTAGGTGCCCAATTGGTATAAATAGATGTAAAATCCCACATTATTTTTAGTCTATTCAACACCAATTTTGGGTATGTATTTTTATCATGATCTTGTTCTATTATTGTCATGTTTATATAATAAAACCCTTTCGCATTGATATCATGCACACATCGTGTTTTTACTTTTGTTTTTTTCATTCCATGACCTGGATCTAAAACTAAACCTATTTTCATTCATGTGGTTTGGAAATTTTGTTGTTTAGTTCTTGTTGTGCCCATGATAAAACCATCCTTCATCGAATTCCATGTGAATGTGTGTGAGTAGAATTTCACATTAGAGTTCCATTGCACAAACAACTTAACAAAGGTAGATTGAAACAAAGGCTTCGAATTGAATTATGATAATGGACAAGATATATTATGTTAATGTAAACTTTAAAAAGATCAAGAGATGATGACTAGTGAAAGGTGAAAGATGACATAATGAAAGGAATTGATGGAAAACATTATGGTGGACAATGGTTTTTCAATCATTAAACTTACATTGTCACATTTAAAAATGCCTCCAAATGTAATGTAAAGGGGCAAATCCAAGTTCATAATGGAAATGTTTTTAAATAAATAATTGAAATTTGAAACTTGTGTCAAGGGTGGGTACCTATTGTCTTTTAAAAAGGCCTATTAGGTTCATATATTTAAAAATTGAAGCATTTGTTACTAGCCAACTTTGGTAGGTTGAAAAAAAAAATTAGATTAAATATCAAGTTAAACAATACATATGTTTCTGATTATTGGTGCGACACTCACTAATAATAATAATTATGACTTTTGATGTTTAATACCAATCAATATCAATTTCTTGATTTAATATTTCATAATGACATTTTAACTTGTTAAAATGATAGATGACATTTTTTGTGGTTTTAAGAGGAAAAGAAAAATGAATAACATTCTATAAATAAAAGTTGAAAAAATATTAAATTTCTCAAGTATCAATCTTGATTTTTAAAATGTGTTTATTGTAATTCAATGTTGAAAGTTGTGAACACAAACAACAAACCATCGACAAGCCATCTTCTAACAAGTTTTTCAACAATAACAATCCTTTATGTTTCATTTCATGTGTTCCATTATTGAAATTGATGTTGAAACACACTTTTTTGTTGAGCATTCAAATGGAGTTCAATGAAGTCAAGTGCATGCCTATCACCTAAATTGTTCACTATTTTATGTCAAAGACCGTAAAAGTGACATGATTGTGTCAACTAGGGCATTTAATTCATCATATATGGGAGTCACAATATCCAAAAAATTGTTATCAAATGTTGGGGGCACCATCTTTTTCTCATGGAAGTTGAGCCCAAGGATTTCAATGCACATGTTATAAAAAAACTTCTAAAACCTTTTCATGAATAAATGAAGTTTTAAAAGCCTTACAATTACATTTGTATCACATGAGCCTTATATAAATATTTTTATTTAAATTTTACCCACCCACCTAAGTCCTTACCCTAACCATCTACACTAAACCTACTAGTAGGTCCCTATTTTAAACCTACTGGTAGGTCCCCACCCTAGGTAAGCCTATTTACATATTTAGGTCCCTCCCTACCCACCTACCTACCTATCTTAATTACATTCCCTATCTACATTGGTCCATATGCCATAATGTATATGATATTATCATATACAATAGGTCCACATCACATTGGTTGTTAAAAGGTGGTCGTATATGCATTTACAAGGATTTAGAAGGTTTACTTGGATGAGAAAAAGGAATTTGCATCATTAATATGGTAGGAAGCACACAACATTAGTAGCAACTAATTGCATACACAATTGATGAACACAAAAAGCATGACATGACAAAAATGTAATTTCAAAAAGTTCCATTGTAGTTGCAAATAAGAATTAGCTGCATGTAGTTGCAAATGACAACTTTTTTCTCTAGTGATCTTGGTTATTTATTTTATAGTTGTTTGAAGTGAGCTTGAATATTTTTCCATGTCTTTTATGGGTTATTTATTTTCTTCAAATATGTTTGAGCAAATGATGAAAATGAAAAAACAACTTGGTTATGTGGTCGTGTTGTGAGTGAATCTACTATTAGGAAATGATTCAATGCAAAATATCAAGTTTGAGTTAAATATGAAAATAAATTTGCATATGCATTAGTGTCATATTCAAGTTTGTAAATATGTGTTCCTTGTGTTGTCATGGTGTGGAGTTTGCATTATGTTGATGTTAATTTGGGTACTATCACAATGAGAATTTTCTTAATGTTAGTCATATTAGTTATCATGATGAAATCATGTTCTTACTAATTTAAGGTTGTTGTCTTTCTAGTAAAAAGGTTATGTCATCATATGGCACTACAAAGGGGAGTTGACATGGTAGATTAGTGTTAATTGCAATGATGTTGGGTTTAAGGATAAGTTCATGTGGTGAGGGTTTAACAAAAAGGTCTAATGCTTGTGTCAAGGAAACTACCACATTAGGTTAATGCACATTACACATTTTGTAGCTATTATTTACATTGGTTGTTCATTGAAGTTTAACAAGGTCATGCAATTTTGAGCACGGTGGGTTTACATAAGGCTATTGACATAGTGGGTTTACAACGTTATATTTTCAAGCATTTACAACATGCATTCTAGGTATGCGATATTGGGTTTGTATTAATGATTCACCTAAGAACCTAAATTAGTGAGGACTTATGATTGATTCATGATCTCAACAAACTAGCAACACTAATACCTTGGTAGTGTCAAACAATGAGTTTTTGACATTGATATGTGTTTTTGGAATTGCTACATTTCAATGGTCCATTGAATGGGTAACCTATTTTTTTGTAAAATTGAATGTTGTCTTGGATTTTTTGAAGTTGTTCAACCTCAATCATTTCAATGGAGATTTACTTAAAACTATGTTGATTGTCAACTCATATATGTGGAGTTACTTAACTTTAGTAAAATCAAGTTATAATTTACGTTATGTTCAACAATTTTTTTTAAAAGAAAAACTTAATTAATTGACTTCAAACTTATTAATAAATGCAAAACTTTCAATTTTACTTAGTATTTACTACCATTACTAACAACTAGTACTATTATTTTATTTTTAAATTAATGAAAACCAATTAGAAGTCATGGTGAGCTTTTGGGAACAATAGCAAAAAGTAAAGAGGAAATTAATTTGTTTTTATTTTATTGAATTATTATTATTATTATTATAAAAGGCAATATTATCTTTAGCCTTATCCCCATCCTGGGCTTTGCTGGTCCACACAAACAAGTCCTGTTCTTTTTGTGTTCGTGTTTTTGCTGCGCTCAAAGGAGTGTTTTGCTTTGCTGCATTGCGTCGTTTTTGCTCCGCCATCGCCATCTCTGTACTCCTGCTATAGCAATAGCTGCTGCTACGAAACGGAAGGGAAAATGGCGAGCATTTCTGTGAGCTCATTTGCTTCTTTGGCTGCGCCTGTAACAGCCGCGGTAGCAGCAGCAGCAGCACCGGGGAGCAGCGGCAGTGGCAAGCGTGGAGGGAGTAATAAGATGAGGCAAGTGAGGAGATTGAAGGCGTTTGGGGGTTTGAGGACAGAGAGCGGCCTCGGTGTTTCGCAGTGTAGTACTGAGCAGGCTTTTGCTGCCACAATGCGAGCGCAATGCTTTGCTGGCCGTGTGGTTGCCGGCCGAGCTAGAGGTGGCGCGGCAACCAGTACATGCGATGTTGCGTCCGAGATTTTCACCGTCGTGCCTATCATGAGCGGCCTCGTTCTCATCGGCGTTGCCCTGGGCTTCGTATTGCTGCGCGTGGAAGCGGCGGTCGAAGAATCGGAGTAGGTTGATGAGTTTCAATGTACAACTTATGTAGCGATCTCTTTTCAGCATTGTAAGCATAAATCTGCCTATTTCTCTCCCTCTCTCTCTCTCCCTCTCCGGAAAACCTGGAGTACTGTATTTCAAGCCACGTTCGCGGCCATTCATTTTATCCGGTTCAATTGTGTGAATTCGGTTTTCGCTCGTCCTTTGTTAGCTGCATAGTGATGCATTGACGTCTTTAGTTTACTACGGAATTGCACCAGAGTGCCAGGCAATAGCGGGTCAAAACCTCTTTGCAAGCTTGAATGGCGTCGTCTGTTAAATCATTGCAGTATGTATTGAATTGTTTAGTTGTGTCACGGGTGAGAAAGTGTGCAAACCTCAGTGCTTGCGAGATTCAGAGTTGGATGAGATCTTTCTTCTACTCACTGCTTCAGAATCAAAGACAACAGAAGAGTGATTTGTTTACGTGGATGGTTATCCATCTTGCAACAAACATACACTGATACATTAAAATTCTGCAAAAAATTGTTCTATTTGCTTTAAGGACTTGATCATTTCATCTGATAGAAGAAATTTGCTACGAAAAACTCTTGTGTCCCCAGAATCTATAACCTCAAGAAATTCCATATCACCAAACTTTGCATCACAGATCTCTTAGTGATGTTTTAGTTTGTTGCTGGTGTTCCCAAATGTCATGATCAGTTTGATCCTTCTTTTGAAGGACTACAATTAGTGTTTGAAGTATATCTATCAAAGCAAACCTGAGGATCTCTTAACTTGGGAAGATTTGTGTTTGGAGATGCAGGCAACAACTAAGGGGGGGGCCTCTTGATTCCAAGTGGAGGGGCTTTGGAATCAAGGAGCCTAAAATTTTTTCTGAAAATTGTATGTGACAATCTCGAGTGTTGATTGCTCTTTTTCCTCCTCCTGTTTCTTTCTTTCTTTCTTTCTCGTCTTTTCTCCTCTCCCTTTGTGTTTGATCTTTCACTGATCATGTTCCATTTCTTCTTGATCTTTCATTCTGTGGCTCTGTTGTTTTTTGATGGTTTTCGAGCTAAACCAGCATTGTGGATTAGTCTTTCTGGTTGCAGTTAGGTTTTTGGTGACCCAAAACCAAGATTGTTGGTTGATGTTTGGCATTGACCTTTACCTACTACTAAGACCAACAATGTCAGTGGATAATTATCATACATGTTTTGCTGATGATTTTTGCTGAACATATGAGCAACTTCAAGCTATTGTTCACAGCACTTTGAAGTGTAACATGATGTTATTTGGGGTTTCATAAAATTTGTAACCTTCCACTTTTGGTTAGTTCATCTTCAAGTGTAGGTCAAGGTAGGTATGCAAGGGATGTCTCAGGTTCGTTGAGCCCCTGTGAAATAGGGCAGTATCTCAAGATGTCCCCAGAGGGATCTAAAAATGCAACCATGAATTGTCAATCACAAGGAAATGAGATAAGTCACTGACAAACTTCAATTGACTAGTGATATATTTGCCCAAAATCTAGAGCATGAAATTACCCTTTGAACCATCAATTAACCGACATAGTTGATATTGGATTATATAGTCCGTAAAGAAGGAATGGTAATGACAATTGGCCAAACTATTTGATCAATATAGTGTGCACAAATGGACTGAGGTTTTCTGTTTGAAATGTTTGAATGAATTTAGGTGTGGTATCTGAACACTTTGATGGTTATGATTTTGGAGCAATGGGCAAGCAAATATTGCACAACTATGCAAATGGATTGCAAATGGTGTAAAAGAAGTCACAATTGGGCACATTGCAACCATTTTTGTCAACAACATTAATGCACAACTATTTGTCAACAACATGAATGCACAATGATTTAAAGATTATTTATTAAAACTGAAATCTTCTGTGCCCATTATTGGTGGTTGTTACTTGGATTAACAATGTTTAAATGATTCTTCGCCAAATTCTAGATTCAAAATTCAAAATTCATGGATAAAATTGTTTCCTCTTGTCTCAATTGGGTCAATGACAAGGCTATCATTTTAGGACATAAAAGGGATTCATGTTGAAGCTTGAGCAATGAAAAATAAGCTTTTGCACTAAAAAAGTCCTTTGCAAAATTACTTTGGCAAGTCCAAACTTTATGTTATTGCCAAGGTTCCATAGGCGTGTGAAGACAATTCCTAGTTGTGAAGGGTGATAAGTGAGATAAGGTGATAATTAAGAATGTGGAGATCTTGGTGCAATGTTTAATAATGCATTTGAAAAGTTGATGTTTGGGAACTAAGCTTTCACATTCCAAGGTTAACCTTAACAAGGTACACTTTAAACAAGATTCCACAATCTTGTGGGTGTGTGCAACAATGACTTAAAAAAAACCTCAATATGCAACAAGATCCCTAACATGGTATCGCTTACCTCAAAAAGACATAACAACCTTTGGACGATTTTAGATCACATAGAAAAACCTGAACAAGATGCCATAAGCTTTACAAGGCCTTGGCACATTATAGCCTTGGCAAGGTCTTTTAGTGCACTTTTGTAAATTCTTGGCACAATCCCAAGAAAATTGCAAAGTTTACCATAAAGTTAATGACTCATTTTGTCTATTTGTATGAAATGGGTGGTTAGGCTTTTAAAGTCATGTCATTATTTTCCCCTCCAAAACACATTCCAAGTGCTCATGACACATTGGGACATTTTAGTCCTCAACTTTCAAAGGGTTGTAAAGTCAAAAAATCTAGTTTTAGGATTTTATACTAGTGGTTTCATAGCCTTACAAAAACTCTTTCCAATGGATCAAAGATCATTCAATTGCAAAGAAAATTTGATTCTTCGCATTTGATTCCAAACATTCCATATTCATGGAGTAAAGAGCAAACTCTGAAACATCCAATGTGCAAGGTGGGAATTTATGTTTGGGTCATGGGAATGTGTCCCTTCAACTCTTGAACAATCTCACTCAAGTCTCTAGGTAAATGTTGCATTTTCTTAACCTTCATTTTGTTTTGGACTTGCATTCAACCAAATTCATCATTAAGCTTTCATCTTGAATGTTGCAAACAATGCACACATAAATTAATTATGAAGAACAATGGTCATTAATAACAATGTACGTCAAATGGCTAATTGCTAAATGATTGTGCAAAACAATAAATGTTTAATTGTGTAATGTCCAATCACCATTAAAAGCAATACTCCTAGATTTCTCCCTTTTATTTAGACATTGTCTAGAAGGTTTCCTTCAATGGGTTTTCATATAATAAATGGCATTTGTGTAAAGGGTTAAATCTTGGCAATAAAAAAAGTAGATTCAAAATTCATCAATTTTTTGCACATTTGCAATCACAAGCTCAAAAAATGCCTTCTCTTAATAGGATGAGGGTGTAGAGACTAAAATGAATGGTTGTAGTTGTCATTGATTTTTTAGATTTGCACCATTGCAAGTCCAAAAAATATAAACACTACATGAAGAATGACCTTGTGACTAAAAAGGAATAGTCACAAATTGCATCATTTTCTGGGACTTAGGCATGATGTAAATAATATCAACTTTGAGATTGAAAGCAAGAGGTTTAGGGTTTGAAATTGAAAATAATAGGGTTTTCAAAAAGGGGTGGAATTTAACATATGGTGTAAGTGTAAAGGGTGTAAAGCCTTATGACAAAGATGAATACTCCCCATATTCATTGACTTTTTGGACTTCCATTGTTGCAAGTCCATGAATTTGCCTTTGGTGTGAGGATGAAGGCAAAGAAACTAAAATGAACATGTATTGGTTTTTTTGACTTGCGTTGTCACAAGTCCGAAAACTAGGCATAGTGTTCAAGTTTAGCGCCTTCAAAATAAAAGGATAGTCCCAACCTTCATCAATTTTGAGGACATTCATTTTTGCAACTCCTTAAATTGGGCATTTTGTACAAGGTCAAAAGCCTTGAGGCTTACTTATTGAAAGTAATATTTACAATCTTTTCATTTTTTTTCAACTTGGTTTAAATGGGTCTCCTATAGGGCTAAATTACCATCCTTGTGAAAAAAAAATTCAAAGATGACACTTAATGTGTAGGTGTTTTCAAGGTTCAAACAATTTGGAGAAATTTTTTTTCTTTTCATCTGTCAAAACATAAGAGGTCTAGTTTAATGAACCCACCATGAACAATTTGCAACCACAAATGTGATTGTATCTTCTTGATCTTATCTAGTATATATATCAAAAACTAGATCTTTTCAAATTGCCACCATATCCTTTATGCTAAATATAATTTTTTAAATGTTTTTACACTATTGTTTTTGCAATGTCTCACATCTAATGTGTTACAAATCAACACATCCTACCAACACAAAATCAAGAATACAAATTTTAAAGGAAAAAAATTCTTGAAATAAATAGGTGTAATAAAAAAAAAACCATGTTCATAATATGTTACATGTGAACAAAGTTTCGACAATACTTTTATATTGCTACATTAACATTTTTTGGTCTATTGAACAATTTCTACCCAATTTTTTTGTAGTTTTTACAATTATTTTTGTCACAATAAAATGTTGTAAATTTTAAATTTTAATTGCATTAGATCAAGTTCAACACAACCATGTAAATGATTTGTAATCAAGCCATTTCAATGTTAAGAAGTTTAGAAGATGGTGATTGGAAATTTTTATTGTAAAAGATATTTTTTTGCCATCATTAGTTGTTAGGTTTAGGGTTTCCCTTTATTTAATTTCTTATGATAAAACCCTAGGACACAATTGTTTTTCAAATTATATAAACTTATGTAATGGCCTTGGCAAAAGGCCCAAATTATAAATTGGAAAAGATTGCAAATAAAATCTAACTTCTTTTAATTTGCCAACAACCTTTAAGAAAAACCCAAATTGTCAATATTGATTATTTTTGGTTGCAAGTATTAATCTTGAAATTCAAAATGCAATGTATGGTTTGACCTACTCCTAATATGGAAGTTTGGATATATTATTTAGTTGATTAATGTTATTTTGTGTATAAAGTCGAGTTTTCCACTAAATTGGGTTTTTAAACCTTCTAGCCACAACTTTTGTTCTGAGGCCCATTTTGACGCACCCCTGACTCCTTGATGGATTCAATTGTGAGTCTGAAAGTGAAAATAGTGGAAGGAGAAAGAGTTGGGACGCGCTCCTTGGCTTGTTGCACTTTGGGGGTAAAAGGGTGTGCTAGAGCTCTGAAATGGGGATTAGGAAGAGTGACAAGCAAGTCAATTAGTCACACGAACTTGCACAAACTAAACAACAAGTTGGTTAGTGCATAGTTGGAACACTTTTGGTGCACGGACAAACCACAAACAAACATGGGCTCACAAGATTCACCATGGCTTGAACTTGGGGAAGCCACCACCTTCCCCTTTATAGTATTTTTGTGCATGGCCATGGGGCCAGCACCCAAATGTCATTTTGTCCCAGGACTCCCAAGTTGGAATCCCAAAATTCCCGAAATTGGGACTTTTGCAACTTTGGAAGCCCATAACTTCCTCTACAGACCTCTAATCGAGATGAGGTTTAAAAAAAAGTTATAGCCCTCGTCAAGATCTTTTCAACAATATGTGGCATGCTATCTGCACGCAAATAAATCGGGGCGATTCTTGACTTTTAGTGGTTGAAAATCAAATTGACAATTTGATTCCTGACCCTTCATTTGGCCATAACTTATGTTTTAAGTATCCAAATGGATCATGCGAACCCATTTCAAACATTTACGTTCCAAGATATTTCCAATGATATAAAAAATCTTCAATCCAATGAATTTTAACCCCTGCAATTGCCCTATGAAAATTCAAGAGTCCATTGGGACTTCAATTCTCAAAGTGGGAATTCACTTGGGAGTGTGGGAGTTCATTCCCTCACGCTCTCCTACACTCTTGCGAGGATGAAATTTGACTCTCGGGCTTCATTCTTGACCTGCACCTTTGTAAACCCTTGCCTTGGTTGTGAGCGCAAGGCTAGGGTTGCGATACATTTGATAATATTTGATGTAGATGCCCATGTAAGTGGAACTCTTATTTTTGTTTCCTTAGTGAATTTATTTGGTTACATTGATAATGTGGCTCTTTGGTAAGTAGCAACAACTCCTACCATAAACCATTTCCTTGAAAAGTAGGATTATGCAAATGAACCACAAGGGCAACCCACCTTCCCCTATAGTCACACAACATATGAACAACCCATATGTTGGGAAGTCATGTATGTTGAAAATACATATTGATCTGAACTTGAATCTTTCCCCCAAAACTACATCAAAAACATGGACACTTACCCATAACATATAATTATTCAATAAGTGGTTATTTTAACATTTGTTATCATTATATAAATGGCTACAAATACACATTGGCATTCCTAGATGTTATAAATTCCTTCCTAATAATTATTAAGATTAACATCAAATATAATAAATATTGCTTCATTACCAGCCATGGAGGCAAATTGTAATTTAACAATATCATCAGCCATGTAGAGTGGCAAGAATTTAGGTCCCCAAATGTGTTGCCCCATTGAATGCCAACTTGAATTATACATTTGTGCATTAATGGCAAACTCTAACTATTTTTCATTGATATGTTTCCAACTCTTAGAATCTAGCACATCTTTAATCAATCCATCTATGCTAGTTTCATATTTGTGTCAAATCAAGAACTTTTGCCAAAGATTTGCACATATACAAAGGATGTGTTTTAGGACCTTCTATTAAACAATTTTTTAACCATGCACAAACCTACTAGTCCTATATTTTGGACAAACATGTGAAACCTTTAAAGTGTTTCAAAAGAGGACACACCCATAATTTGTACATGCGTGGATTGAATCATAGTTCAATCCCAACACCTTAATGAGCATAAAGATTTCACATACAATTGTTAACATCTTATTATCATTTGTTAACAATTCCTTTTGTAGTAATACTAATAGGTCATTAATGAAAACATTACTAACACATATAGTGTTTACAAGTTTAGTAGTAGTAACATGACTAACAACATGTTGTGGATGATCCTTCATGTAATGGAGTTGAAGTTTTTTAAATCTTAGTAGTTTAAAATGTCTAGGGTTGTTTTGAATAACATCATCACCTCTTGTATATTCCAAGAGTTAACCTTGATTAGGTGGGATTTGTTTTTTACATTCTTATTACAACCCATCAAATTGAACAAAAGTCTTTATAACCATCTTATAAATTTGAACTTTTGGGTCTAATGAGGATGGATCAACTAATGAAGGTGTTGATACACAAGTCCAAAAAATCTTCCAATTGTTTCATTTACATGAGTATTTTTGTTTTGGTGCATCAAAATTTCCTACCAATGCTACCTATTGACAATAGCACAAACACAAGGCCAAAACAAATGCCATGTTAATAAATTCTTGAATGCAATGCCCACAAACTTCCAATTATAGTTAGCTTTTAGAAAAATCCATTATATAGTTATAATCTATTGGGTCAATATGCATAACAAACCAAACATGCAATTCTAATGCAAAACAAATTCTAGCCCTATTCTAAACATATTTGATGGAAGATGAAATCAAATGCCACATGTCATTCAAATGGACAACCAAATTCCATACCACCATTGGCGTTTTGCACACTAGTAAAAAAACAAGTTTCTTTGATTGAAAATTTTAGTCAAAAAATACCCCATTTAGATAATTGTAAAAAATAGCTATGTCATTTTAGACAAGACAATTTTAACATGTCCATGTGGTCATTTGATTGGTCATTTTGACTTGTGAGGTAATGGATCATTTGACTAGTCAAACTAAAATAATTTATTTTAAAATTTATTTTCAAAAATAAAATTACAGTGATAGGTAGCTAGGTATTTGTGATAGACTAATCACCCAACCTAATTTACCTAGATTAGTTACATAATTGAGCCAACTACCTAGCATAGCCCCCTAAACACAAACATAGGTTGTAAGTTTTAAAAATTGAATCTTTCACCTCCATGATGATAGACCAAGTCCTTACCAATGCACAACAACTTCATCAGTTATTTTGTCAAGCTTTTGTATTTGACATCTTATAATATTGTATATTGTAGACTTATGTAGGTAAATAATATAATAAAAAATAATTAAGTATGTACTTTAATAGGTAGGAGGTGTATTGGCCATCGAATTCCTTACAAACTTAACCTATTGTGGTAACTAAATACTTACCTACCTAGGTACCTACATAATAGGTTGGTGGTTGGTAGTTTAGTAAGTACCTACTATCTACTACCTAACTAAGTAAATAGTAGGTACCTAGTTAACAAGTACCTAGATAGATAGGTATGTACACCTACCTAATTACCTACCTACTAGGTAGCTAACTATGTATTTACTAATTAACTACATACCTATTAAGTAGTTACCTACCTATTTACTAAGTAACTAACTACTTACCTACCTACTAAATACATAGGTACATAGGTAGGATGTTATTTTTGTTTGTCCAAACTTGCCTAGATGTTATATTTGACCAAAAACCTTATGGCCATCTTGACTAAAGATTTTTTTTTATTTGTCAAACTTGATTAGATGTCCCATTTGATTAAAATCCATTGAACATTTTAATCAAGAATATCATTTTTTGTTTGTCTTGACTAGATCTATCCCATTTGACAAGTAGTTAAATGAGTCATCATTAGTGATATTGATTAATGACCATTCACACAATGTTTCCTCTAATCAAAATGAACATTTCACTAGTTAAAAAAAACCAATTAATCAACTTGAACAACTTGAAAAACCATCTTTTTCTACTAATGGATACATGGATTTTGTCCATGTTTTCTTAAGTGTTTTTTTTAATTGTGCTACAAATTTGTGATGTTGCACCATGGCAAGACATATACAAATAGTCATTACTTGTTAATCCATGTTAGGTTGTTTCTATTTTTTAATTTTTAAAACTTCAATCAAGGTCTAAACATCAAAATTTTATTGCATTCATACCACACTATAAAAATTGTTTAACATACCAACAAAATCAAAATCAACATGTTGGTGGTAGTCTTATTGCATGTCTATAATGTAAAAAATTCCTTTTAATAACATTGTTTAAAAAAATTGAAACCAACATAATTAATGTGGAAATCCCAATTTGTCCTCATGTATAAGACTTTAATAACAAACATGGGAAAAGAACAATGTCGGGTTGTTCAAGAATAAATAATTGTATATATTTTATGTCAACTAACATTTTGTCAATTAATTAGACAAATGCATGGATTGAGAAGATGAAATTTGATCTATTATTTCCTTTCACAAATATTTGCCCCTATTTTGTAAGTGTAACAAATTAGCATGTTAGCAAGTTTGTTCTATAACATGCCTACTTTTAGGGGAAGAACAATGCTAGGACTTCATTATTCTACAACAAATTTTGTCACAAATTGCAACCAAAGTTATTGAACATACACATTGTTAAATAATTGTTTATATATTTTGTTGATTAGCCTTTTGTCTTTTTAGAGAAATGCAAAGATTAAAAGCATGAAATTTGAAGCTAAACCTTGCTTTCACAAAGATCTACCCCTATTTGGCAATTGTAGATTAACATGCTAGCAAGTTTGCTCCTTATGAGCTCTCAAATGTAACACTCATGTAATCAGATTTAACGAAGACAACACATTTGTTGCATTGACAATCACATGTCAACAAAAAAATGGATATTGATTAAATCGTGAATGATTAGATTACATGGTGAACGGATGTTATTTATTTTTTGGTTGTTTGTAAACATTAATGATTTCTATCACACATGATAGTCATCATCCTACATATGTAATTAGACAAAAGAGACATGTGGCATATTAAGGTTAGTATTAATCATTAATAATAAGTTTAGAATTAGTGTGAGTTTTGTAGCTATTATTTTCAAGGTGTTGGGTGGTAAGGTGGACCAATTCTAGTGAATAAATAGTCCATAAAAAGTCCATTCGGTATTGTTAAAACTATAATCTATCATTGTTTAAATGGGGATTAAAAGTGGTTAATGAGATAATAAAGATTATGTGATTACAAGTTCGATTATATAACTCTTTAACATGCATGTTTTTAAAAAAAATTAAAATCCATTAAAAATTGAGTATGATATGAAATTTTGAAAATAAAGTCCATTTAAAAATATTTAAAAGTCCATAACTTTTTTGGATTAAGGTTTTTATAACAATTCTTTTGCATCTATCTTAATTTTTATTAATATATTATATATTGAATCCTTATAAGATAACCCCAAAAAAATTCATAAACAAAAATGTATTGGTATAAAGCCATATAAAAAAGGGTAGTTCATATTTTTCAACTTCAAAAGTTCAATATTCTATATTTGGAAAATACATGTTATAAATTTTTATGTTGATTTCTTCTTATTCAAGTTGAAAATCTTAATTCAATGGGAAATTTGACATAATGAAGATTTTATGGCATGTTAATGCATGACACTTTATAAACACTTGCAATGTGATGCAAAAAGTGATCCACCTAATTTTGCACCTAACATGTTTTACAAGGGTTTTGCAATTGACCTTTAGTGTGACATAATTGGAGAACATGGTAGACAAAAAACATGGTGGACTAAGCATTGCATATGGAATATTATTCTTGTACATGTCATGATTGTAAGGGTTCTATGTCAATATAGGATTGCAAAGTCAACTTTTCATACATAGCAAAGAAAGCAAATGGGAAAGCATAGTAATATGGGTTTAACTTTGTTGCATACCTCACACAATAGATCTTGTTTTAATTCAAAATAAGGCTTAGCAAATGGACAATGTATAACACAATTTTCAACAATAAGACACAAATGAATATGAAGAACTTAGTTGGCACATTATAACTAGGAACAATGTTGTGTTGTAGAACATTCTTAAATTCAATTGGAGGTAAATCCTTTTGCCCTTGCTTCCATTTCATTCACACTCTTTGCACCTTGCACACAGTGTTGTAAAGCTCATAGTTGCTTAAAATGTAATATAAGTGGAACTTACTTTCCACAAGTTTTCCATTTTTTTCATTTTATGGTTTCAAATTTTTTGGGATTATTTGCCACATACATATAACACGCATGACATAAACTTGGATCTTACAAAAACAATTTCATATCCTAATGTAGATTGCCTTATTGATTAAAGTTAATCATTTTAAAATTGCCACATGGTAATGCATAAGGGCATTTGATTGAAGTCCGTCAAGTTTAAAGTTCAAAATTGGAGAATTTGGCATGTCAAATCAATTCATTCCAAGCCTTTCAATTCAAAAAATTCTATGTTATTCTTTCATGCTTGTCAATATTTCTCACAATTTGTCTTCCCCTTAAAACTTAACTTCCACACATTCAATTCTCCCACACTTAGCTTTCAAATGTGGGTTAAGGATCAAATGTATTGAAATTAAGTCTTCCAATCATTTCTAATACAATTAGGTTAGGTTGGTTTTGCCCAAAAGGTAAAGATTATACATTGATGCAAGATTTAGGAATGAAATTATGACTTGACATAAACCTTGAAATATGTAATATCTCAAGGCATAATCAACAAATGTAATTTGTTTTTAACCACTAGAAGAAATTTTATCCATTCCAACTGTGTGTTTGTGACTAGTGTGCAACTATTGTCCAAATCAACTCATTTTGTGATTACATATGTAATAGTCTTATGTGTCATTAAGTCACAAGTGTTAATAATCACATATGTGACTATGAAACAAATGGATTTAAATTGTAATCGTAAATGTGATTGTAATTTGTGACTACTTTGTGTTTCGATTAAAAAACTGATGAAAGTTAACACATGTTATCAATTATTGTTAAATTCCATTGATGGACAAACACCAAATCATTTTTGCAACTATTTTAATGTATTTTTTCAATTATACATAGATGATTATACCACATGTTGCATTATTGCAATTGATGATCAAAGTCTATAAATTTTCATTTTATGTTGGCATTGGTGGTAATTAATTATATATCACCATCTAAACTCCATATTGGAAATTATCCTAACCTATACTAAAATACCTATTAAGCAAGAATAGCTAGCTTAACTTAAATCTATGTACTAGGTAATGATTTAGTTCATCTAAGCTTACCTATTAAAACTAATTGGTAAATTATGATATATAGGTTATTATATATTAATAACTACGTTATGATTTGGGTTTAAGCAAGGAAAAACTATTGTTACTTATAATTAATAACTAATAGTCCATGTTAATTACTAGTTGGGTGAATGCAAGCTATCGTGATTGACTTTTGGAAACAAAATAATATTTTTCTACAAGTTGTTTTACTTTTAAATGCTAATGGTGAATAATTTAATTTTAAATACATTAAATGAAAACTCATTTTAAACCAATAACTTGATTATGAAGACATTTGCACAATTATTATTTTTAAATAATGCATTTATTATCAATAGTGAGTTTTTGAAATTCAAAATATGAACTAATTGATTGATTAAATTGTTAAAATTTTTAAGAATTCATATTTAATTCCACTCAAAATTGTTTATTAATGATTAAACATGGGCTGAAGAATGAAATCACAAAGTTAAGTGTGAACTTTTGAAGGGTTAGAATTGAACCTTGTTTTCAAAAGTCCTTAATTTCATTTATTTATGGTTTGCCACAATTTCTATGCCCATTATGTACATAATTGAAATATTTAATTGGGGTTTTATTCTTATGGATTTTATGAGTTTTTTATAGAATTTCCAAAGTGATTTCACCATACCAGTTAACAAAAAAATTCAATATGAGTTTTGATCTATTTTAAAAAGGTTTTATAAGTGAATGGAACTTTAATAGTCAAAGATTACACTAATGAAATATTAAAATTTATAAAAATATCCATATGGATAATTTATAAAAACTTGTTAGGGATTCTAGTGAATGCTGTATTTGTTTAAAATGAGCCACTAGACTGTGCATACACCCAACTAGGTTAAATTAAGACATGTTAACTATTATCAGTTATATAGGTAATAAGTTACATTATTTAGTAGTTAAATTTGGTAGACATTGCATGTAATTAAAGTAATTATACATAATATAATTATTTTTAAAAATTAAATATGTATTTTGATACATAAAATAGTTATGATCTTGCTGACCATTATGTTTGAATGAATTATATTATTAACTTTAAATTCAAATTTAAAAATGAAATTATGATATATTTTACATCAAAATTTTATAATATATTAAAATTTTAAACTAAAATTGGTTAACATTTTGGAGATATATAATTTATTTATTATTATATTAACCAAATAATCTTTTCCATTACTAAATCATGTGCTTGATTTTATTTATTTTTAAATCATTAAGGGTGTGCATCATTGAGAAAAAAAATTTAAGAATGATCTTTTAATTTTGTTGTTTGGAGAAAATATCAATAAGATATGAAATATTAAAGTTGAAAATTTATAAATATTAAAATTTTATAATATATTATTTCGTAAAATATTAGTTTTAATATTGGGAGATATATCATTTATTATTATCATGTTAGCCATATAATTTGTTTCATTTATGAATCATGTACTTGAGTTTGTTATTTTCTTAAATGGTTATTGAAATCTTATTAAATAAGGAAATTCCAGTTTTTTTTGTTAAAATGAATTTACATTTGTAAAAGGAAAATAACATAAATGAATGCATGATTGAAAAAAATGAACTTTCAATTTTGTTGTTTGGACAAAATATCAATAGGATATTAAATAAGAAAGTTGACATTTATGCAACATTTTTAATAGAACAAGGGTTAGATAAAATGCACCTTTATATGGTTTCATAAAGAGTTGGGTGGTTTTTTAAAGACGGTTTCCATCCTTGAGGTCCAAGGATCAAACCTCACAAATGATATGATGGTGGTTAGTGGTTAACATTGACTAAATATTCCCTAGCTCACTTAAGCTACCTAAACTAAGTTTTTAATCTAACCTAGCAAGTGACACATGTCAACAACTCATAGGATAAAAATAATGAAAATATATAATAATATAAATAAATAATATAATATTTATAGTATCAATATTAGTATATAAATGATTGAATATAATCTATAATTTGATTTTTTCAAGATTATTTAGTTGCAAATGCAATTGTAACACTTTGTGACTACCAATTTGAACTACCATTCCACATGGTGTCCTTTACAACTAGTTGTCCTATGGCATTTCTCCAAGGCAACTAATAGGCATGTTTCCATTACAATGAAAATGTAATGATTCATTTCCAAATTTCATTGAGAGAAATCAACATTTTCAAAATAGTTGGCCTTCATTCAAAATTGAATTACATTGTGACAAATTCTAGTAAGAACAAATAATTTTAAAAGGAAAAAGATGCATTAAACCCCATGCATTTCAAAAGATATGATAATTTTTTTGGTGTACATGTTGATTGCATGACAATAGGCATGAGAGGCGAATTGGCATCACATTTTTATCTATGGCAATGAGCAAATTTAGAAATTCATAAATAAATGAATTTTTATTTTTATTTTTTCAATTTTAATTTAAAAAATTAGTCATCATAACATTGGCTTATGTTTTGAAAAGCTTTCATTAATTTTGTTGATGTATGTTGTTTTTGTTGTTTTTTTTTGTAGCACCAAATAATCTTGTAGAGATGAAGACCAAATAGGGCATGAACTTATTGGGAGGACATGAAATCTCTCAAGAGGAGGATGGAGGGTGTGAAATCTATAAAGACAAAAGTGAAAAGGCACAATCAAACGTTGTTTGTGTTACAATAGAAAGAGATTGGAAAAGTTGTTCCAAATGAAAAGCAAAAAAAAGAAAGCACTTGTAAGAACCAATAGGAACAACACACAAAAAAATAACTAGACAAAAACCAAACAAATAAAACACTACCAAAAACACAAAACTTGACCAAAATTCTTTAAAAAAGAGAAAATGAAGGTTGAGTTCAAACAAAAGAAAGATCAAACAAAAATGCAATGATGTAGAATGAAAGACAATAGATGCAGGGAACCAAGTGATGCAAATTGAAAAAATGCAAAGTTAGAAGGACAAAATGGAACATTGGGTTCAAACAAAATCGAAGTTGAAGCTCCCAATAAAACCTAGGAAAAAATAAAATAAAATATAAAAATATATATATATTGAGCAAGAAAGAAGATAATGACCTTTGTTGTGCTTCATACATTTCACTTTAAGGTGAGAGAAAACAACTTAAAGGAAAGTCAATGATGAAAAAAACCTAAAAGCTAAAAGAAAATTGACTAGATTCTTTACATAGGTGAAGGGTTTAGGTTTAGACCCTTCTAGATTTGAGGTCTCATTATGAGCCCCATAGGATGAGGAACCCTAAACCCTTCTACAAAAAGCCTTAAGTATGGAAATTAGGTTAGACAATTAGCTTAGGAAAAAAATTGTAATAAGTTTTGACATTTGAAATTCTAGGACATCTTTGAAGTATTGCATTGGAGAAATATAGCCCATGATGAGCTTTTTGATTCCATTGTGATGAGAATGACCAATCACCTAATAATGAAGTTTTCTCATCCATTTGACCATTGATCATAGTTTGTGGTCATGGACATATAATTGAATGTTCTATTTTGAGCTTTGTTGTGAGAGGATGCAATTTATTTTCATATTAAGTCATAATCTATGGATATTTCAATTCTTAATTTAACCACTTATTTTACTTGAATAATTGTCTTCGAGGTTCAATAAATTTTTTTATATCATAATATGGAGATACATATGTTCACATGGATTTTAAAATTTTGAATTGATTTGTAAAATGCTTTTCAATGAAAATAGAATTCATACAACTCATATGACTAATAGTCTATAGTTTAAGTTCCAATAAATTAGTACTTAATTAAATTGAATTGATTAATTTAAAAGAGCATACTTTAATAATCCATATGCATTTTAGATATGGGGATACTTAATAAGAGAAGGAAACAATGTGCTTTAGAAGACTTCATATTTTTTTTGGGTAAGGGACGTTTGAGGGAAGATCTAAAAGGGAAGGACATTTGACGGTCAAGGTCAAGCATAAGAGTTGGGGGGCCATAAGTCTGAAGCAACTCACATGGACCTGTTATTGACCTAGGTAAGACCCTTAAAAGGAGGGTTTCATGCTATTTGGGCCTTCAGTAGTGGGCCCTTAGTAGTCCTTGGGCCTACCCACCTCAAAAGACTTGCACAACATGCATAATATTTGTATAACTCTTATGCTTTCTCATACCAAAAAAAACAAGGTTCAAAATGATTCTTGGCCATTAGGTGCAGATTGATCAAACCACTTGTAGACTATACCATGCTCACACCTCCAATTTAACTAGCTTGTTGCACACTACCAAATGGTCGGCCAACACTATCAAAACTGAGAAAGTCATGCACATAAACAACATGCACACAAAAACATTGATAAAGTCACACACATAAACAACATGCACACAAATACATTGATAAAGTCACATTCATAAACAACATGCACACAAATACATTGATAAAGTCACATTCATAAACAACATGTGCACAAATGTGTTGCGGGTTTGTGATTACATTTTGTTTTTATTGAACTTGGATTAACATGGTTTCTGGGTGATTATTTTTGAAACCCTAAGGACAAGACTCCGAGAGAGACCCACACATCAAGGATAAATCTCTCATGAACAAAAATGCTGGAACTTGGTTCATATTGAATCAAGTTCCAACAACAAATAAATCCTTACAAGAAAGCTAATGTTCTAATATTCAGCAGTAAGCATGTAACATGCTCGTAGATTGAAAGACCAGTGAATTATATTATTTGAGAAGCTTCATTCAAAACTCTAAACCTTCAAACTTATTATGGTATTAAAGTTATCCGTAAAGTCATCCTCTCTTTCACCCCCTATACCCTTTTTCAGTGGTACCCACAAAGTAATGAAATTTCATTAAATCTCAGTATGAAATGCTGAAACTCAGCATTTAATGCATATATGTAACAGCAGTGGAGGCGCTCAGGAAAAAGGACAGAGGGGATGAAACTCAGTGTACCACCAAAATTGATGGAAAAACTAGTTTGGGTCCCAGATATTTCCTTTTGTAAAATTTCATTCCCAGTTACACATTTGATGCCCTATTATGCCGAAACTGGCCGTTCTTGCCCCCTAATCGCCTGACTTTATGTATAACTTTATTATGGGACTTAATAGTATGCTAGAATTTGATTATGGCCCCACCCTTTTCACATCTTATTTAATGTGATGGAACTGGGAGATCTTAATTTTCTCATTTCATAATGGCAAACAATTCCTTGAAACAAAAATCCAAGGAGTTGATGACAATCATCACTTACTCCATCCCAAACATTTGTCAATCCCATTTGAGTTTTAAGAATTGGAGTGTTTGTCATCAGGATCCCTTTTCAATTTCAGCAATAGCAGTTGCCCAAAGCAGTGATGTTTTGTTCTAGTTCTAATGTATTCTTAAGAATTCTGTTGAATGTTCAAGCTCACCAGAATGGATTCATTCCACTGGTTGCTTCTTTGTGTTCAACAGGATTTGTTGGTAATTCTGGCGGGATATCAAAGGCTGCAAAACATCAGCAGGCCAACGACAAGTAATCAGGTGTATACTGGCTTCGACATCCACTGAGAATGATTTCTGTTACAGTTCTCAAGTAGTGGAAATGATAACAAGTAGCAGAGACACACTACCTATCTGTGAAAGTACAAATGTTTGTAGTAGGGAGAATTTCAACGTACCAGTATGTAAACAACTCATGATCGGTCCAAGAAGGATTCCCCAACTCAGCAAATAATATGTCTTGATATTGTATGGTTACCATCTACTGCACAGGGTACATATTGGGATCCTGCTAAGAAACTACTTATGGTCAGGTTGCTACTAGCAAAATACTGTGCTTCCCTTCAAACACTTAGATTGAAAGGGCAGGGAGATCTGTTTATGAGGTACTAGCAAGCCTACTGCCTTAACATGATTATGTGGAATGTTAACAGACGAGCTGCCCATCGAATGATATTTCCCCTGCAAGGCTGCCTCTAGTTACAGACAATCGTCTTTTGCGTAGGCGATCAGCAATTATGAAAGAGAGTTCCAAGGCCTGGGAAGCATTGAGGCGGGGATCACAGTGGGTGTGGTAGCGAGAGCCCAAATCCTCAAATGTCAGATTTTTACCACCTCCCACACATTCTGTCACATTCTGCCCTGTCATTTCCAAGTGGACACCACCTGCATGGGTGCCTTCCTGCTCGTGCACATCAAAGAACGCTTTCACTTCCTCCTGCAAAAGAAAAGGAAACTGACAGTCAGGTTTCTGCAGTCCTAGACAACCACAAAGTAATGAAGGGAAGGATGACCATTTTGGTCCAATTAGTTCACATAACTCAAAGAACATGAAGGTTCCATGTTCAAAATAATGGGAACAGGAAGTATGTTGAACCAGTGTCAGCAATAAATTAGCAATCAAAACAACCTGAGAGCACCTAGTTGTTGCAGAAAAAGAAGGCTTATCAGAGGGATTGGAGATATAATGATCTTGGGGGCAGCATGTTATTTCGCAGATAACTCAACGAACTAAGGAAGCTTGATCACATAATTGGATGTTGTGTAAAGATGACGGTTTAGGTTGCTTAGCTCACCAGAATGGCATCAAATCTTCGGGTCTTCAGACCAGATGGGGCCTTGATGGTGTTTCCATGCATGGGGTCACTGACCCAAGTCACAATGCATCCTGCATTCCGCACCGCCCGCACCAAAGCAGGGAACTTTTCACGAAGCTTCTCAGCTCCCATGCGCACAATCACAGTCAGCCTTCCTGGCTTATTCTCTGGATTCAATATCTCACAAAGCTTCACCAGATCTGCTGGAGGCATCTTGTCACTCACCTGCAAAGAAGAATAATTAAAAAGTGTGGTCACATCAAGACCTGGCTTCACCAATCCTCTAGCACCTGCTAAAATTATGAGGTCTTTTCAAGGGAGGGTAAGCTAAGACCTTGAATCCACGACGGAGCTACACTGATGGGTGAACAGTTGCTCAACTCAATAAAGCAATGTTCCATAGAAAGGTGTAAGATTATGCTGCGGAAAACATCACAAACCTTGACTCCCAATGGATTGGAAACTCCACGAAGGAACTCAATGTGTGCTCCATCAAGCTGACGAGTACGCTCACCAATCCACAGCATGTGGGCAGAGCAGTCATAAAAGAGTCCAGAGGTAGAATCCTCACGGGTGAGTGCCTGCTCATAAGGGAGCAGCAGACACTCATGGGAGGTCCAAAACTCAGTGCTTGACATCACTGAGTGGTCCAGTGTTAGTCCACATGCTGCCATGAAGCCCAAGGCTTCATCCACCCGACGGGCTAGTTCACGGTACCTAAAAGATATGAAAAAAGTGACCAAAAGTGAGAAGCTGTACCCACTTGCAGTTTACAGCAAAATAAATCTTCTCACAAGATAAGTATCAGAAAATTGTGCTTGGTGATCTGCTTGTGTATGCTAGGTTCTAAGAGTCCTGAACCTTGTGCAGTACTAGTGGCAGAACAAATAAACCATGTAAATCAAGCAATCTCCCAGCAGACATGCCCCACAGCAAGAGAAGTTTTGTACAAACATATAACACACAGTAAGGCATGTGAAACTGATACAAAATTGTTTGATATCAAAACAGAATTGCTGTTTCAGCTGATTGCAATGATTGCACAACAAAAGCCAAGAAACTGTGTGCATTTGCAGAAAGAAGGAAGTTCACCTGTCCCCTTGCTCACTGTTTGAAGCAAAGTCAAGGTTCCACTGTGTGACGCGCTGCATTGCAGCATACCCTCCTGTTGCAAAAGCTCGGAGAAGATTAAGAGTGGCTGCAGCTTGGCTGTAGGCTCGCACCATGCGCTCAGGATTGGGTAATCGTGATTTCAAATCAGGACCATCTCCATTGATGTTGTCACCCCTGTAACTCGGTAGCTGCACTCCATTCACATCCTCAAAGTCTGCTGATCTTGGCTTTGCAAACTGTCCAGCCATTCTCCCAACCTGTCCACAAAGTGGGTACCAAGTCTTGTTAGGAGGACTTCCTTCCATGTGATGCCATACTGCCATGTACTAGGCTCTTGCTTCTAGAGAAAAGAAGCAAGTATCAGCAACCTCAACCAGGGAACATGAACATAACTCTCAGAGTAAAATTGTCTTCTTGACATGCAGAGACATACTCCAAGAACATCATGACAGCAAAGTAGTTTGATCGAGCAGCTTGAGAATCATAATCCAGAAAAAGTCGATCACTTTGCAAGAAAAAATGCAAGAAGGAGTGCATTTGTTTCCAGACAAAAATGATGAGGGTCCAGGGGTCTGCACCTTCACAACTGGCACTTGACCTCCAAACATGAGAACCACTCCCATCTGAAGCAGAATACGGAAGGTATCCCTGATGTTGTTAGCATCAAACTCCTTGAAGCTCTCAGCGCAGTCACCACCCTGCAACAGAAAGGCTCTGCCAAGGGCAGCGTCGCCGAGTCTCTCTTCCAAGGTCCTGGCCTCTCCAGCGAAGACCAAAGGAGGGAAGTTCTCTAGCGTCTTCACTGTCGCTTCCAACGCTTGCGGCTCCGGGTATGTCGGCTGCTGCAGAGCTGTCTTCGATCTCCAACTGTCCGGAGTCCAGCGCGTCGCAACTCCATTTTCACCTGCTGCTGCTGCTGATGCCGTCTTGGCTGGTTCTGCCGCGTGCACCGCCTTCACGACATCGCTGCTCCGCACGACGCTCCTGTCCAAGGCTTTCGCGATCGGAATCCTTCTTGCAACCGAATGACGACTGCTTGAAAGGCGACTCGATTTGAAGGAACAGGAGGTCTCCAACCCCGATGCGGTCAGTCCCCGGCTTGCTGCTACCGCTGCCATCGCCATCTTACACAGATCTAAGAGAGCAGAAACTTCACCGATGCGGATTTCTTGCAACTGGATTCAGATCAAGAGAGTAGTCGCAATGCAAAATAGACGAGATTCGGCGTTTGATTCTTCTCAGATTCCTACTGAGGCAAAAAACAACAAAACGACGTGTATGTCAGAAACACAGGGTACAGAACTCTGTGAGAAAATGCGCTATAGCAAAACGTTCCTCCAGACTCTCAACACCGGAATAGGCACTTTCTCGAAACCAAAAACAAAAAACGAACTATCGATAAGCCGATAACAAGAAGATTTCTACAGAGAAAAAAACAGAAGATGCAGCAGAATGCGGACTCGATTTTCACCTGCTCTTCGGGCTCTTGCTTGCAAAAGTGTGGCGCAAATTGTGCAGATCCAAAACATACGAACTGATTACAAGGTTCTGAAATGCCTGGCTTATTACAGGAGGAGCAAAGAAAAACGAACTGCCGAACCGCTAAGTCTTGTAATGCGATTACACCAGGCACAATGCGGGACAATATTATAGCCCAGAGTGTCGTAGGGGAACGAACAAGAATCTTTATGGAAGAAGAAAAGACACAAAACAAAGATTCGAGACTCGAGAGCAAGTCGCGACTCCAATTGCAACAACAGAAAGACCTGCAGTTTGCAACAGGGATTTGCTGCTGACTCGAGACACGTAGTTATTATTCGGCTGACCTAGAACAGACGCATGAAATGCATTTTACTTACAATGTTCAGAGGTCAAACAACAGCTGCTGCAGCTACTTCGAGTCGCGACATTTTCTCCTGCAGATGTGCTTTTGTCCTCCTTTATCTTTTGTTCTCTTTCAGTTGAACGATTCGGTGTTTTTGCTTTGAAGACGTACCTTTTTCTTGCGCTGTTTTTGGAGCGTTTTCGGTCCTGCTTTTCTTTTTTCCTGTTTGGTTACAACTTTGACTGCTCGCCTTCTGCGAAACACGTCCGTCGCTCTGCAACTGCGTCTTCAGTCTACGTCTTCTTCACGCCAGTCTTCACGCCTAGGCGTCCAGTGCCAGCGAGTCCGCCGGGCGGTGTTTCATTACCCCATGTTCCTCCCCCCCCCCCCCCCCCCCCCCCCCCCCCCCCCCCCCCCCCACCCCCCCCCAAACCCCCACCCCCCGGGCCGGAGGTGCGGGGGGGGGGACGCGCATTTTTTTTGTTTTTTTTTTTTTTCTTCCTCACCCACATTCTCCCCACTCAGTTTTTTTTT
>Ga0116227_10002266_pt1 | contig 43775 bp, 35 predicted proteins | sample S1TSphgellanicum_FD_89693 | JGI IMG/M metagenome (GOLD analysis project Ga0116227, IMG submission 89693) | Host-associated microbial communities from peat moss isolated from Minnesota, USA - S1T2_Fb - Sphagnum magellanicum MG | ecosystem: Host-associated > Plants > Peat moss > Unclassified... | reverse complement strand
TTGTAAATTGGCTACAATGTGACTACCATACATAGAGTGTGCACAATCAATTCTATGGTGATGTGCAACCCACATCAAGGAATAAAATAATGGTCAAAGAATAAGCCACACAAGAAACCAAATATTCACACATGCAAAAAATCACAATTAACAACTTTAGCTACATTTTACATATTTTGGTTCAATATAAGCTTATGGCATATAAATTGCCAAATTCAAGTTCCACAGTAAACAAAATAAATGTAAATAAATTTCATTATGGGATTTACACTTACGTGGAATGTAAGTCCCAAAACATTTACACACACAACATTAATTTGAACCCTAATCCTTGTGGATCCTATAGTACAACCCAACCCAAACTTGCATAAGCCGCACACATCAAAACCATACTTGCATGCCTACATTAGTACTAATAAAAAATCAACATTTTGTAAATACCATGATTTTCAATTGCAAATGGACATGCAATTAAAAATTGTCATAGTTGTTTAAAACAAGTTGCACACAATTTTTAATTGCATGTGACATGTTGTACTTGGCATGCATATATGTTATCAATATACATTTTCATTCATTGTATCCATGGAAGGCCAATTGCATAGATAACATTGCATGCAATTAAAATGAACCCCTTTTTGTATTATGACACATGGTAATTTTAAGCTTATTTTGATTTTGATTTTATTTTATCTACATCATCCAACTTAGGGTTAATAAGATGTCAATATGTGGCACTTAAATAAGTAGGTAGGTAGGTAGGTAGGCATAGGTGGGTAGGTATGCATAGGTGATATGTAGGTAGGTTTAATTAGCGTTAGGTAAGTAATTTGGGGTAATATTATTTTATTTTGGGTTTAGTTTTTAGGGCCAAACCTCTTTATTGGTTCATCCTAATTGTAGTAGGCTATATATATTACTAGTGTATCTTTAAGATTTTGTTGTATTGGGTGAAAGCATGATAAAGTATGCCAAAAAAAATAATCCCATATGTAGTCACAATCACATTTATGGCATAAACATGAAAAATCTATTCAATTTTTTTTAAACTTTCATTATGAAGCAATGGTGCACTCCATTGAATCTATGGTAAGCCACACAATGCAAAGTGTGAGGAATTTTAATATACAAAGAATGGATGAAAAGTATGTTCTAAATTGGTTGGGTTTTCAAAAATTTCAAGATATTTTAATATGAAAATTTTGATAGATTATGAGCATAATATGAAAATTTCAAAAACGCATTAATACATATTAAATTGTTTTATCCATTTGAAAGTATAAAAAATTCAATTACAATTGTGTTTTCATCATACTTTCATATACTTGAAAAAAGAGTAGGAAACATACTTTCTTGTACTTGTATTATTTTAAATGTATTTAAATGCATATTAAAACATGCAATTTTTCAATGTTATGCAATGAAATCAAAGAACTTCTTCTTATTGATCATTAAAATTAAAAATATTCATGAATTCAATGTATTGAACTTTAATTACCTTTAGGCTTAAACAATTTTGATTAATTCATCCCTTGAATAGCACTTATAGTTTGAATACTTCTATTGCACTAATTTATACACTCCATATCAAAAGACTAGAAGACAAAATATATTGGTTAAACATTTCAATTGTAAGTGTGACCAACCTAGTTGCAACCTATTTGCAACTACTTCTTATTATACTTCCCAACATTGAAAAGGTATTGTAAGTATTTCCTTATAGACCTTAATATATTCAAATGGTTGTAATTAATTTTTGTCACATTTGTAACTAATGAAACATATATGGCACTTCTTGAATGAAATTCAAATTAAAAGTTGGCCTCTTGGAAGGATGAAAAAAATAATAGTCACAAACTAGTTGCAACATAGTCACAAGTATGATCAAACATAATAAATAGTTGCAAAAATGACCAAAACTAGTTGCAAATGACATTTAACTACATGTAATTGCGAATAAAATGGTTACAAAACCCAATGTTTTTTCTAGTGTGATGTATGTTTTAGATTCAAAAAGTTATACACCTTCACTAATATAGGAATGAGGACCTTGTTGCCATAGTTTTCTATACCACAACCTTGGTTGTTTCAAACCCAATGTATTCCTTGATGCACTGCATTCCAACATTAGTGTAAGTATGTTGTGAACCATGCCTTCATCAAAGGCAACATAAAAGAACAAAAAAAAATTACAAGATAATCACTACTTCCATTGCCATCCTTGCATAAAGGTTTTCCAATTTTGAATCAATTTTTTTACACAACAAAGAAAGAACAACTATTATACTATGAAAAAATATTCCCCATGGAGCTTCAAAAAGATGGCAATGGCAACATTCAAAGCATTAAATAATAGCCAACAACCCTAAATTGTTGATTTCAAATGCATTATTGAACCACAAGGTTCAAAGTCTTAATGATTACCCAAGTTATAGCCCTTGTAGGTCCATTACGAAGCCTACCTTGCAAATGTGCAACAATTGTTGATCATAACACAAGATGATGGTAATAACATATATTCCAAAGTCTTTTGGAACAAGATCACTTTTGATGCAAATCAAGTTTTGACCAAGGATTTAAATTTGTGTTTCCACAAACCACTGTCAAATACATGCACAGTCCCATTTCTACCTACCTTTCCTAAACTTCTTAATCCAAGTTTTGCAAAGTTTGTGCCTCTTTTAAAGACACTTCCTTCATGCCAACACAAACTTCTCATTTGTAGGCACATACTAAAATGCTTTTGTCAGCCAATGTTATGTGGAATGGCACAAAGAACATCACATGACTTAGATAACTCCCACATCAATTTTTGGACTACATGTATTAATAATAGAAACCAAATTGCTATTTGACTTTTGGAATGGAAACGATAAGCTTTGGTATTTCCTTGAATTCCCAAGTCAAACCCTCCAAAGAGCTTCATCTTCTATGACATAAACCTCTTTGGCAATCTCATCAAATTGAAACACAAACTTGCTTGCAAGCCTTAATTCCCCATCTTCATCCCCATTATCCCCCATGAAATTATATATGTGAAGTACATCATCTTCCATAGCTTTTGATGCAACAAAAGAAAGCCAAATGACCAATATGCAAACAAGAAACCGAAACACAAGGTTATGGTTTAACATTCCTAAAGCACTAAGCAAGATTGTAGTAGGCCAAAAGCAAGGCATTATGCTTGCAATGTAATAACAACCTTTTCATGCAAAAAAATTATCCACAATTTGGTGCAAATGATGGGGAATTTATCAAAAGAATAAACCATAACCTTAAGCAAGAACTTGCTAATAATCATGCAAGTGTTGAATGATGTGAAATCAACCGAAAAAACTAAACTAACTGTAAGAAAAACCTTTTTGTTCACATAAAATGATCATTCATACTATTGGATTTTACTTTGTTTTGTACCACTTAACACATATTTTATTAATTTAGAACTTTAAAAAGTCAAAAAATGCAAACACAACATTTACAACATTAAATTTTTGAACCTCTCAATTATAAATATGACTTGGCGGCCACTAGCCTGGTGATGCCCATGGAAGAAAATATCAAAATTTAATAATTTGGAATATCAAATTAACGTAACTTACATCAATGACACAAATTAAGCCTTGTGACCACCAAGTTGTTGACAATGTCAAAAGGAGATTTGAAGATTAACGAAAATGAAATTTATATACTAGGTGAAAAAAAAAAATCAAATATCAAATACATTTACATTTCAAATTTAATTTTGATTTTTGGTGGCCACCATGTCATTGAACACAAAGGATTCATCAATGGTCTATATACAAATTTGAAAATAATAAACATTGGGTCATCACAAAATATGAAAAATATGCAATTTGAAAACATTTTTTTTTTCAATTTTCAAATAACATTACTCTCAACCTTAAGGATAAATTCAATTCTTCTTTTAGTATTAAAACTTTTGCGATTGTCTGTCATCAAATATGCAGCTACATATTCATCAAGTCGAAATAAAAATTGTACTCAACAACACAACTTGGGTTTTGAAATTGGGTTTTGCAATTATGTTTTAATCAAAAAAGACATATGCAACTAGTCACCCATGTCATTTCACCCATTTAGTCGCAAAGCCCAATCATCTTACTAATTGGGATTTTAAAAATTTGGTTTAATATTGAAATTCCATGTCATTGATGACCTTGGTATGACGTGTAAAGTGCATGCCATCTCAACTTAATCATTTTATTCAACTAAGTGTTATAAAAGATGCCTTGATAGATGGATGACATATGTCAAAAATTTATAAACACATTATGAATCATTGTACATGACCAAAAATCAACCGAATCACTATTACAAATCATGGTTTTTTTTACTAACAGAATTGGTCAAAAAGGACCCAAAAATGACATTGGTCAACTTGACGAAGGTGCCATTTTGGACAAGTTGATTTCAACACTGTCCACTTTGACCAATGACCTTTTTGATTAACTCTACCTTGTCCTTTTGACTCGTAGAATGATTGACAAAATGACTAAATATTTGACCAGTAGACAATGAACCATTTGATTAGGTCAATTTTATACCTAAATTAAAATCATTTTTTAAATTATTATTTTAAAAATTAATAGGTAGGTAGGTAAGTCGTAAACAAGTCTAGGTGGGTCAAAAAAAAACATTAAATAGGTAGGTGTTAACCTAGCTTGACCTAGCCTAACCTAACTTAACATAACTTCACTTAACTACTTTAATCTAACTTACCTACTTTAACCTTCTAAACATGAACATACATTGTAAGTATAAGGAATTATACTTCAAACCTTTACAATGATAAACCAAGTCCTTACCAATGGTGTTCAATTTTTATCAAATTTTTAATTTCACATGTTTATTTCACATCATTAAACATAATGGCAAAATTTAGGTCACAACTAATGGCTAAACCTAATGTCTAAACTTAATGACTTAAAATAATGGTTAAATTTAATGACTTAAAGTAATGGCTAATCCTAGTGGCTAAACTTAGTGACTAAACTTAATGCGTAAACTTAATGATTTAAAATAATGGTTAAACCTAATGACTTTAGTTAAACTTAGTGCCTTCAAGTTAATAGTTAAGCATAATGGTTAAATTTAGTGATTTAAAGTAATTAATGGTTAAACCTAATTGCTAAACTTAATGACTTAAAATAATTAATGGCTAAACCTAATGGCTAAACTTAATGACTTAAAATAATTAATGGCTAAACCTAATGGCTAAACTTAATGACTTAAAATAATTAATGGCTAAACCTAATGGCTAAACTTAGTGACTTAAAATAATTAGTGGCCAAATTTAATGGCTAAACTTAGTGATTTAAAATAATTAATGGCTAAACTTAATGGCTAATTTTAATGACTTAAAATAATGGTTTAACTTAGTGGTTTAATTTAGTGATTTAAAATAATGGTTAAATTTTATGACTTAAAATAATGGCTAAACATAATGGCTAAATTTATTGGCTAAATTTAATGACTTAAAAAGTAATGGTTAAACTAAATGGTTCAATCTAATGGTTAAATTTAATGATTTAAAAGGTAATGGTTAAATCTAATGGTTAAATTTAATGACTTAAAATAATGGTTAAACATAATAACGAAAACTAGTTGTTACATTTAGTGACTTAAAGTAATGGCTAAACATAATGATTAAACTTTGATTAAATCTAGTGATGAAATTTGGTGGCTAAACATAGTGGTTAAACCTAGTTGATAAACCTAATGGCTAAACATAGTGGTTAAACCTAAGTTATACCTAATGGCTAAACTTAGGCTATATTTCATGGCCAAATTTAATGGTTCAACTTAAACTAAACCTAGTGTCAAATCTAGTGGTTAAGCATAATGGCTAAACCTAATGGCTAAATTTAAATTAAACATAATGGTAAAAATTTGGCAAAAATTTGGATAAATCTAATGGTTAAATCTAATGACTAAACATAGTGGCTAAACCTAATGGTTACACATAATGGTTAAAATTAAGTAAATAAGTGACTAGATAGGTAGGTAAATAATATGTAGGTAGAAAACCATGATTTGTAGTAGTGAGTTTAACCCATGTAGCTAGCATAGCCAAAAATCAACCTAGCTTAACCTAATTAAGCTAAGCAACCTAACCTAATTTGCTTAGCCAAAAGTCAAGTTAGGTTAACCTATTTAGGCTAACTCCCTATGTTAGGTAATTTAAGCTATTTAACTTAAGCGAAATGGCCTAGATTAAAAACAAATGTTGGGCTTTTAGCCCAAGAAACATAAACTAAACTACTTAACATAAACCAAGTGGCCTACGTATGATAAATTGTAGGAATGAAGATTTAAACACCTCACCTTCACTTTGGGGATCAAGTCTTCATTCATTGCACTACCACATTTTTTATATAAATTATATTTAACACAAAGTTGTAAAACTCAAAAATTTTAACCTTGAATTAACTTTGGCCACCCTAAGTTGACCTAGGTCAACCTACCTACTACCTACCAACCTACTTTAGACCTAGACCTCCCTAGGTTGACTTAAAATGAACCAATTTGTTAATGTATTTTACTTATTTACTTAGCCTAAGTTAAGTTATGTAATTTAAGCTAAGAAAAAAACTTGGGATAATTATGTCACATCTAGTCGCATCATAGTTGCATTTAGTCGCATCATAATCACATCTAGTTGGACAAATTTGAAATGGTTTCAAACTGATAAAATATCTTGTAATGATGCTACCTAGGTTTACTAACAAAAAACCTAAAGTTAGGAACCTAAACAAGCTTACATAGGTTAACCTATTAATAAGATAACCTAATATAAATATATTTAAACATACTAGATGTAGTAAATTCATTTTGTGTAATCAATTAACTTACAAAATAACTTATATTATGAAATAAGTTTTTACTAAGTAGCCTACATACATAGGTTAATTTATTAGATATGTTAACCTTAGCTAATGTGTTAAGTAGTTAAAAAACCAAGGAATTATGTGTCACCTTTTTCAAAACAACTATTAATATTATAATCATAATTATAATTAACAATAGATTATTTAGTACACATACACATGCAGGTGAATTCATGACTTCAAAAATTTCATGGCACATAAAAAAATATGGCATGCCATCCCAAATATTGGTGCCACAAATTCAAGACACACAAAAACTTACAATGTCACAAAAATAATGGATTGCCATGAAAATTTGTGACACCTTGTTGCCAAATGGCATGCCATGTCACCATCACATGGAAAACTAAATCATTATTAATCGCAAAGGACAACAATATTTCAACTAATTAATAAATGAAATTAATTCATCAAATCAATGACATGAATCATGATGTGAAGTTAATGTCACAAGTGATGAAGTGTTGCAATTATTAATCAACCTTGTTACCATGTGGCATGCCACATCGACATCACCAAAAGTTGCCAAAGTGAATGGAATTTTGTTATTACCTAATTTTAGATGATTGAAAATACATTAAAAATACATCTGTGAAATTTTGATATTTGTATAAAAACCATCAAGTTGTGATATCGACTATAATCGCAACATGATAATGCCATGTGGCACCATAATGTCTTTTACAATTATGTAGTCATTAACATGAACTTGCAGTTACAATTATAGTGAAAAAAACAATAGTCATTTTATTAAACAATTATAAAACCCAAGATGTGTTATTGTGTGTAGTGGCCAACATTGTTTTTTTCCTTTTAGAATTATAAACAACATTGCATAGTCTGGGAAGAACAATCTAATCAAACTACAAATGAAAATCATTACTACTAATGAAAACATTATAAAGCTACAACATACGAAAATGGACATTGAAAACAAACAAAACATTTCAAGGTACACACCTAAAAGGAGTTGTGTATTGTGAACATCCCCATAGTCATTGTTCATATATTATAGGAATTAACAATAATTTTTCGAAATAAAACTTAAACAAGGTTTAAAATATCTCTCCATGTAATGTCATGATGAACTCGAACTGTCCTCGCCATTGGCAATCTAATCAAGGTAGGCCACAAACAAAATGACAAGTCCAACCATTGCACTTTATATTTTTTGACAACAATTTTCCATTGAAGGATTCAAGGAAATTATCATTCCATTTTGGATTTTGAAATGCCTTGCTAGGTTCATCATCAATGAATAACATTTGATCTTCCTTCCCAATAGGTAGATCATGATAAACATAATACACATGTTTTAAATCCTTTAAATAATAAAAGGACCCGAGTGTAATTAGGCCAAAAGTCTTGGAGCATTGTTCATGGTCCCAACTAAACACAAACTAATCCAAAAACTTTTTTTGGCATCAAAATTGGAAGAACTTTTAGCACATCCTCAAGCTTCATACAAGACCAAATTTTAATGTGAAAGTTTTCAAATGCCATGGAAAGGAAATGTTCTAATCTAGTTCTAACTTCCACTTTTGTTGAATCAATATTTATGTGAAACACTCTAGCATTCCCTTGTAGAGTAGCACATTATGGAAAATAACACAACACCCCATTCATGCTAAGAATTAACAATTTTTTGGGTCCAACAACCTATGAACGTAACTGTGAATGCATTGAATGGCCTTTGATAATTGCATCTTGCCCCAAGGAAACATTAAACTACAACAACAACAAAATGATTTGTTGAAAACAACATGAAAACTTCATTCAACAACAAAAAAATAGTTGATGACAAACTCACAAAGTGCTCTAGAACTCATAAAGAAATAACCTTGTCAACACCATGTGAAGCATAAAAATTGATAATGTAAACAATTAGCCAAATTGTGAACAATAAAATGGTCATTTGAAGTTCTTCAACATTGGAAAACAAAACATGGGACTGAAAAAACAAGAAGATATGTTGAAGCGTAATCATTTGGAAAACCTTTTATTGAATTATTATTTGTACAATGACAATGCATGCTAGGTAGTTGTTTAAGATGCAATTGTAGTTTAAACATATCATTCTATATGAAAATTTACATAACTTTGAACATTAGATTGAAAGGAGGCCAACAACACCAAGTAAGGAAACATAATGGAGAACAAGTAATTTCCATTAGTAGGAGATTTGTGAAATGACTCCAAAAAGATGGCACTACAGGAATCATTAAACATAGATTTATATGGCATATCATCTATGAGCAAAGTGTTCCTACCATGTGTGTTAGAAAATTTCGAAAAGAAAACATCAAGTTTTTAATGAAAAGTGGGCTTTTCAAGATTAGCCAAAAGAAAATGATCATTTTCCTGGCAAGATTCTTGTCCGAAAACCCTTGAAGGATTTAAAAAATACATGTTTCGTGTTTGATTTGATCCAAATATTTATTGATGTTGTGACGTTAGGTTGTAAACCATGTATATACTATGAACTAAACAAAACATGTTTTTAAGAAATCTTTTAATCTAGACCTCAATATAAGGGAACAAGATGGAACCATTCATGTACGAGATACCTTGAATCATTTTGCCACCCAAACCCCATTAAAGTCAAAGGTTACATGCAACTCATTCACCTTTGTTGGAGGTGAACATATGTAATACATTAGATTCCAAATGAACATCAAGGGTGGAAGGGATGTCATCTTGCTCTATTTTCAAACGAATGAAAGTTGAAAACTTGACACCTTTACCATTACTAAATCTTGGAGGACTAGGAATTTGATCCTATGGAAAGAATGAAACCAAAAATGAATGAATTCAAAAAATATTACAAGTGAACAACCACAAACTTGCATAGAAGGAGAATGTTGAGAATTGATTACAAATTATTCACTTGAAGGTCTTTTTTTTTAGGGTAATGAGCAGATATAGAAAGTCCAAAAGAACCCAATCCTACATATTCCTTCCCCACATGAATCATGAAAACCAAAAAAACTGAATTTTAAAAAAAGTTCATTATTTAAAAAATTTATCACGTTCATCGCAATTTAGCAAACCAAATTCACTTCTTTATATCCAAGTTGGAGCATGACACAATAACAATCCTATTAATTATTTTTCCAATAAGGTTATGTACATTATTTAATTAACTACTATTATATTTTTGTCATGACAATTTTTTATCATTTGAAATGTAAAGGGCTCAAAGTTTCCACATGTGCAATATTCTATAAAGCACCAAGCTCTTGCTCCTCCTTGCATTCATCTACAACCCTATCATGAATGTCAATTTATGAGGTTATCAATGTGTGCATAGTGAAGTGTTGAGGGAAGGAAGGGGGTCACCACTAGCTTGCCCCAACAACTTGACAAGTTCTGTCTACTTTTTTCTCTTGATTTACGGATTGTTTACGTTGAGTTTTTTTGCTTTTGGAGGTATGCTCTTTATTGTTGGATGGCTTGGTAGAGTTTTTAGTTCTTTTCACATACCCTTTCCTGTTTTTATTGATGGGAGGCGGTAAAATGGAAGGTTCACCTCCTTCCATATTGCCTTCCTTTGTAATTTCCTCATTTTTAGTCCCTTCCAAATCAATGTTCCAATTCGTTTGAACTTTAATAGTGATATGTAAAACTTCATGACTTGTTTCAATTGCCATATCTTTTGTCGAAACCGTAAAAAGCACATGCAAATAGACAAACGCAATGATTTCATAATTATTCCCATCGAAATCATGACTTTACATTTGTGCTCCTATGTCTTATGGGTATCGAAAATGACAAACTTGGAAGTGAAATGAAAAGCTGATGACAAACAGGTTAAATTGTTCAACTTGGACCTACCAAGCCCAAGTATAGGTTATAAACTCCCCCATTGAAAATACTCAAACATACCATACCACTTTTTAATATTGGCTCTAGAATTTTTGATAGCGCCTTTGGGTATATCCCATTTTGGTATACAAATAATCTTTGAGAAAAAAACAAACTATGTTTTCAATAAGTGAGGGCATGTTTTTGTTCCCCAAAAAATTAAACTACGCAAACTTCCCCATCCTTCCCATGAACATGTGCGTATAAAAGAGTATAGGTTCTTTCATGACATTTGCCACTGAGCCTAAAGATTCTACTCCTACCACCATGTATTGCCCAAACTCAAATCATAGCTTCATGACAAAAATTGACTTCATGACGATTGACAAAAGAAACTTGATTGATTCATAATCACAAAGGCAAACCACCACCTTGAAAGTCACTTGCTTGGCATTGAATAGCGCATTAAGAAACGACTCATGTCCAAGCCTTTCCACACAACAGGAATCTCCTTAGTCGTGTGTGTGGTTGAGATGACAACAATAGTACTTGTGGCGTAATCCTACAAAGATGAGACCGTCTCCCTTTTGTCAACAACATCCAAAAGCTCCACCATGTCATTAAGTTTATCCTATTTCTAATGTGTGTTCAAAAGAAATAACTTTGTAGTGACTGCTTCTAGAGTTACATTACTTATCCATTTTCTCAGGGTGGTTGTAAATTCAGCACGTGGACACATCATTAGAGAGGTTGAGTTTCATTTTTTGTTGTAGAACTTGTCATTGAGTTCTAAGTCCAAAATTGAAAAGAGCATCTTGTTGAACTTGTGATTCACCTTCTTCTCATGCCAATCTTCGTTAGAGTATGGCTTCTGGTTATTCACCATTGGCTTAGGAGATCCAAAAAAAATCATTATTTCATTACGGATCATGGCCTTCCTCTTCAAAAGTCTTGTGAACTCATACATAGACTTAAAGTCAGGTCTCCCCCTTCTGGTAGGTCAATTGCATAATTTGTGATTTTATTGGAAATCGATCCTTTGGCTAGCTTCTCCAATTGCTTCTCCTTGAGGTTTGAAAGGCAGTCAAATACTGATTTTCTAATCACTTAAATTAGAGGTCGAGCCGGTACCTCCCCACCACCATCCAAAATGTTGCATCTCTTTCCCTCCTGAAAAGTTGTCTCCCAAAGGGTGAAGGCAGGGTCCAAGAGAAAAAGAATGCTTGTACATTCCTTCATGGAGAGGTGTGCGTGAAGCCAAAAAAAAAAGAGCATGCTTGGGTCTTTGGAAATTAACTCCAACTATTAAAACCATTTAAAATTATGCAACATGCCTTGCCTACTCCAATTTCAAAAGTGGAAGCCTACATCTACATAGTATATAACAGTATTGGGCGGTTATTAGAAATAAAAACTGACCCTTGGCAGTTTTCAGGGCAGTTCTTACCAGCGTTGCACTGTCCTTCTGTTTAGAAAGAACCTCAGGTCTGGTTTTGACATTTTAAATTTTATGTGGAGGTTCTTCAGGTAAGGGTTTGAACCAGGTTCTTCCAAATTTTGAACCCTTCAATTCCGTTCTATCACATTTTTTTCAAACGCAAGAATTTTGAGACTGGTTTTTTTAACTGGGTCCAGTTCCATGTACAGATTGCACATTATTTTAGGCTAAAGATTATGTGGGTACAAAGTTTTATAACAAATTAAAACAGGGGTCTATGGAAGTATAGAGTTGAACAATTAATTAAGATTAATATTTAATTATAAATTTTAGTATAATTTTTCTTTTTTCTTAAAGTTGACTTTTTTATATACATATGCTGACCCTGTTTTAAAAAATATTTTTTCACGATTATGGTTCTGGTTCCGAGTCTAGCAAAACACTTTCTCCACAGTCTGGTTCTTGTGCCAGTTTGAACAAAATGATGTGAACTCGAGTCTGGGTCACAAGAACCTGACCCTGAACCCCCGGTTATTATCCTTCAAACCCGATACCCGCCCAACTCTGATTCTTACAACTTATGAGCACAGTTTCCAAAAGAACAAATAGCTAGTTTGATATATAAACACGGTTCACAAAACATTTGAAAAAATCAAATCACTGGCCCAAAAACCGCTGGTTCTTTCGCAATCTTTCATGGTCATAAAGCTCCCAGGTTTCCAGATCTTCATGGCCAGTTCAATAAAGGTTTTCTTTCAGCCCCCAACAGAGCACCCTTGTTGACAGAAATTTCTTTTCCCAGGGACCGCTATTTTCCATCCATACTAGAAAACTTGGAAGGTTGGTCCCTTCAAACGAACTTTATTATCGTAAGGGGACAATGATGTCCCCATCCCAAATTCTAATATGTGTTCTAATTTTGCAGTTGTGTTTAAAGTGAAAAAGACTGCATTTTTGAATTTAGAAAAATACAAAAAAAATTGAAAATAAATTATGGAGTACGCTGGAAACTTATTTGAAAATGTTGAAAATTGCAAGTTATGAAAGAAAAACATTGCCAGAAGTTTAACCCCTCGCATTCCTTTCCACTCTCACAATGATTTAATACATTCACAAAAATTACGGAGAACGGAATTACAGCCATTGTACTAGAATTCACATTCAAGTTCCACTTTCTTGCATTCACAAAAAAATCGGTAGGAGTGAATGAACCTTTGAATGTTGCCTAACTAGTACTTATAAGCTTTCCATAAATGCTGCCTGCAGGCTCCTCCAGAAGGGATGCAAGTGGGTGCCCTGGAGCACTGGATCTGCAACTATGCGTTTCTGGCACACTACAGGAGCTTGCACAGAACACGAGTGCTAAGCTGGAGTTTACCGCTAAATTGAGCCTTGTCGTTTATGATCTGACGAGAATGATTATTACTGCACTGCAATTGTGTCGTTGAAGGAAAAAATAGTGGGTTGTACAATTTCTGTACCAGGCTTCGCGTACCCTTTCTCAGACTTGCTATTAAGTTCCTCCAGCAGCACCTTAAAAGTGGCGTTTTTCTTACTGGCGAAATTTACATCTAAGCGATTTTGAAGCTTTTCAGTCACCAGAAGTGAGGAAAATAATAATAATAGTAATCTCCAAATTCGTACCTTTAGTTTTTTATTGTGTAGCCAAAATATAGTAGGATGATTAAAGATTTTTATTGTATTTCTGGCTTATAGCCACACTTGGCTAAATCTTCTGAGGGATGATGGCCACTTTTTCTACGTCTTCCTACCAATGGTAGCCAGTTTGACGATCAACAAAACTCCTTGAAAAAAACACTGCTCAGAAGATGAATGCGAGTCGCTTCTCTTGCATCACTCATGAGGCGTATCCTGCAAACAAAAAGTGAAACTTCTGTCGATGATCTCTTGAGCTAATCTTCTCTCTCTTCTCTGACAGACATGACTTTCAGTGCAGTACAATTATATCGTTGAGGAAAAAAAACTTGGGTCCTCCAGTCCAGTACTAAGGCGCTCAACATCATTCAAGTTCGACATAAATCAAATGAACTAAAAAGAATAAATTAAAATTCAGAGAACGAATGGAACTTGGAAACGGTTTCTCGTGTACCGCTGCACAGGTATGTCTGGCTCAGAACCTGACCACAAACCTTTACAATGTGGGATATTTGCAGCAGCAACAACAGTTAGTTTCTGGCAACTCATAAGCTGTGATGGGGGCTCCAAATTGTGATCGCCCATCTACAAAATAAACACAAAGTGGAAACTACCATCAAGGATTAGACCACTCTTAGAATCATAATAGTATCTACAGTTAGGGGTTCAGGACAAGGATTCACGCATATGAAAGGAACTAAATACTATTAAACTAACTAAAGAAGTGAACTAGTAATATGCAGTCATTTCAGTAGTTGAACAAATCAGGAACCTCCATCATGAATTACTTCAGGAGCTAAACAGATCAGGAACCTCCATTGTGATTTACTTCACGATCTGAATAAATCAGAAACCTCCATCTGGAAGCAGATCTTGGTGCTTCCTTCCAACTTCCATCCCAAAAAACTTAGAGGAAACATATCCTCTGAACAAAGGAATTGGGTGGGAATGGTCTCTTAAAACTCATGGCTGAGAATAAAAGACATGGAAGAGGGTGAGGGTGTCTGCCTAGACGCTGGAACTCAGGACAAAAAGTTGAAAAAATGGCATGAATCACATATTGAGTCCTAGGTCAGGAAGTACATTTCTCTTTCAAGACACATCCTAAAACTCCACAAAGTAGACTTCACCTGTGGTTCCTTCCAATTTGTGCAATAGTAGAACACTAGCTCTAAGAAGATTGCGACTACTTCCTAAAATTGGCACTATCAAATGACATTATAAAGTTAATGAATTTGACCTACCAAAAAAAAAAGATTCAATGTTGAAGGAACCACTAGAGAAAACCTAAGAAAGTTGCTACAACTTCTTCACATCAAAATGACTTCATGGAACATTTAGAACACAAATTTAATTTGTTGTTGGCACTTGTACACAACATATGGTTGTCCAAAACAATTTTTTTTTCACAAATGCAACAAACAACAATGAACTTGAAGCAAGGTCAAGGATTTGTTACTAGAAATCCATTAAGGTTGCTTCCAATTGTAAAGGTGATTTTCTCATCTTGAATATTGAAAAACCCAAATGATAATTGCCAACTTGGATCAAACTCTTAATTTCATCCATTTGGCTTACATTTCATTGAAGAGGCACATTGCTTAAATAAACACCAAGGATGGTAACAATGATCACACAATGCCACACATATGTCATTGTAATGAAAATTTTCATTGTAGAAAGCTCAATCTTGAACATAAATGACATTTTTTCTCAAAACATGTAGGCCTAGCAATAGGAATTAGACATGCAAAAGTAATACAACCTAACTTCAATTTAGACCAAAACTCAACAATCAAAGTTTGCAATTTCAAGGACAATCTAGTCTTGGAGGTGTTTAGTGTATGCACTTTCACAAGAAATTATGTTTTCTTCACAAGCTTGATGATTTAATTTTGTAGAAATCAATTTTGATTCTACTTGCACAAAACTCCTCTCTTCAAATGAAATTGATGTAGTAAATTTAAAACCTTAAAAGCTTGGTGCAATTGCGTTTTGCCATCAACAAACTTGACAAACACATTATATGTACAAACACAAGTTTTAAAAAACCCTTGCATGAACAATTGGGCAACATCAAAATCATCTTTAAACTTTTCAAAAAAAAATCTAACTTGGACAGGGATAGTTCGTCGATCATCAAACATCAACTTGGCTTGCCAATGTTCAATTTCCTTATGCTCCTTCTCTTCCAAAAGCTCTTGTAGGCGTTACTTCATACCTAAAAAACTATGTTGTTTCTCAATACACAAGTCATGCACAACTTTAATAATGTATTTAGAAACAATCAATTGTAGTGCATTTTGTAGAAGTGCATATTTTGTGAATGTAACAACATTTTTTGACATTGAACCTTCAACCTTCAATTTTGATATTCACATTGTGGGTTAATAGTGTGGTGCCAAACTCAAAGGAGATTGGGGGATTGGTCCCAACAAATTTGAAATTCCAAAAGTGGCAAATGAATCACTATTCAAGCTTGGGATGGGTGTAATATTAATAACAACAACTTGATGCAAAGTTGTAGCTGAAAAGTTTTTTAAGACACCTAAAATTGCAATTGTAGGAAGTACAAAAAGAATAGAAAGAAGACCAAGATGTGGTACAAGTTGTAAAAGCTTTTGAAGCCACACCAAATTATCTTGTCTTTTTTTCCTTGCCTTTTCTAAAGCCCAATTTTTTTTGTATGCTAAAAATGCATAAGCTACTTAATTCACCTCAATCCTTTTGTTCTCTATTACATGGCAAACTCCAATGACAATGTCTCATTAAGAACATGAAATTTCTTAAACACATGAATGTAGAAGCTTTTAGTGATAGCTTGAAATTCAAGGGTAGTGTGGAATTTGTATCTCCACCCATTTTAGTCAAACTCCGGCCCAAAGAAAACACAAATATCTTCAAGTTTATTAAGTTTTGGCTAGTCCTTCTTAGTCCTTCAACATTGATGAAGTATTATTGCAAGTCAAACTTTTTACTTGAAATTTCAAACTTCACCTACAACAAAAAAGAACCAAGTTTTTTAAAATGTTAAAAACACCAACAAAATGAATACATAATTAAAAATAAAGCTTAAAAACTAACCATTATGTATTTTTTGATATCTACCTCTTCCATATTGCATTATTATCAATAGTGATTAACCTTCAACGTAGATTGATGTTATTAAAATTGCATGAACTCACACACTAGTGCAAAAATAACTTTGTGAGAAAAGAAATTAGTTATTCGATTTTTTATTCATTGCTTTATGTGTGATAAAGAAAAGCACAATTTACAAAACAACAATTCCAATGCACATTTGAACTTTAGAAGAAAACTTCATGGTGTAGTAGTAAGAAGAAGCTTGACATAGTATTGGCCAACATGAAGACATGGAATAAATAAATAACATATATATCCATTTAAAAATAAAAATGGGGCCAACTTTTTTAAGCAATTTGAATGGGTGGTTCCTAGTGGTACCACACAAGGATGAGTTCGGCCTTCAAACTTGGTATCCATACATCAATGAAGCACACATGTAAAAAATAAATCAAGGCATGTTCGAGTTACAAGCTAGGTGCTTGATGTAACATGGATAATTGTGGTGTTTTTCGATCCATAATGGATGGAGTGAATGTGTGAGTGCAATTTCTTCTTCCTTCAATATGATTTGTTTATGACATGACAACCATCGACCATGAAATGTTCATGTTTTTTTCTTGTGGGCATACAAACCAATGGAGAAGGCACATGTGACATCAAGGTTTGTGCACCATGTATACAAGGTGAATATGGTGGGTTTTACACCTATAATTGAGTGGGAACATGTGTTGAAGAAAGAGCAATATGATGAATGCATCAAGAAAGGTGGGAAGACTTGGTACAATTTGATTATCCATGCCATGACAAAAATCTTGTTCAAGGTAAAAGCTATTCCTTCTATGGACATTAGTCCATGAATTTAATATTATCATTGTGCTCATTATTTAATTGTGAAATTTCATGCAATTTTTATATACCCTACTCATGATTTTATTTTTTTTAATGCCATTAATGAATAAATTGTTTATGGGGCTTTATTTTTTGGCCTACAATATGAAATTCTTGGTGCATAACGGATGGCAAGAAAAGTCAACAAACAAGATATTGATGGTTCTAGGATTCAAAGGGTCACCAAGAAATTGTGATACAAGTTAGGCTCAAAGCAAAGGAGTAATTGGTGAAATTACTCCCCATTATTGATCCCTCTTTGGGGGAAGATTTCTTTAATACCCACTTGAAAGTTCATTGGTCACATGCGAAAGTTGTTTATGAAGAAATGACCCAAGAAAAAATGGTGAATGTTGTCACAATTAAAGTCAATACACAAGAAAAAATGGAATGGCTAAAAATTTGGGATGGGGACCAAATAATTTGAGACCAAAATTTCTTTCCACCTAGGCCAATAAATGGGCCAACATTAAATCCTTGGTTGAATAGGAGAACATTTTGGTGGGATTTACATTTTCCCATGTACTTGCATCTTCTTTTTTTTAACACAACTTGTCAATATGCATGAATGAATGTGTTTTCAATTGTTAACACATTGTAAACACATGGATCTTTGGTAGCTCTACAAGGTTGTGGTAGCTTAGTTTGCTCTTTACACCATTCAATGGGGGCATTTCCATTTTGATTTGGAAGAAGAACCTAGTGAAAATTTGGGAAATTATATGGACACATGGAAAATGATTCATTTCAATGAACTTTTCTTTCGTGAGTTTGTTTTACCTATTGGGCCATATCAAGGCAATGATTGGAAACAACAACCCGATGATAAGAAGGTAGTTAGAAAATATTTTTCAATGATGGAACTATGATTGAAATGTTTGCCTTTTCCTTACTCCTACACTCTTTTGTCCAAAACAATTTTACAAATTTTCACACATGTTATGTGTGTTGATTACATGGATCATGGAAATGCATTTTCGTTTCAATTGTCATTCTATTTTTCTAGGTACATGATGTTTGTGCTTGAACTAGATAGCTGATTCAAGTCCTTGAACCAAAGTTTCTTATGGCGTGGAAATTTCACTAGTAGAAACCCCCCACCCCCCCCCTTTTGCAACTATGTTTTCACTTACATCTTGATTATAAAACATAGTTGAAAGTGAAAAAAACAGTTGCAAAGTATTTTTTGCAATTGAAAAATATTTTTCTCAACTACAAACCAAAAAAATTAACAAGTCAACAATGACATTCAAGTTGAAAGTGTTTGCCATGTGTGTTGACCACATCAATAGCCATCACTAACCATTTTAATTATAAACTATCTTACCAACCTAGTCGTGAAACGTTGTCTTCCTTCAACTAGTGAATGAATTTCATCCATTGATTGCATATGACATCAGCAAAATATTAAGTTGCAATTTTGACTACATTTCAACTCTTTCAATTTAACCAATGATGTGGTGACACGTGGCACACCCAAAGCATTCCACCATTGATTGGCCATAGTAGAGATTAAGTTGAAAAGTCAATTATGTTGCAATTACGATGGTCAATGCATTTGGCCAATGGTGGGATGACATGTGTTGTAATTTAATAACGTTTGGGGTGGACCAATAGTTTAATGTCACTTGGCATAACCTAAGCCTTTCAATGTATGTGGTGTCTAATCATAGGCAATCACCTAATTACCTAAGGATGGGTCTATACTTAGGCCCCCTTGTCTAGGCTTAAGTTAAAGTTAGACCTTAATGCCTAAGGTAAAGCTAAACATAGGTTAGGTTTATACCTAAGATATAAATAAAGTCCTATTTCATTTAACTTAACTTTAAGGTTAGGCCTTTTATATTTGCTCATCCCAAATGGGTATCACATTTTCATGTTTACTTTGGTTCTCCATCATCCTAGTGCATTTGTTTATTATTTTGGATTATCAAAATGGAAGCCAAATAATGTGGGACAAATATTTTAGTTTCCACCATGGGAAGACATTGAGCCTAACAACACACATAGGCCTACAACTAAAAACTTATGGATCTTTTTCATTTTTCATCAAATTTGAATGATGTAAAAAGCTATGGGAGCATCAAGGTAAGCTCTACATTATCTCTTTAAACTCCAAAAGCAAAGAAGCAACACATAAGAAACATAAAACATGTCAAAATTAAATAATGTGTTTCTTCCAAAAATGATCGATTATTTTAAAATGTCATATCTTATTGAATTTGAGTGATTTAAAGAGCTATGGGTGCACCAAGTTAAGCTTTACATTACATTTTGAAGCTTCAAATGCAAAGAACCAATGGAAAACAATCACAAAGGGCAAAAATGTAGGGTGTTCAACTAGTATCGTCAATGGCATGTGCAGTGGTATCTCAAAATTAAATTAAAATGGTCCTTTAGAAGGAGATATCCAAGGGTTTATTAGGTTTTCCCCAATATGTGTTTTTTTTACTTGTTCATTACCATGCCCTTTTGATATGAGTTGTAAAACCTTAATATACATACTAGCTTAAACCTTAAATCTTTTGATTTTTCCTAGTGTGGTATGAAGCTTGCACAACATGAAAGATTTTGGGAGTTGCAAGGATCGAAAGACATTGTCATTGTCAAAGGTTTGAATGTTGTGCAAATTTCCAAGATTTGATGCAATTGTTTACCGTGGTTGTTGTGGTGCATCAACAATCATCACTTTAACATTTTCTAAAGAACCTAAAAGGTTTGTGCTTTTTACTTTGTGTTTTTCTGTAATCATCAATCTTCATGTCATTTTGTTGTATGTATTATGTCATCATAACTCTCTATGCGTGGGTGCTCCTTATTTTATGGTGATTTCTATCATTGTTTTGGGTTTTTTTCATTGTGCTAAAGATGTTTTTTTTGTGGCAAAAATGTATGGATCTACTTTATTTGATGATAGGCAACAAAGATAGACTCCACCCCACCTTGTTGAAATTTAGTTGTTATAAATTTGCACTTAAAACACATGACACATTTAAATGCAATAGATGTGCACCTAAACATGTAATTAGTTGGTCTAGATGTACACCTAAAACACATTTTGAGGGTGCAAGCACATTACAATGTATCAAAAATTATCATTGTAAAGTCCATTTTGGAAGCTGTTTTAATGTATTTTCAAATGTAAAACATTGAGCAAAAACACAAAACCTTGAAATGATGTTAAAGTTGATATCTTTTTCCATGTCCAAGTTAAAGGTACTTTATTTTCAACCTTTTTGAACACCTCTATTTAAATTTGGTCATGAAAAACATATTTTTGGATATGTGATGACTTTGAAATTTTTAAAACTTTTATTACACACAATAAGGAATTATAAAGTTCATCACATATTTCATGTTTTTCAAGCTTTTTATTGTTAAGTGTTATAACCCTTAAGACTATAACATGTTTCAAAATTGTGAAGAAATCTTCAATTTCATTATAAATAATCAGTCCATAACATTTTTTTAATGAATTGTGACCTCGGAATTGCCTAGATTGCAAAGTCCATATTTCATTGAAAAAGAAGTTAATTTCACTTATCTAACTCCATTTTGTTGGACTTTCCAATTTCAATATGGGTTTTATATAATAGTATGTAGCCAACCAAGAAAATTTTGCCTTTGTGACATCCAAAAAAATCTAATGTAGTAAGTTTTTACCTTTCAAGCTTCAACAAATAAATTTTTTAATAATAAAATAAATACATTGCATTTTGATTCAATGCATTTAACATTTTGGAATGTTTTTTTTTGTGATTCATGCATGGGTTAAAACAGTTTTGTTTTACTAGACAACACAAATAGTTAGTTATTATTGGAAAGGACATTACCATTGGCACAATTTGTATGAACACATTCAAAGAAAATAAAACTATTGAATGCCATTCCAAAACAAATTAAAAACTTCAAACTCCCCAATCTTAAATAAGACATTGTACATATCTCCGTACACCTAACATCATGTGTATATGTGAAGAATATTTCGAAATGGAACATTACTCTTGTGCATCATCAAGGTGAAATCAAACTAATGTGGACCAAAAGTGGCAGGACATGAATCCATTTTTGCACAATTTTTAGTGTTATCAAAATTTTCACAATAAATATGTCAACCAAAAATCATTTTTTTGCAAGAACTATTCCTTGCCCTCCATTCTTAATACATTATTGAATATTTTGAATGAAAGAATTTCCATCATTCAAATTTTTGACATTGAAAATGGGATATTGAATTATGGGGCTTTCAAAAGTATGTAAGTGCTTATTCCCATTTGGAATCACATCCCTAATAAGTCCCAATAAGAATTTTTTTTCATTTTAGTCATACAACTTATGGTAGAGTACCATAATATATTTTATTTAATATTCCAAGAGTTATGAATCCATTTTAAAATGTTTATGGACTGTGACACATGATTAAACACAAATTAAAAAGTCCCCCAAAGACCAAAATATTGACATTTGTTTTTTATTTTTTGCTATTAGCTTCCTATAACAATATATATTATAAATAAGGGTGTTTTTTTTATTAATTTCCTTATTAATTGGAGTTAGGAAACATTGCCATAATAAGGGGTATTAGATTTATGTTTTGTGACGTAAAAATGGACAGTGTAGTTTGTTTTTGCCCATCAAAAGACTATTCATCATCAACACTAACCTCTATGTTAAAAAAAACCTTAACTCCTTAAAATTTACCCATGTTAAATCTAAAATTTTTATCTTTAGATGCCATGAATTTTTCATAATTAACCTCTTCTACAATCAAGTGCAAGGCTTCTTGTCGCAACCCTAGCTTTGGGCTCGCGACCAAGGCAAAGGGGTTGCAAGGCTGCGGGCCAAGAGGAAGCCCGGGGGTTAAGCCAAGAGGAAGCCCGGGAGTTAAGGCAAGAGGAAGCCCGGGAGTTATGGCAAGAAGAAGCCCGGGAGTCACATCACATACTTCTGGGAGTGTTAGAAAGTGTGAAGGAGTATGAGGGAGTGAACCCTCACACTCCCAAGGCAACTCCCACTTTGGGAAATGGAGTCCCAGTGGACTTCCGAATCTTCAGAGAGCAATTGTAGGGGTCAAACATCAATGTCTTGTGGCGTTCTTTATATCATTGAAAAGCTCTTGAAGCCTAGATGTCTAAAATGGGCTCGCATTGCTCATTTGGACATCTGAAACACAAGTTATGGCCGAAAGAAGAGCCGGGAGTCGAACTGCCAATTTGACTCCCGACCACAAAAAGTCGGGAATCGACCCGATTTACTTAGCTGCAGGGGGCGTGCCACATATCGTTGGAAAGCTCTCAATGAGAGCTACAACTTTGCTTCAGACTGCCTCGCGATCTGAGGTCTGCTCACAAAGTTATGGGGCTCCAAAGTTGCGAGAGTCCCATTTGGCGCGATTTCGGGACTCCCATTCGGGAGTCCCGGGAAAAATAGCCATTTGGATGTAGCCTCCATGGAGAGCTGCAGAGTATACTATAAGGGGGAAGGTGGTGGCTTCCCCCAAGTCCGGGCCGTGGTGAGTCTTGTGTGTCTGTGTTGCCTGTGGCTCGTCCTAGCACCAAGGGTGCTGCAACTATGCACTAACCACTTTGTGTGGGTTGTGTGCAGGCCTGTGTGAGTGAGTGAAGGTTGTCAACTCTTCCTAGTCCCATCCCGGAGCTCCAACACGCCCCTCTACCCTTCAAAGTGTTGTGAGCTAGGGAGCGTGCTCCGACTCCTCCTTCTTCCGTTGTTTTATACTTGGGCTCACATTTAAGTCCTTTAAGGAGTTGGGAGTGTGTCATTTCTTGCTTCACTTATTTAGGTAGAAAGAAAGAAGGTGGATTAAGAGGTAAGTTATCCATGATGGACCACATAAACCCATGGTTAAATCATCACCAACAAAAAAAAGGTGTTAAGAAGAAAAGATTTATGTTGAAAAACATTAATACATCTATGAAATGAAAATAAAAACTTGGTTTTTTTGCAAATATGGGATGTACTCACAAAGAAAGCTTGTTGAAGTTCAAACCAAGCTTGTGTGCCACCTTAAGAACAAGTGGCTCAAATGAATGTGAAGGAGGTGGGTTTATGGATGGAGTAACCACATTGTGCACCACATTGCCAACATTTTGTTCCAATGCAAACAAATGTGTAGCATATAAGGTTTTGTCCCCTACCAAACCAAACACATGATGGCACATGATTCACATGTAACAATGAAAATTAATTTAACTACATCATAGATATGTGCATGGTTTAGGAATTTTGTATGCAAAAGTTAGGAGTGTACTACATTATTGAAGCTAAGAACTTAAGAAGATTTTTGAACACAAACATGTGCTAACTATGAGATTTAATATCCTTACTGAGGAGGTGAACATGTTTCTAATAAAATTTGCATGAATCTACGACTACAATCTTATACACCCTTCCAAGCTTCATATGTAGTCTTCATGGGTGAAAGACCATTTGGAATGTGATTGTAAATTACATCCAACTCAATAGGATTTGCAAATGGGTCCACGAATTGACTAGACTCATGAAATTTCAAAGATCCCCCAAGCTTGGTGAAGACATTTATGAAAAAGAACAAAGTTTGCCACAAATGAACCACATCAATCCAACTTGAAATTCCATAAAATGCATGCATATACTCAACAAAATGAATGTGTCTAAGTATTAGTGTATAATACCTTTCCTAGTTTATTGTGTATACGAATATTGTTAATGTACATGTACTTTTTGGCAAGGATAGAAACCTAATTACTACCCCTTGCAAAAAAAACCAATTCCATAACTGCATCATCAAAACTTTGCAAGATAATTGAACACCCATTGTCATTTAATAAGTCATTGGCTATTGCAAAAACATATTCCCAATAACATTTGTTGAATGCATTTTAAGTTGGCACTTGCATGCCATTCTAGTAGCCATGGACAACCATTCCTATTGGACAATTAACAATGACCATGTCCACATATAACTATATAAAAATACCATCAACAACACTAAACCATGATCCCAAAAATTGCACATGCAAATAAACCAAGCAAAAAAATGTGTTAGGATATGACAAATTTGTATAAGGAAATTATAATCAATTTTTTTTCCAAAGCATGAAAATGACTTTACATTCTTGACGAACTCCATCAACTATTTGAAGATCACATGTGGGGATTCAAGAGCCTCAACAACATCAAATGTATGATAATAATGGGATGATCTTCATTCAATAATGTCAAAGACTATAAGAAATAAAAGGTATTACATCATATGGGTGACACCCTACTTGCTTGGAACATTTGCAAGTGGAACAAATGTTTGGATAGGAACCCTTGTTTGCATAGAACTACCATGGGCACCAATAGAAAAGTTGTCCACATTTGTATGCACTTTTTTCATTTTTCATCTTTTGCCTTTACATTTTTTATGCCCAACCATTGATGCAAGAATTGCTTGGGCCATAATAAAGGCTACTTGTGAAATTTTCTACTCTACTTGCTCCAAATCATCATGGGGAGGAACTTTGATTGAAGCACCACCAATATGTCTTATGGTTTGCCTTGCAATACACTCCTTATGAAGATATGCCTCATCATATGGGATTGTGCTTTTGGGCATATCCAAATACCAACTCCCACCCCCACAATGTTTTAACCCCCAATTGGCCTCATTTTAGGTGTGTACACAATGGCTATTGGTGCACCAAAAACTAGTAGAAAACCCCTTTTTTTTAACCAGAACATTTTCAATTAAATGTGATTTGCAACTAGAATTTTTTAAAAAAATTAAATAATGGCAATTACCAATGAAGTCAACTTATCAACTAACTTGGTATATAGTTGAAAATAATTTTCAACTAATTGGTGTTTTGCCAAATATTTCATTGAATATTCTTGGCATCAACAATGTTTATAGGTTGAAATGCCTACTACATTGGTAAATGGTGAAAAACATGTCTTGAGTAAAAGGTCATTCTTGGAATATTCTTACCATTTAAGGTTCTCTAGTTGACACATAGTCAAAACATTAACCAATGTTCAACTATTATCCATGCAGGATGGATAATAGAACACCATTAACACATGCATGGATGATAAAATACATTAAAGGATGGATGAAATGTAATTTCATTTGCAACTTTGTTGCAACTATCTTTCAACTCAATTAAACAACTAATAGGTGACTTTGCTTTTTTACATATCATATATGTTAATATTTATGCTAAAATTAACATATGATAACTTTATATCTATTTAAAATTTTATTAAAATTCATTCAATTGAAATTACATGTAAATTTTATTTGTAAAAATGAAAATTTTGCAAGATGCAATTTTTTGCATTTAAATGATAAATTAAATTTATAATAATATTACTAATATTAATAGTAAATTAAAGTATAAGTTTAAAATATTTTGTATTGAAATACTAATTAAACTAATATGTTAGTTAATGGGGGTTTTTATTGTCTTGCTTTTGAAATTGATTTAAGAGCATAAGAAAGTTGAATAGGTTTTGATGTTATTTTTCAATAGGTTTTTGTGGGGTAGTTTGTTTATGTCTTTTATTAGAGGATTTCATTACATTATAATAATTTTATTATTTTACTTCACAAACAAACCAAAGAAAAACAATGTCAAGAGATATTTCCTCTTTTTTTTAATTGAAGGAAACAACACAAAAACATGTCCGAAACAAAAAAGTTGTCCAATGTAAATGCCAATGTTTTTATAAACCTTAGTATTTAAAAAAAAAACAATAATTAAGTAGTATTAGATGAAATAAACAACTTTTTTTCCTTCCTAAATTCAAAATTTGGCTACTTGTTTATTTAACCACATGTTTTACCTTGTACAACTAGTTTTGTTCAAAATTACATATTCATTTATCTATAGATTTTCTTCTAGCTAATAATGTTCAACACAATGTGAAATGACAACTATTTTTATAAATTTAAAACATAAGTAATGAAACATAATTATGGTTATTTGGAATTAATGTAGTAATTAATATATTGTTAACTATTGGTTTGAATATATTTTCAAATTATTTATTTCGTTATTATTTTATTTTATATGAAATAATAATAATATGCATAATTAGTATGGACATCTAATACATGAATATACAATTTCAAAATATATTTTAATTTTAGCATTATTATATTTACTTCAATATTTTTATTTTATCTTTATTCAATATATATTATATCAATTTATAATAGTTATAACAAGCTAAATAATAAATAAATAAATTAAAAAAAATTTATTAGAATATTCTTAATCGATATTTAGATTATGGAATTAAAATTGTTGTTGAATATTTACTAGAAGTAACTAGCATAATAAACTTAAGTTAGGTAAACTATTAATTTAGATCTAGATTGAATGAAGTTAAAATCAGGTTGTAAAGTAGTTACAACTAATTGATCATGGGTTGCAATTATGTTATTATAGTTTGCAATTAAAGCAAAGTAATTGACCACCATACATTCAAATTATTAAAAAACTTTATATCTTAATACATCTTTCTTTCGTTTTTCAAGCTCAAAATGATGTTTTAGAGCTCAACTTGGAGTAGCCATGCCCACTTACATTGCTCAAGGGTGTAAGCATGGTAAAGAATACAAAATAGTTGATGAACAAAAATGAAATCGAAATTGAAACAATTTTTTTTGAAAATATCAAAAAGTATATTAAATTTTACTTAAATTTGATTTTGAAACCATTGTGCTTTTAATTGGGTTTATTATAAACATAATACAAAATTTGATTTTTTAAAATAATAAATGTAGGTAACAAGTATGTTTGAACTTGACTTGTCAATATGATGTTTGAACATATTTTTTCATTAAAAAACTTGGGCTCCACATTGCTTCGCACTACTAATGATGATGGAGTGACAAAAAAGAAATAAGGGTATACCTTTGAATACTTTGTTGTTTTAAAATATATATAGGATTCAAATTGTACAAAATACCACCCAATTATCATCCAAGGGAAGATTTAATCAGCCATCCCTATTTTTTAATTCATCGCAACTTTGAAAAAAATTAGGGTGGATAAACATTAAATCAACTAAGCAAGTGGGGATTAAATCCTTGAATTAAATATTTAAAGGATAATTTTTATTGAAAACTAGTTTAATTTCGAAGAAAAAAATTGTTAATTCTTGAAATAATCTCAACATATTCAAATGAAATAACACATATTTACATTTGTATGAAATTATATGTAAACATGTGTATGAAATTGGAAAAACACAAAGATTCAAATTTTTTTTGAAAGGACACAAGGATTCTAAAAAACATTAAAAAAATAAAGAGATGTGTTTCTCTTTCAACATATTAAGATCCCTAAGGACATTTTGAATGACGCACTCCCAACTCCTTAAAGGACTCAAATGTGAGCCGAAGTATAAAACAATGGAAGAAGGAGGAGTCGGAACATGCTCCCTAGCTCACAACACTTTGAGGGGTAGAGGGGCATGTTGGAGCTCCGGGATGGGACTAGGAAGAGTTGACAAGCTTCATTCATTCACATGGGCCTGCACACAACCCACACAAAGTGGTTAGTGCATATAGTTGGAGCACACTTGGTGCTGGGATTAGCCACGGGCAACATGGACACACAAGACTCATCACGGCCCGGACTTGGGGGAAGCCACCACCTTCCCCCTTATAGTATACTCTATAGCTCTCCACGGAGGCTACATGCAAATGGCTATTTTTCCCGGGACTCCCGAGTGGGAGTCCCGAAATCGCGCCAAATGGGACTCCCACAACTTTGGAGCCCCATAACTTTGCGAGCAGACCTCGGATCGCGATACAGTATAAAGCAAAGTTGTAGCTCTCGTCGAGAGCTTTCCAACGATATGTGACAAGCCCCTTGCAACTAAGTAAATCAGGTCGATTCCCGACTTTTTGTGGTCGGGAGTCAAATTGGCAGTTCGACTCCCGACCCTTTTTTTGGTCATAACTTACGTTTGAGATATCCAAATGAGCAATGCAAGCCCATTTTAGACATTTACGTTCCAAGAGCTTTCCAATGATATAAAGAATGCCACAAGACATTGAGGTTTGACCCCTGCAATCGCTCTCTGAAGTTTTGGGAGTCTACTAGGATTCCACCTCCCAAAGTGGGAGTTGCCTTGGGAGTGTGAGTGTTCACTTTCTCACACTCCCTCACACTTTCTTACACTCCTGGGAGTATGTGATGTGACTCCCGGGCTTCCTTCCCTTTGGCCCATAACCTTGCAACCCCATTTGCCTTTGTCGTGAGCCCAAAGCTAAGGTTGCAACACATTACAACTTATAATTTTTTTATTTTTTTAAAAATTCCGGTTTGGAATCAACAACTAATAAATTTACAATTTGGAATTGTCTTTTTGTACAACCTACAACTATAGACCATCCCACCTAAACCAACTTTGATGAAATCATTGTCACTGGAATTTAATGAAATAGACATGTATGAAGTTACAACATAAAAATCATTGTGTATTAAAAAACATCACCAAAAAACCCATGTTCTTTCTTTTTTATAAAATATACTTAACACATACTTGAATCAAATATTAAACTACAAAAAATAGGCTTTCAAATTTACTTACATTTAGAAAAATCTATTTAAAACCTACTTTTACAATGTGAAAATTTTAAATTAATGCATAGTAATGAAAAAATATCTTAATAGTAATCATTCAACTAAGGTTGCATGTATTTAATTTTGTGATGGGTTTTAATTCTATCTTTTGTTAGTTTGACAAGTAGATTGCCAAGTACATTGAGGATGTTTTTACCCTCAAAATAGATAAAAAATGAAGAAGATATGGGCATTGAAAGTAGGCAAGGTAAATGTTAGGTCATAGGCCTAATTCACACATTCCAATTAACATTGTTGAATACATTGCCAAAAAATGTAAGGCCAAATTCAGGTATCACCTTGTTGTAGACCCCTTATTTTGGGAATGCCACCACCCTAGGGCTTTTACCCTACACTTTTGCCATTTCAAAAACCATAAGAGTCTTGATTTTCTTTCCTATAATGTTATGGGTAGTTGCTCAATTTCTGAACAGATGACTTTCAACATTTCTTTACTGTATATAGAAACGCAAAAACCAACTCTAAGGCCTGAAACCTTAAAACTCTAAAACCACAAATGGTAAGCCCTTAACAACTAACCCCAGACCCCTAAACTCGATAACTTAATTGTCACAGCATCTGCAGACTCCCAGCACAGAGAGGCTCCCTCACCAATCTCATGCCCTTGTGGATGTATCGTCCATAAGGCTGCATTTCATCTTGAAAAGATCTGTCACCAAGTTAATAATTTGTGAACATTATGGACTGCATTTCATCTTGAAAAGATCTGTCACCAAATTAATAATTTGTGAACGATGTTCGATGTGCGGGATCCCTAGCTCAGTTTACTTGAAGAGTTTTCTTAGTTCTTAATTGTTTGTTGTTCACCGAAAGTTAGCTACACACTCTGGTTGCCTCCCTGCTCTGTCATTCGTTGGTTCTGGCTTTGAGGGTAGAGTCGTTGTGATGCACCCAGAAACGGGCCAAAGTTTGGTATCCTTACATTCTAGGATCAGTCATGTGGTCTACGTTGGTACCGGACTGGTTAGGCACAAATTAATTATTTTTGGAATTGCTGGAAATTCTGAAAAATACTTGCCATGCTGAAAATCTGAAAGAAACCCTCAAATACACTAGCTTCATTATTTAGTAGAGTGCCTAATTGTAAAACATTACTAGTTTTATTGCCAAAAGTAAATGATAAAAAAAAAAAATAGTTAGGCACCTTGCTGCCGAACCAGTACAAGGACTATGGATAGAACCACTTCCGACTTAAGTGAAGGATCCACTTGGGCTTTACCATGCTAACCACCATGTGTTTTCAATTTAGTATGTTGAATATTTATCATCCTTATGGATGTCATTGAAAGGGCACAGCCATTATGCAATGAGCAGCTTGTTTTAGCTCTGCTGCTTACCTGCTTGCATTGCTGTTGTTTCTGTGCCTTGATCTTCATCGCTTTCCAGAAACATCCGGGGAAGGTAAGTGAGGATAGGAAGTGTCAATTGGAGGAGAGAGAGCTCGAATTTTTTGAAGTCGAAATCGTCGGAAACGCTTGTCAGGAGGCTTCAGCAGCGGCGGAGAAATCGTTCTTTGGCGGACTTTGTGTTTCTGAAGTACAAAAGGGTGGTGGGACGTTTCAAGAAAATCGGGGATTTCGCGTGGGCTCCACTACGGGTATGATAGTTTCTGTTCTGTTTCTCCGAGGATGTGTGTTGGCTGGATCTTTCTGCAAATCCTTGAGAATTGTAACTTCTTGGGATTTCTAGGGTTTCTGCTTCTTGGATTTTGCGAAGTGCTTTGCTAGGAGCTGTTGTTTGCAGGTATGTGTTCTTATCCTCATTTAGGATTGGGCTGTCCGGGTCTGTTTGTAGTAGAAGGAACGAGGGTCAAGTGTTTAAGGGTTCGGGATCTTTTGTAACGAGCAATGTCTGTTGCAGATTTTGGCAATTGTAGGAAGTTTTCCTTGCACCCTATGTCCTCATAACGTGACTTTCTTCCAAGTATATATATTTCTTCTTCTTGTGTGGACAGATTCTTCATCTCAGCTATGTTTCCAAGTTTGATGCACCAAAGAAGTCCTCCCTGTTTCCGGTTCCTTTCTATTGATCAGAATCGTCTTATACTTTGAAGAGTGTGATGCTGAAATGGGTGTGAATGTGGAAACTTTAGTGTTGGAACTGATCTCCATGTTGAGATTTCACATTAGGTTTTTGTGGCATATTGATTTTAAAGATTCTGAAGACTTAGCATCATCATCAAAATACCATTTGCAGGTATTGAGGTTAAGTCTTCAACAATCGGCAAGGAGATTGAGATGTGTTAGCAGTAAAGTGTTCCACCATATCTGAATCCAGGAGGATTGCCAGGTGCTTTATCAAGCATTCAGAGGTTTGTCAAAGTTTCACTTTCCAAACACTAGCACTGCTTGGTTTTCAATATTTAAGCTGAAGAAAAGTTGTGCTTGCACATAAAACAACTCTGTGACATATTTTGTTTGAAGGACTTGTATCGATGCAGCTTATGGAAATATCTGTCAATTGTGTGTGCATCTGTGAATGCTGGTAAGTTCTTTGAGTGAAATAGGTTGGGCATTGCTAGGTTGGGATGCAGAGAAGTTGATTGTAATACTCAGCCATCAAATGAAATCACAGTGCCTGGCCATATCAGATGCCTATTTCTAACAATTTGGACAATGGACAGGATCGCCACTGATGATAATACATTGGTGGGAAATCTATGCTCATGCACTCCTTTGTAGCACCACTTGATGAAGGAAGCCCACTCCAAGACTTACCATAACTCTCTAGATTTATGGGTCTGGTCTCAAAAATTATGGATCTGGATAAAGTAGAAGTCAAATTTGTGGATGATGGATGTGATGGAGAGGGCTGCCCAGCTGTTGTTTGTGTCAATGAAGGGGAGTGGCACTAATGATACTAAATTGGTGGGAGTTATATGCACATGTACCTCTTCACATCGCCACTTGATCAAGCAAGCCAACTTCAAGACCACCAAAAATCTGTAGAGGCCCACATTGAAGGTGAACTGAGTGGTGAGCAACACATGGTTAGAGAGAAAGTCTTAACTATCAAAAAGCTAATTTTTTGATTTATGGGATTTTGCTGTTGTGTCTGCCAGCATTCCAAAAGGAAGCAGTAATGGAGGTGTGGAGATTTAACTCTTGTAGTCCATACACAGGACAGCGAACAGTTGTGTTATTAGAAATCTAGTTAAAACCAAGTGTGTATACTAAATTGTAAATTGATCAGCTTACAAATTTACTTCATGATCTTGAGAAGAAGCAAATAAAGATACAACACCCTCTGGGAAAAAACTTGCTTCCTTCCAAAAGCAAGCAAAAAAGTGGCTCAGCCCCTGATCCTGCTATCCTGGGACAAGAACCGTGGTTACAAATCTTAACAGCAGACAATAATAAGAGAGGCAGACAAAAAGCTTAAAAGAATATTCATAAATGACTTTAGCCTAGTAATATACTACCTATATTGTAGTGACAAAACTTGCTCCTTTTCAAAGCAAGCAAAAAGCTAGTTTTTGTCTAGCACTGCACTGGCTCAAAGAGATTGAGAGTATAATACACTCATGACGATGAGGGGAAGAAATAACGTCGTCCGGTGAGGATGACTGGACTAAGCTCCTCGTGTCAATGAGTTAGAGACAATTCCACCGGACTTCAGTCATGGAAGTCCAGATCAGCTCGAATCTATAGTTGAGAATATATTGAAGAATTCGTGAGGAAAAAGAAAGAAAGAAAAACTCAGGACAAGTGCACCACCAGAAAAGCCAATCACAATCTCTCTTATTTGGACTTCTGCTAAGCGCTGGCCAATGTTTCCAGCTCCTGAATGTAGGCAGTGACCCTGGCGGCGATGGACGGGGTCATTTGCTCTATTGCCGCTTGTTTAGGACTGAAACGAAATGACCACACCACTCTCGTCCTTCCTTCTCCTTCTCCAACTGCCTAGCTTGACAAATCATCACCCGTACCGTCCCCAGATTAGCTCATCAAGAACGAAAGAAAGAAAGAAAGATAAGCCGGTCATGCAACAGAAAGGAGAGCAATTTTGAGAAGAAAAGATAAACCGTGTTGGATCAACTGGAACATATATGTATTCTTCAGCATCACAGAGATTCAGACCTGGAATGCAGCTTGGTAGCCGGGCTCAAGGCCTATATTGCCACCCACCACGTCGTAAAACAGGATGTGCCTGGAGTGGTCGATGTGTATGAGCTTCTCGGCAACCCATCGGCGCTCTTTATCGGATGAGCCTGATCTCGACTTCACCGTGACCTTGCGGACGCAACCCGGGAGGCCGTTCTCGCCTTCTGTGCATTCCAGCACGCAGGAGCGAGCCGGAAAGCTTAGCCAGTCGGAGCCAATCTCCCACACTTTCTCCACTGGCGCCGCTACGATCACTTCTACTATGTAGTGCCATGCTCTCCTGTTGCTCAACACGTCCATATATACGGTTGCCAAAATCCTCCTTTGAGCTATCAAAGGAACTGACTTACCTACTGATCAGCTTGCACGCTCTCTCTTGTTTGTGCAATCTATTCCCAGTCCAAGCATTTGAAGTTTTTCACTGCCCCTTCTCTGTAGAGACAGAAAACACTCTACCAGGGTTGCGGCTGGAAAATTCAGATTTTCAATTCTATCTAATCCGAGGAATTGGCAAGCTTCAAACGCGAAGAAAGAATTAGACTAAATTTTCCAGAAAAGAAGAAAGTCTGGCGAGTCTGGCCTAGATATGCAGATCAGTATACCGTTGTGCTGGAAATACTGCTCACATACATGTGGCATATGACAATCAATCACCTCACCTAAATTAGTTCATGACATTGGCCCAGATTCGAGATGGAAATGGAAATGGTTTCCCAATGGTGCTGGGAGCTGAAGAAACACGAGGGACAAGCAGTAGGCTTGCACAACAGAAGCTAGGAGAGAGAGAGAGAGAGAGAGAGAGAGAGAGAGGAGTTTGAGAAGGAGCTGAGCCCGTAGCTGAATTTATAAGAGCAGTGCAGACTCCACATGAGCATGCATGTACCACAGTACTCCTCCTAGATGGATGACGTCTTTCTCCATGCCACATGCATGGAAGGATCACAAATGCTGCCGTTCACACACAAGATTTGGTAGTACCTACTCCACATCACGCACAACCTCCTCGAGCCTAAATGTCGTCTCAATCCACGTCTAATCCCCAGTACTTACAATCAAGTTTCCGTCCCTACAAAGATTCATTTAGCTCTGGGAATATTGCTTTCAAAAAAGCTTGCAACCGTATGTATTGCTGTCCCTGTTGGATTCAAACCAGACAAGTTATTTGTGATCTCTGATTTGGCCCAGGTTAAAAATTCGGTTAACACATGTCGGAATGTTCTGAATCTCTTGCTAAATTCCAAAGAGAATTTCCAAGGACTGAACACTTTGCATAATTCTGAGACAACAAATGTTGATTTAAGCGATGCTTTGTGTAAGTTAGAGAAGAAAAAAAACAGAGTACGAACAAGCGCAGCTGCAAACGGATGTTGGGTGGTTCATTCCGGCGTTCCCTCCAATTTCCATTCCAAAGAAAGCGACAGAAAAGAAGTCAAGCGCCTGGAATGAATTTCTTCCCACTTGCCCCTAGCCCCCAACAAGATCGGGAGTGCAATCGAGAGGCCAATTGGCGACACACCAGCATGACAAATTGCAGGTGACAACATTTGTAGATATTTCAGTGGGCCCTCATTGACCCCCCCATAAATTTAAAAAAAACCGAAAAAACAGTGTGTGTAATATATAACTTATAAGTAACCCTCAAATATGGCGGGTTCTAGTAACATGACCACGGAATGACACCTCGAAACTACCAAGATTGCACTTTTTTGTCGTTTCTTTTTCGCTTGCTAGGAAACCGCATTTGTACCTGATGTGGGAACGGGGACCCCGCCCAACAAGATTATCAGCCAATAGGACACCCGGGAAACGAGGTCCCACTTCCGGAGCTTACGTGATTCGAAATCGGCACGATGCGATTGAAAAGCTCTATTCACACTGATGATATTTCCTGTACATTCTGTTACGCTCCAAATTAGTTGAAGAGTCTCTAATCAGTCCTAGTGACTAATTAGTGGCCAGAGCTAACATCACCCACTAGCGTACCATGCAGGATGGATGATATGTGGATAGGAAATACTTTTTTCATTGAGTTCCTGTCCGGTAGCTAACTATGATGGTTAGCTATTCACTAGCACTCCAACCTGCCTAGAAGCCACAGAGTGCCTACGTACATAGCAATCACTTCCCCTACGTACTTACCTATGGTACATGCCCATTTGGATGACTTAAGAAGGTGACAATCTAGGTAGGGGAAGAGGGAAGGAAGAGGGTTTGCAGGATAGGTTACCAAAGTGTCAACCTTGGTAATTATGTAGAAGGGGAAGGGGGTTGTTATGAGAGTGATACACCTGCCCGAGGTGGCATCTGAGGGCAGTGTCAAATTTTGGTAACACCTTTGCTGCAGGTTGTATCAGGTGTTTGTGATGATGGTGTCAGCTCCTATTCTTCACATGAAGAGAAACTGACAGGCCCTTATGTGTAGGGTAATGCCTGAGTTGGCTAGCTTTACTGGAATAAGGACCCCCCAGGTGGAGCCAACGGTGACCTCAAAATAGCCGCAAATTTTTTTTTTCCCCCTTGATACACACTTGTGCCCGTCGGTATCACGGCAACGAAAAGCGTTAATCCCATGAAGGTGGGCGTTATGCGTTTCAGCAAGTAAGGTGCCCTCTTAATACATTGATAAAAACCTGCCCGAGTTTTACCAAAATGTAAGAACCTGCCCAGACAAGGAAGATGACCTCCAGTGTCTGGAGAGAAGATTATGGATTTAAGTCACCCTCCAACGACAATGGGAAATATCTGACAGGTCATTAAGTTGTTATTCATCCACCACTGAGTCATATATGGTTACCAATGGATGGTGAATGGGTGGGGTGCTGGGTCACATAATTGCTAAAATAAGTATGACACGATGTTTACATCAATGGAGAGTTCCATTTGGTCCCTCCTCCTTTCACACATGCCAGGTGCCAAAAAAATCAGGACAACAAGAATATCTGGAGAAGGGAATGCAGCTATTCATGTGATGCCACGACTTGAAAAGACGCCAACAACGCTCACAATTTCCTTTCCTCCAAGCTTCTGCTGCGAAGTAAGTTCTATTCAGTTGTGTAGTTTCCTTTTTCCGTACTGAACCAGACTATACAACTTGCCATGAAATTCAACTTGTCCTATTGTCATGGGACGCAGAAGCAGAAGCAGCATTTGGAGAGTCCAGAGTCCAGAGTCCAGACTATCCTCCAGCAACACGTCGACTAGACACCAATCTAGGACTGTTACCTCGTGTCACACTCCGAAGTCCTAACCACTCCTGACGTCAGCTGGAGTTGTGACCCCCGTAGGAGACGTCTCCGCTCTCCAGGTGGCAAAGCCAGGTCTCAGTTCGTCTCTCCATGTGGTGGTACAATTTTCGGCAGTTTGCAAATCTTTGCCTTCCTCTCGACCCAGATTTTTTTCTTTGCCTTTAAAAGTAAAAAAGAGCGCTGACCTGGATCATCTAAAGTCCCTAAGTACACAGCTCCAGATATTTCTGTTTTCCCTCCATTTAATAAGTCCCAGCCAAAACTTCTGACAATATGATTGACATGCTCACCATTCGTGCATGCAGCCCAGCAATTTTGCGTGTATGAGGGTATGGAAAGACTAAAGAGCTGCTGCAATTTTTGTAGTGTAATTGGAGGGCATGTTACCCACTTTTTTCATTTTTCCTGGGATCCTGGGCAGGTACCTGTTGATATCAGGGGAAATGATTTTGGAGAATGTCCCCATGTCCAGTCAAGCTGTGGGCCACACTGGGCATGGGCCCTTATTCTGGTAAAGCCCGTGGCTGAGGGCTTTGATGTACACAAAACATTTTCCCAAGTTGGTACTGTATGCGTTTGTTAGTACTTCAAATACTCTAAGTAGCATGGTGGCCAGAGTTAATGTTCTTTTTCTTTTCTTTTGGTGAATTTTCGCCACCTGGTGACAACAAAAAAATTCGAAATTTTGGGTATTTCAAACAGAATTAAAATTTTGACTAATTTTGGAAAATTTTGCAAACAATTTAAAACCACAAATTGAAAAAAGAAACATCTGAGCATAACAGGTTTAGTTTCTGCCCTCTCTTGAATTTGGAACCGTTTCTAGCTTTTACTTGCAATAAATTTTCTTAAAGCATACCATGAGTAACCACGACAGAAGTTGTAGTTTAGTATGGCCCTTGATAGCAGTTCTTTAAATGCATGGTCCCTTCATGCAATGTCCCAAGTAGCATCAAGACCTGCTCCAATTTTTGTAGTATAATTGGAGGGCACTGTACTTAGTGTATTTCTCCCTCTGCTGTTTGCAATGCACTTCAAAAAATGGAATGCCCTCTCCAGCAGGTGTTCCTTTTTTGAAATCAGCCTCTATACTTTTTGTTATTTGCACCTTACCTGCCACGTATCACTGAAAAACCAAGGAAAAATCAGAGCAGGTCTTCACACTGGGTAAAGTGTGCAGCCCTACACTAAGTTTTTAGTGTTTCCTTGAGATGTAGGAAAAAAGTCTCAACACATCAACCCAATTAAACATCTCATGGTTAATTGTTTGAAATTCTGCAATCAAATCCAGGTATATGCACACAAAATTTCCTTGCTTGGTGCTCACCGCGGCAACCCACTCACAAGAATTCTGCTTGTAGATGTTGAAATCGGTGGCATTTGAAAAGTTATCTCCAAATGCCCTTGAACATTCCATAACATTATATTTTTAATTTCAAGTTTTTCTCTTCCAAATCAATTAACCATCCCATGGATTAATGTGCACTTTTGTGCTACTCATGAAATTGAAACAAAAAAAACTTATTGAATCATATCTTTATTTTCCATGTAATATATTAAATTCAAAAAAAAATATTGGCATAGTCCTATGTTTGGCAAGTGCCGAGTCATGTGTTCTAATTGTCACCACAATTGATCCTTATAGTGGTCAAAATGTGGTCTAACCCTTAGACATTAAGCCTTTTTGGCAATGTGTTAAGTAAAAGGTAATGAGCAAATGCATCAACCATAAATTCTTGAGCAACTCACCACCTTCCTAGAGAACCAAAACCAGAAACCTTGACATGTTGTGTGAAGTATGACAAAAAGGCCTTGTCAAAACATTTCCTAACCTAGATAGTGATTTGGATGTTTTAATATTTGGATGATGATTGATTAACATTTAGAAAAGAGACATATATAAGCTTCTTCAAAGAAATGAATCTACATATGCGGGACATATTTTTGAATTTTTGATTTATTTTCATCCCCAACTTCATGTTGAAAATGTGTAGTGGGTATTTAAGGAACTAGGTATTAATGGATTTTTGTTAAGAAACCCCATAAAACATGATAACATGCAAATTTTTAACATGCATGCAGTTTGAGTCAACAAATAATTTTCCTGACATATTATCATTCTTAGCAAATATCTCAACATTCATGAATCTCCGCCAAACCTATGCATGAAATATTACATCATGATGTTGCTGGACTTACTGCAAAGAGGCTATCACTATGGATAGGACTTGCTCCCCCGGCTGACTTGATCAGTTTGACGTGGAAAAGAAAATCCACAGTAGAGTCTGTTGCTACTGGTCACTTGTTTGATATAGGCTGCCATGTCCCCTTTCCTCCAGTCCCTAAGTTATGAAATGACTGTTCCTTGACATTTAGTTACGGTTCTCTACTATTAACCTTTCAAACCCCCTTCCAGATAATGATAACATGAGTTTCAGACATTGAGATTGCTTGAGAACATCTTACCCACGGTTGCTAGTCCAGGCTTCCCAGAGATGTCTGTGGATCTTCAGGATTTCCCCATTCTTGCATAGCAGTGCAAATTGTAGCTTTGGAATGGTAAGTTTTGATTTGGAGGATCAAGAAATTTATTGTGCTTTGCATCTTTCTTTCTAAATGAGCCTTTAGAGCTCTGTTATCAAAGCAGTTGGAAAGGTTAAATATCCTCTTTTTTTTTTATTAGTTTTTTAAATGTGTAAGCTCTTGGTGACAAGTGAAGGGCTCGAAAGTACGAACAATTTGATCCTAAGGTGCTTATTTTATTTGAAAAATAAAAATATAGATTATTTGAACGTAGCCTTATGCCCATGAAGGGCAGAGCACAACTTTCTTTGCTTTGCAAATAGGGTGCAACAAAACTATATTAATTCTTTTCAAAATATTGACACAAAAAAATAAAATAAAATAAAAATGCCATCATTAAGGCAAACAAAACAATACCTTATGTTAAAGCAAAATCTAAAATAGCATAACCAAATAATTGTTTAACGATGGATTTCATGTAATAGAATGAGATTAAATAAAAATTATTTTAGTGTTGCCCTTCAAAGCAATCTAAAGGTATCCATAATACATGGTTCTCCCCTTTCATTGGAACTGTACATGATAGTTATCATCATATGGCTCCTCTTTTTTCATATCCTACACAATTTTTTTATTTTTTTAAAGTATTTGTGCTACATTTGGGCTGAAAGTTGAATTCAGGTCATTATAGATTTTACACGGTGTCTGTAATATAGTTGTTTTTGTTTGCAATTTAGTGCCCAAAAGACATAACAATCGTGGTACGAGTTATTTTTAATATCCTCCCACACTATAATTAAAATCATAAAGGGAATGATATATTTTTGCAATAAATTTTAAAATAACAAATCTTTTTTTATATAAATTATCTCCCCCAAGTCCATCCTTAAGCTATTTTTTGGCTTGATAAAGATTGGGATTTGTGTAAAGTCTTATCTATCTATCTCTTCAAAAACAATATCTTGAATACCAATGATGTTGACAACATCTGCTAGCATATGATGTTTAGACATAAAATTGAGTCCTTATAAATGAGCAAAACGAAGTGCTTTTATTTTACGATGATAACGACAATTGATTCCATTACTGACTAAAAACACACCAAATTCTCCTTTTCGTGCTTCAACTGTGGCATATAGGTAGAAGAAGTTGATATAGAAATCATTTAGATTATGATCTCCAAAAGATCGCTAACCAACCTCTGCAAAAATAAAAACAAGAGGTCAAACTTGCAAACATTTTTGACTACTTGAACCTTGCCTTCATCAAGAGCAAGTACGTCTGCTAGGTAGATAACTTTATGTTAAAATCATTGAACTAAAAAATAAATAAAAAATCCATTAGGAATAGTATCCTCTTTTTTATAAATATAACTTATAACGAAAAATAAGACAAGACAATGATATATTCAACCTCAGCTAAGGTTCAATATTCAAACATCTACATCAAAAGGGTAGCTATCTTAAAATGATGATGTCTTTCTTCTCAAGTCTTTGAGAAGAGAGACCATGTCAGAGGCTAATTATCTTGTGCAAGCAACAACAAAAGGTCTGATAAAACCAAGTAGGCCAGCCAGGCATGGTCTTGTGATTATCTATTGGCCTCAGAGTCAAAACCAAAGGCAAAAAAGCAATGTTTGATAAAGCTATGGAACTCGACAACAAATCTGCGTTAAACAGTCCTCACTACAAAAGGGTGACCTCTACCATGAGGGGAGAATATTGGGAGCAAGAAGAAGCACTATGCAGCATGTTGGGAGTGCTAGGAGTGCTGATTAATGCGAAGCAGCACACCGAGAGCTCGGGGAGCATCAAATAGCACCAGGAAGTGTCGGGCAGCATGTCGAGAAGTTCAGATAGCATCAGGAAGTCCCCATACCACACTGGAGCATCGGGCAGCACGTCGAGAAGTTCAGATAGCATCAGGAAGTCCCCATACCACACTGGAGCATCGGGCAGCACGCTGGGAGTGCTGTGCTTGACCAAGAAAAACTTTGATGCCCCCTAGTGCTCTTCGCTTGTAATTTGCGCATGTGAAAGTGCTAGTGCATGAAAAGAAAAAAAAGCATGCATTGCCCAACATGCCAAGAGGTAGGGCAAAACATGGGGAGTGTTGGGACCCAAAGAAAAAATTAGTAACATTGGCATGCTCCGGACAACTTGGATCTACCACATTAGGCAACTTGAGAGAGTGCTGGGGACCACATCAGGTGCATGGTACGTTTGCACCAGAAAGATAAACTAGTTTTTTTTAATTGTAAAAGTGAAAAAAAATCTACAAGGGAGTGACATTCTATGATGTTTGAACCAATGTAGGTCTGCTACTGGTTACTATATGTATGGTTGGTCAGGATATGTACCTTGGTAAGTCAACCCCTTACTCTCTTGGTATAGGATTTGATCGTATCGTGGCTTAGATACCATGGTTCATCACCAAGATCCATTTAAATTATCACTGCACACGTTGATGATATTCATAATCTTTTCTTGAGAGCAGCTCCTATTCTTACCTAGGTCCCATCAGTTCTTACCTATGTCCAGGTATGGATACCAGTAAGTTTGGTTCTTATGAGTTTGAGTGGAAGGATGAAAAGTTACAGGCTATGTGTAGAAGTAGCACTTCCTCAAAATGTTAAATGGATTATTTCATGTTTATGAAGGGATATGAAGAATGATGGTTGTTATGAAAAAAATAATTTATATAAATGATTAACTGTTTTTTGAGTTTGAGATGTCAAATGGGAAGGCATAGGATGAATCAATGGTTTGATCTTTTACTTACGCAGATGTGTCATGAACTAGATCGTTATGATTTTTATAACAAGGTTATGTATTTGACAAAGTTATAATGAGAACACTTAAATTGACGTTGTAATTTGAAAAAGTTGATTTAACAACTTTTGATTTACTTGTGAACATATATTTAACCATTTTATATGTAATGTTTCAATGTTCATGTTCATATCCATGCTTTGTAATTTTTTTGACAATTATAATTGATACCAACTTGAAATTAATCCTAATCTAGACTCATATCAAACTAATATGTAAAAATTCAAAATATTTGAATACCAGTAAGTCTATTTGTCTACACCGGTTTCCGTAATTAATGTTACTCACATTATTTGCGAACAGTGTTTTTACACATCGCTTTCCGTTATTAATGTTAATAACCTTAATAACGCGTTAACATTAATACATGCGTAATCTAAATAATGTTAATAACATTATTTAAATCGATACCTAATTAATGTTAATAAGAGAACACTGTATTTGGTTGCCAAATGATGTATAATTGCGAATGGAGTGGCTTGCCACGCGGCTACGAAACTGCTATAGTTTTACATTAATATTTATTGTTGTGATGTTACAGAGGATGAAGCGCCTGATCACGCGAAACGTGGCGGAGGCAGTCTGTTGAGGTTTAATTGTGCAACGGGGTGTCGTCATCATGCGGATCCAGATCCGGTACAGCAAGACCTTTGAAATGTTGACGATGTTTTTCAATGACGATTTGAAGATCGCGATTGAATTGTTTTTCATGCCATTCTCCTATGATGTCGAGGGACAGCCCGCAGCGAATCATTGCCTTACGGGCGTAAGTCAGGCCAGTTTGATCGCGCTGCTCATTTACCCGACGAACTGCTTCGGTAGCCATGCGCAAAAAAACGGTTTTTTGGGATTTTGCAGCGCGCCAAATCCTTCACGCCAGAGGCCATCCTTGATGGCTTTGAACTTATAGTCGTCCCAAATCTCCATCCAGGCATCCTTGATCTTCGAGATCACGAACGAATCGCACGGCTAAATCTTGTCGGTCGCGGCAGCCACCAAGTAGCAAAGAGTGGCATTGCTCGACTCGAATGCTGCGTGCATGTTCCCATTACCGTCATAGTGATGGCCGTTGAAGTTGTCCACAAATATCATTTTTTGCTTGGACCGATCGGCTGCATGTCCGCGGTAGTGAGCATGTGGTTCTTGGAGGTATTGCGCCCACAACTTCTGCGTGATGAAACCCTTCTTGGTTGTCCTATAGCAGACTCCAGGGATGTCATCGGGTACTCCACGAATAGGATAGCTTTCGTTGGCGTTTTGGAAAATGACACATGGATTACAGATTCTTGCATGTGGCCCGCCCGTTAGCCGAATCATCAGCGTCATTCCCATGCTGCCGGATATTACATCAGCGTACTTGACATCATTGTCACCGCGAAATCCCAGTGTCTTATCGTTGTCCAAGTTGACCTTGCAATGCGTTTCATCGATGTTCTCAACCAAGTTCTCATCGAGCGTACCAGCACGAAATTTTCTCGCAAGTTGTCCGAGATGGAATGCGATTTGCTTGTCGATATGCTGCTAACGAGTAGGGCTCAACATCAACTTGCCAGTTTGAGCTCGACCGACGATATTGTTGACCGTCTGAAAACGCTGAATCCATCTTATATCGATGCGATCAATGATAGTGGTGCCCTTGTGCTGTAG